>Ga0116204_1002102_pt1 | contig 10893 bp, 8 predicted proteins | sample LakKivwa52mmetaG_FD_94481 | JGI IMG/M metagenome (GOLD analysis project Ga0116204, IMG submission 94481) | Anoxic lake water microbial communities from Lake Kivu, Rwanda to study Microbial Dark Matter (Phase II) - Lake Kivu water 52m metaG | ecosystem: Environmental > Aquatic > Freshwater > Lake ... | reverse complement strand
GGAGGAGATGGTATCAGCACCATCACCGCTGGTGATGTTGTCGTTGCCGGTATTGCCGGTGATGCTGTCAGCGCCAGATCCAGTTGTTACAGCAACACCGCCTGTTCCAACCGTGAAGTTCAGCGCGCCAGTGGCGTCACCTGCTGCAATTGTTACGATTTCGTTGTCGAGTGCGGCGGTGATGGTCAGGTTTTGGTCACCTGTGATTTCTAAGGTTGTTGCACCGACACCAGTTGTCTGCAAGTCAGCGATTGTGTTGGCCACCGAACCGCTGTTCAGCGATACGGTTTCCAGCGTGTTGGTCGCACCGGCAGCGCGCGTCAGAATCACGTTGGCGTTGGCAGTTACGCCGTCCAGGTTCACCTGAAGGTCGTCGGTGCTGCCGGCCAAGGCAGCATTGGAGAAATTCAGGGTGGTGTCGTCGTCATTGGTATTGATGTTGACGGTGGGCAGGGAGGCCAGATTGTTCAACGTCAGGTTGTTCAGGGAGCCCTGGTTGGTGATCGTGGTCACGCCGGCAGCGGAGGCCATGTTCAGCGTGGCGGCACCAGCGCCAGCAACGGTCAGACTGAATACCTCAATCCCAGTCGAGTTTACGCTCGCAGTTGAGCTGCTCAGGTTGGCAGTCAGGGTGTCCGTACCATCACCACCGACCAGAACGTCACCATTGCTCAGGCTGTTGGAGGTGGATGCATCAAAGGTGTCGTTGCCAGACCCACCTGTGAAGGAGTTCACACCGGTGGTCAGCTCAAAGCTCTGTGCCTGAGTGCTGGGATCCACATCATCATTGGTGATGGTGCCAGTCGCAGTCACGGAGGCCGTAAGGCTGGCGCCGGAGAAGGTCACGGTGAAGGTTTCATCGGCTTCAAACGCACTGTCTTCGGTGGTAGCGATGTTCACGAATTGAGTGGTCTGACCTGCAGCGAAAGTCACTGTGCCTGAAGTGGAGGTGTAGTCGGAAGTACCTGCAGTTCCAGTAGCAGTGACATAGTTGACGGTGACGGCGCTGGTAGGAGCGCTGCTGAGCGTCAGGGCGAAGGTAACGTTTTCGCCCTCGTCAGCAGACGCCGCACTTGCAGTGAGCGTGAAAGTTTTACCAGTTGTAGAATCATCTGATGATTCATCAAAAATTGATGATGAATCGTTAGAACCTAATGTATTAGATTCAGCGATTGCTGCTGCTTTTGATGATAATGTTTGTGTACCTAGGGTAGTATTTTTTGCACCCTTAGTAGCTGTTAAGTCGCCATCCAAGAAGCGGAAGCTTGCTGTAGCGCCTGTTTCGTTAGCTAATTGCACTTTGATTACGATACTTGTATCAACTGTGCTTTTTAGTGTGATTACACGACGAGAAACACTGGCTGTAAAATCAGTTGCGAAACCTTCGATTGCAATAATGTCGCCATTAACTGAACCAGCAATGGTTGCGCCTCTGGTGTCATCATTAATCACGTATGTGTTGTTGTCTGACGAAGCTTCCTTGTAGGTTGCTCGTTTACCTGTGCCAACGGTGAATGTAGTCATTTTAAAACTCCTGTATTAAAAAGTAGCGCTTTTAAAACCGTACAACTTGTAAAACATATATATATATTTTGAAGCATCGCGATATTGCCATAATTTAGCTCGTCACACAAGTAAAACAATGGTTTCGAGCGCATTACACCTTTATCACAGTTAAAACTTTACACACGGCGACGTCAAATTCTTGTGACTTGCATCACAAAAACTAAAACAGCTGATAACGTAATCCTGCAAATATCTGAGTATCATCAAAACTTGATGTCGCTATGTTGGAGTGATTCTTGATATTGTCAAACTCAATTTGCATGGTCCAACGATCGTTATTCTTTAAGGGCAGCTGCCACGCCAACTCTAAACGCTCACCCATTCGGCGAACCACCCGCCTGGCCCCATTGCTTAAGAGACTGCTGTAGCCCTCATCGTCTCTATAGTCTGCGTAATATACTAGCACGCGCATTTGCAGCGTATCACTTGGGCGCCATCTTGCTTGAAGCGATGCCTCTTGACGTACAGTCTGACCACCTGCTCGGGTACCTTCGGGCTGATCCCAACCGTACCGATAATTACCCTCAAAGGCCCACCTAGCAACTGGGCATGAGATCCCAAAGCCCACCCACGGAATATTAGCGTTGACCTGATTCGCTTGATTGAAGCTACGGTGCTCCAATTCAAATTTACTCGTCAGATCACACTGATGAATTTTCGATTTGATACCCGTAAAGGCGCTGACAAAGGTACCAATACTACTGCCATCTACCATCATGTAACGTGCCGACAAACCTAATTGCGTCTCTGATTTTTGATTGGTGGATAGAGATTGACTTAGCAGCCAATATGCAGACAGATCCATAAAGTTTTGGGAATTAATGCTTGCATAATCACGGGCTCGCATAGCCAGCTGAAGATCACTCTTACTTTGGCTGCTGTGGATGAATTGACGGTAAGCCTCGCCTCGAAACTCAATTGCATCATCGCTTCTAGCCCTGCTATCAGGACCTATGACAACAACAATAGGAGAGCTGCCTGTTGGGGTGATCTGGAAGCTAGATTGACTGAGTCCGTAATTCGCATTTTTAACATGTGCGACCATCAAACCACCGTAAACATGCCATCCTGTTGTTAAATAAGCTTGATTGATTTTTCTTTTGGTCGAAAGTAGCTGAGCCCTTAATGGAGGCGGAGGGTCGAAGTTTTCTTCCAGGTGCGTGATAAGCTGGGCTGCAGTTCGCTCGTCACCCGCACGGTAATAGGCTATCGCCAAATCCAGCCACGCTCCCGCAAAATTTGGCTGCATCATTACGACGCGCTCGAGTGCGTTAATGGCTATCTCCGGCGACTCGGCGATCAATGCGGTAGTGCCTAGAAGGTAATCAAAATCCGAGTTATTTTCTTGCTCAGGTTGAGCTAATACAAGCTGCATTAGAGCAGTACGTGCATCCCCTTTTCGGAGCATGACTTCGACTTGTGTTTTAAGTATTTCAAATGAGGAAAGCTGAGGGGAGGCGACCCCTTCAGGGCCAGTCATGGCAAGCATGAGTGTCCCGAAACAAAGGCGTGCCGTTATGGATAATAACCGTTTCATCTCGGGTAGCAATTTTAGCACACACCCCAAGATGTTGTGGTTTATTTCTGCCAGTGTATCAAGCCGTAGGCGTTGATGTCATTTCCAAGTTTTTTAGAAAACAGGTAAGCCGCATCTTCGCCTGAAGCGCCAAGCGCGCCAGAAATCGACATATTACTATTGTTGCGATCCGCTGTTAATCGACCCGTTTCCGTCACATTACCACGACTGTAAAGCGTCGCTTTATTATTATTAAACTGCCAATCAAATTTTGTTGTATAAAGCATTTTCTCAAAATTTACCGATAAACTAGCCTTGGATATGCTTGCATCCTCATAACTGCCACGGCCTTCACGACCAAAGGCTTGAACGTCTTTTATTTGGAAGTTAACGTAACCGTTAGCAGGTAATATGATTTGATCTAAGGTTCGATAAAGCACAAAAGCATCATTCTGTCCGATTAATTCATAGCCAGTTGGCGTGACACTACCACTAGACCAGCGGCCCCACATTAATTGCTGCGTGCCATTCATACCTGAAGGAAGAGCAGCCGTGGTTTTTGCTCCATCATTTGTTTTGACGCCTGGCTCTTCAGGGCGCGGCAACGCAAATGCTTTACGGCCTTGACCCTGCACCAACTGAATTGCGCCCTGAGACTTCACCTCTAAGAATGCATCCGTTAGACTGCCTGAAAGTTCTCGCGCTTGGGCACCACCGCAGGCACCGAATGCTTGCGTACTGCAATCTTGATTAAACGGGGAAACTGTTACCCCACCTTGCTGCACGGCAACACGGGCGACATCATCGCCTACCTGCACCACAAAATCCGTACCCCGAATTCCAATCGCTGCTACCGGAGTATTGAGCCTAAAGCCTTGTTTATTTGCTTGACCAGCCTTGCCGGTAATCAAGCGTGACGTACCTTTAACGAGGCTAAATTTGATGCGGTTGTTTGCTGGCTCGACTTGGTCATAAAGGTATTGCTCTATGCGTAGCTCTGAGCCTGGGCGAACACTCACAAAAGCTTGATCAATAAAACGTATGTGCACATGCCCGTTGCTGCCGGTCATCAAGGTTTGACCAACAGCCAAGGTATCGCCGCGTTTTAATGGTGCATTACCACCATGCACTTTTACCTCGCCAACCGTAAAAATCACCTCGCCAACACTAGTCGCAGCCATAGCCAAACCGCTAAGCGCTAGACTTAGTGTCGCAATTAATGCCATCCATGTTGTTTTAAACTTAATGTTCATATTGCCTTTTAGTTACGTTTTATCCTATGTTATTTTAAGGCTTACACTACGGTTCACCTCACCACATATATTGCACCGTTGTCTGTCAAATTTTTGTGATCTAGGTCACATTTTTCTATATTGGGCAGCTTGGAGGAATTGCAAGTTATTAAGGGCAACTTATTAACTTTAGCTCTCATTTTTGAATAGTTTTTACCCTATTATTTGAGGATTTTTTTGCTTGATTTTGGTGACTTTTTTCGCTGTTTTTTAGCCTAAAATTCGCTTTAACATACCAATTACATACCAACTATTGGTATGTTGGCTCTGACTAAAGTTATTTATGCGTGTAAACCGCAACTAGGCCATGACGACCTTTAACATGATGATCGCCGCAATAACGCACCTTATCCATGCCATAGAGCTCAGCTGTCTTAAGACCAATTAACAGGTCTTCCTCAACACTGCGGGTAAGCTGCTCTATTCGACTGGCTACGTTGACCGCATCGCCATGCGCAGTCCAAGCCAAGTGCGCATCGCCACCAAAAACGCCTACCGCCATTTCACCTGTATTAATACCCACGCTAACCTTCATGGGCTTAAAATCATGGGCAATAAACCATGGTGCCAGTGCTTCTATGTTTTTCTGCATAGTCATGCCAGCCTTAACTGCATGTTGCGCATGGTCCGGATCATGGCGAGGCGCACCCCAAATCGCCATAAGGCCATCTCCAGAGTATTTTTCTATGGTGCCCCCATATTCATAAACCACTTGCGTGAGGGTGTCTAGGCATCGCTGTGCTAACTCCGCTACGGCTTCAGGCGATTTGCCTTCAGAAGCGCCAGTAAAACCACGCATGTCTGCTACCAAGACGGTTAACTCGCGCTTATCGCTACTAGGTCCGACCACTCGACCACGTATTAAACGCTTCACCAAGCTTTCAGGAATAAACCGACTGAACTGATGCGCCACCACACGCAATTGCTGATTAAGCCGCATGCTCTCTAACACTAAACCTAAGAACCCGAGTGAAGCCACCATCAATGGCATAGGGCTTAAAGCTATCCACCAACCTTGCCACATGAATAAGCCAACCGACACCATTACCACCAGGGAGCCACTCAAAGCCATCCATGTTATTAAGCCTTTGGTGCTACGCCATGGCCAAAGCAAATAAAAAAGGGCTATCAACAGACAGGGAATGAGGACCCACAACCAACCGTATTGCGGTGTAATGAAATCTTGGTCCAACATGGCCGAAGCCATCTGCGCGTGTATTTCCAAACCAGGCACAACGCTTTCAGTGGGGGTGGCAACGTGATCGCCCAAGCCCAAGGCGGTGCTACCAAGCAAAACCACGGCATTATTTAACATGCCTGGTGCCACCTGACCACTTAAAACATCACCTGCTGACACATAGTGAAAGCCGCCCACCCTCACCCGATAGGGAATAGGCATGGCATGATCTTGATCCAACGGCAAGGTTAAGGTCTCGCCGCCATTTAAGCTTAAATGCAGGTTTTTTTTGTCAATCTGACTTTGCATGTGCTTAACTCCATGAAGCGCCTGATACATACGTAAGCTTAATGCAGCCGTGCAGCCAACTGGCGCACAGGCTAAAGGAATAATTCGGCGAACCTTGCCATCGGCGTCAATCAACGGGCTGATGTGGCCCACTTGGGAATCAGCTTGCAGCAAATCGGGGTGATTGGCTATGTATCCGGTGATTTGATTTGGCAGCCCAGCATCGGGGCTAGCGCTTAATCCAGCCAATTGCCCCACGTGGTTTTGCGATTGTGCGGCAAAATCCAAGACCTGACTGAACACCACGTTAGGTTGATTGAGCGCTTTTTTTAATAACGCATCGTCGTCTTTGGCTTCAGGGAACACTATGTCCACGCCTAATAGCGACACTTTGTAGCGCTGGGTGAGCTCAATAATGAGGGTGGCCACCTGCTTTCTAGGCCAAGGCCAGGCGCCAAAGTCACGTAAACTTTTTTCATCTATGTCTACTAGCATAACGCGTTCATCGCTATCTGCCATTGGCACCCAGTCCAACATTTGATCGTAAGCGGCACGCTCTAAATTCTCATGTAGGCTATTAGGAAAATTGGCATAAAGGCTAATCAAGAGCACAACCAAGCTAACTAAAATTAGCCGCGGCCAATTTAGGTAAAGGTTGTTTCTCAAGGCTGTTTTTCCTGTGCGATGCGCTGAATGATGATGTGCAACTTATCGGGAAAGCGAATGATTAAGCGGCGGTTGTCTTTTTCCACCACCTGTTCATCATTAAGTACTTGAAAAGCCCTAGTCACCGTCTCGCGACTGGTGTTAACCATGAGGGCGATTTGCTCGTGGGTGGGCATGTTTTCTATGGTCATGAGCTTGCCCGGATCAGGCTTGGCCAACATTTCCATCAGGCTCAAGACTCGCTGGAAGGCATTGGGGATGCCAAGCAAAGCACGAAAATCCGTGGTGGCACGCAGCTTTAATGAGATGTGGCGCAGCATTCTTTCAGCAATGACTGGGTTTTCAAAGATCATTTTTTTAGCGTGCGCTTTTGGCAACAATGCCACCACAGAAGGAGCAATCGCCACCACCGTGGCCGAACGCGGCAAATCATCGATGATGGCCAGTTCGCCCAAAAAGTCACCTGGGGTTAAGAAATTAAGACCGGTTTGCTTGCCTTCTGGGGTGATGTCCACGGCCAACAAGCGGCCCGCAAGTAGGAAAACAAGCTCGTCACCGCGCTCGCCTTTGTGCATGAGGAAATCTTGTTTGGCCAACTCTTTTAACTGCATCGCAGCGGCCAATTGCGCTAACAATTCGGGCTCGAGGGCCTGAAGCAGGGGTATCTTTGCTAGCGTTTCGCTACTGGGACTTGCCATACTTTTGTGCAGCCAAATAATTTGCAATGGGCAAATTTTATATCGTTTATACCAGTCAAAGATAGTCTTAATTTGATTGTTGTTAGATTGGCCATGGCACTTTACAATGGCTGCATTATTGAGGTGAAACGGACCGCTATGCAATTACAGGTATTAGGCTGCAGTGGGGGCATAGGTGGGGCACTAAGGACCAGCTCTTTTTTAGTCGACGACGACATTTTGTTAGACGCCGGCACCGGCATAGGCGATTTATCGATTGCGCAACTGGCCAACATTGATCATGTCTTTTTAACTCACAGCCACATCGATCACATACTCGGCATTCCACTCATCGCCGACACCGTGCAAGGCTTACGCAATAAGCCGATTTACATTTATGCCTTAGCTGAAACCATAGCCAGCATTAAGCAGCATTTGTTTAATTGGGTTATTTGGCCTGACTTTACGGAGCTGCCGAGCAAGGCGGCACCTTGTGTGCAGTTTATTAGCGTCACCGCAGGCCAATCCATTCAACTGGGCTCACGCCGCGTGACGGCACTGCCTGTTGATCATGCGGTGCCAGCGATTGGCTATTTACTCGATTCTGGCGACGGCGCATTGGTATACTCCGGCGACACCACCAGCCATGCGCCTTTTTGGCAGGCCATCAACCAAGCGAATCAGCTGAAGTATCTCATTATTGAAACCTCGTTTGTGGACCACGAGGAAGACCGAGCACGTGAAGCCAAGCACTACAACCCAAAAATGCTCTGCGGCGACTTGGCTTTACTTAATAGCCAGCCTGATGTCTACATTACCCACTTAAAACCCGATCAAGAGTCGGTGATCATGCGTGAGTTTGATCAACACGCGCCGCGCCACCGCATCAGCCAATTGGCTCACGGCAGCATTTTTCGCTTTTAATATTTTGGGCTGTTGACGCGCATTTAAACGCGTCTCAAGTGCCCGATCAGCGCCTTTTACACTTTGGTCTGCTTTCTGAATATTTTGATAAGTTTCAAAGGAAGCTTTATCCAAGGCCGCCTTGTAAATCAGCCCCAATGCCAAATGCTGCTCGGCAAGCTGTTTAATTTTTATCGATTGCGCATTCAGCCCTAATTGATCTGCCATGATTGAGGCGTTATTGAGTCGCTCTCGAACGCTGATTTCTTTTTTTTGAAATTCTGATAAATACTTTTCTTTGTCGCTGATGTTGTAGCCGCGTAACAGTATATTTTTCCATTCTTGCACTTGGATCTTGAATTCAATTTGCGCCGTGAAAACTTCATTGCTCAGCATATTGATTCTTTCCGAGCTTGTGGCGCCTTGATCATAAAGCCGATTCATATACCAAATGGAGAACAGCGAAATAATACCGACGAATGTATTTATTTTGGTGTTAACAGCCTACATTTTACAAAAACTCAGCCCCACCAACATCAACCTTGAACGCAGCCAAGAAACACAGCAGGCATTATTACAAGCAAAAAGTGCATTACTGCGTCGCGCCATACTAGACGATAACCGCCCGGGCAGTCTGCCCTGCCCAGACACCAACAATGACGGCAGTCCAGAGTTATTTCACGGCAATCGCTGCCCAAGCTATATCGGTCGTTTTCCCTGGCGCACTTTAGGTATCCCGGCATTAGAGGACGCCGATGGTGAAGCCTTGTGGTATACCCTTTCAAGCAATTACCGTGATTATCCTTTGGCCACTCCGCTCAACAGCAACACTCCAGGCTTATTATCCGTGAATGCACAAAATGATGTAGTAGCGATTATTTTTTCTGTGGGCGCACCACTCAGCCATCAATCAGGCAGACCCAGCACTAATACAGCAGACTATCTGGAAGGTGAAAATGCGAATGGTGATTTAATCTTCTCCGCACTCAACAGCACCACTCATAACGACCGCCTCATGATGATCACCCGCAATGAATTAATGCGGCAAGTTGAACGGCGCATTCTGACTGAAACTGCAAATGCTTTTCAAACCTATTTCTCGAATAATTCACATGCCTATTTCCCATATGCTGCCGTGGCTTATGGTCAGTGCGAAACTGATTTGCTTTTAAATGGCTTTATTCCTGGGACACACACTAGCGATTGCCCGACAGCCAACTTGCCGATACTGGCGGCATGGTTCAGCAATAATCAATGGGGCAGCATGCTGGACTATGAGGTAGCCACTGCCTGTACAAAAAGCTCACCCAACTGCAGCGGCAGTGGCTTTATTAGCGATGGTGACTTTGCAAATGTGCGCGTACGTTTAACCATATCTGGCTCCGGCCAAAAACGCCTGATTCACTAGGAGAAATATGTCAAAACGACTTCAAGGGTTCAGTCTTTTGGAAATGGCAGTAGTGCTGATCATGCTGGCGCTGCTGATGGGCGGAATGCTGATGCCACTGCAAGCCCAATTTGAATACCAAAAACTGCGGCAGACGAATCAATCTCTGGCTGAAATTAAAGACGCGCTCATCGGTTTTGCCATGATCCATGGTCGCTTGCCTTGTCCTAGCTATATCACCAACCCTGCACAAGCAGATTTTGGTCTTGAGGCGTCCTCTTGCGACGCCACCGTGTCCAGTGACGGCTATTTACCCTGGAAAACAATAGGCGTAAACGAAACTGATGCCTGGGGCACCAGACAAAGCAGCGCCAGCGGAGGTATGATAGGCTATTGGCGTTATAGGGTAGACACTAAATTCTCGTCCACGTTTAAACTTGATACTGCATTCTCATCATCTGAGCTTAGAGTCATCGACAATGCAGGCACTAGAATCACCACTGCTGCTGAAGCACCTGTGGCCATCATCTACTCTACGGGGAAAAACCTTCGCGCCGATGGCGAAAACGCAGATTACGAAGCCACAGGCGGGGTGTATCAAAGCGATGTACAATCCAGAACTTTTGATGACATGCTGATTTGGATCACGCGCCCATTATTGATGTATCGAATGGTTTCTGCTGGTAAACTTGCCTCATGAACGACAATCAACTTTTACGTTATAGCCGCCACATTCTGTTGCCGCAAATCGGCTATGAAGGGCAAGAAAAACTCGCCAATAGCCATGCACTCATCGTGGGTGCAGGTGGCTTGGGTTCACCCGCAGCACTCTATTTAGCAGCAGGTGGTGTGGGCACGCTGACGATATGTGATTTTGACGTTGTGGATTTAACTAATCTGCAGCGGCAGATTTTGCATACTACGGCAGCAGTGGGCTTGAATAAGGCCGTTTCCGCACGCAATAGTCTGCTGGCGATTAACCCGGATGTGCATATCAACACGGTTGAAATCAAAGCCAGTTCCGACGAATTTTCCAAACTGATTACTCAAGCCGATGTGGTGCTGGACTGCAGCGACAATTTTGCCACACGCTACACCTTGAACAAATTGTGTGTTGATTTAAAAAAACCGCTGGTATCCGGTGCAGCACTTGCTTTTGAAGGGCAAGTCACCGTCTATGACATGCGCCATGACAGCAGCCCGTGCTATCACTGCCTGTTTCCGGATAATGGCGAGGATACCGATTTGCGCTGCGCTACCAACGGCGTGTTTGCACCCTTAGTGGGCATGATAGGCACGACTCAAGCAGCAGAGGCCATGAAACTACTGATGGGGATTGGCGACAGCCTGCAAGGACGCTTGCTGCTGCTGGATGCCATGGCGATGGAATGGCGCAGTATCAAACTGGCCAAAGATCCTGC
>Ga0116204_1002100_pt1 | contig 10897 bp, 12 predicted proteins | sample LakKivwa52mmetaG_FD_94481 | JGI IMG/M metagenome (GOLD analysis project Ga0116204, IMG submission 94481) | Anoxic lake water microbial communities from Lake Kivu, Rwanda to study Microbial Dark Matter (Phase II) - Lake Kivu water 52m metaG | ecosystem: Environmental > Aquatic > Freshwater > Lake... | reverse complement strand
GCTACCAAGTTTGTGAGTATATTCGGTAAATCGTTTCCAGTTATTGCCATTCCAGCGATACACCCCATCATTTAGATCACTGATCCATATATTGTTTTCGCCAATCAGTAACATGCTTGTGGTATGAATTTGGGGGCTTTCATTGTACCAGTCAATGGTATCTTGGGCCTGGTTCCAGGTAAAAATACCGTAGTTGGTAGCCAAAAAGACCTTTCCCGTTTCGGATTCGGCTACATCTTTGATAAAAAAAGCGGAAACTGGCGGGTAAAACTGGCGGGTATAGATGGCCTTTTGTTGGGCCACATCAAAAATGGTAAAACCTTTTGACCCATGCGCCGAATAGACCTTGCCGTTTTTATACGACATATTATCGATTTGCCAATCGATAATGCCGTGAGTTTTGGGGGTGTAGATATATTGACTATCCTTTGTAATTCGAACATAAATCCCCCCACCCCCTCCCCCCCAAAGTTCTCCAGAGGGTGTGTAAAAGGAACCCAGAAATTCGGCATACCCATAGGGTGGGGTAGGGATAAATTTCCAATCCTGTGCATATAGCGATATACACCCCAAATATAGGGGCAAAGCAAGTGCTATGACTGGGAAGAAATTTTTTTTAAACATGTAGTTCTCTGGGTGAAGGGTGCCGCGGCAAATTTCTTAAGCAATTTATTGGTAAAAGTAGTTTTTTATGTTGTTAAATTATGTCTGTGGAGAAATATTCGTCATAAGACATATAATTAGTAAAAGAAAATCTACCCCCACACCTTTCAGGGGTATGTCAAAATTCCCATTTAATCTATAGATTTAAGATTTCTGAAAAAAACATGAAAAACTCAGGTCGTGCAACTTATGGCAAGCCCTTTGCCGAGTATATGTAATTAAACCGGCCCTATTTAAAAAAAGCCAAACCGAGGAGCGCCAACAGTAAAAGTGTTCCTGCGCTCACTGTATAGATAGAAGCGCTTGTATTATTGTCTTTGCGGTTAAAGTATAGAATACTTGCGTCGGTAATTTTATGGACAGTAAGCGCTACTTGTGAGAAAATAAAGGCTGTAAAATCAACAAATACATATTTGAAATATTTCCCAGATTTGCGGTAGAACCAGTCAACATCTAAAACAAGGCTATCTTCACCTACAAGTTTTTTGCGCAAGAGCCAAAAGCCTAAAAAGGTAAATAAAAGGATTTGTGTGGTTTCCACCAGGTGATAGACTGTATAGGGTTGGTAAGTAACAGGATAGGGTAAAAATCTGTAAAGTAAACTGGGATAGACTCCAAACAAAAAGCACAGGAGTGAGGTGATAGACATGGCCACTAGCATTCCCTGGGGTAGGGTTTTTACTGTATGAGGTGTTTTAGCTGTACCCAACCAGGTGAAGATGGGGAGTTTTAAGCCGACACTCAAAAAGGTACCTGTTGATGCTAAAAGAAGCAGGAGTAAAGTCCATTCGTAATGGGCTTCCCCTGCCGAGGCTATGATAAGTGATTTACTGGTAAATCCATTAAAAAGAGGGAAGCCAGAAATAGATACGGCACCAATCATGTATAGAAATAGGGGCAGGCGCAGGGATGAGGCAAGCCCACCCAATTCGGTTAATTTGCTTTTTCCGGTGGCGTGTATAATGGTTCCAGCACCCATAAATAAAAGGCTTTTGTACAAGATATGGCAAAAGGCATGCGCTGCCGCCCCATTAAGGGCAAGTTGCGTTCCTATCCCAACGCCTGTGACCATATACCCAACCTGGCTGATGATATGGTAGCTGAGGATAGACCGTATATCATTGGCTAAAATGGCATAGGCAACTCCGTAAAGGGTCATCAGAACGCCCAGTCCTACAAGCATGTCCCAACCCGGGAAAAGGATCATCAGTACATAGACAGCTGATTTAGTTGTGAAGGCACTCATAAAAACAGAACCCGTGAGAGTAGCTTTGGGATAGGCGTCGGGCAGCCAGGCATGTAAGGGGGGGATCGCGGTATTGAGGGCAACTCCCGCTAAAATTAAAAGTGAGGAAAGATCAAAATTATCGGGAAGGGCTTGCAGGGCTGTAGATCCGGTTTGATGTACATGCAGAAGAATTCCGGCAAAAAGTAATCCTCCGCCAAAGATATGATTGAGAAGATAACGCATACCTGTTTGTGCAGACTCGGGAGTTTTACGGGCCCAGATCAGGTAGGTAGAGCCAATAGCCATAAGTTCCCAAAAAATAAAGAGGGAATAGAAGTCTTTAACCAAAACAACTCCAACGGCAGCACCAGCATACAGTAAGGCAGCCATTTGTTGTAAGCGGTCGTTGAGGTGCCATGCATAGACACCCCCTAAAGAGGCGACTAATGTGAAGATGGTTCCAAATACCAGGCTCAAGTTGCTCACAGAAGGTTGGGACCAAAGGCAGGCAAGAGAAATTAAGGGAAGGAGAATAAAAGTAAAAGAACGCAGAAGAGAAGGAAGCAATCCTATCAGGATTGTTCCGAATATCATAATGAGGGCGGGGAGAAGCGGTGACTCAAGGCTCATAATAGTCTTTATCCCGGGATAAGAATGTGTGGCCAAACCACTTGGATGTATAGGCTAAAACCAGACTTCCTAAAAAGCCCCAAAGTATATAAAAACCAGGTATAACACTCCACCAATGGTGGCCGTGACCATAGAGGACAGCCAGTTCGACTATGAGGCTCAGGGCTGCCAGTATTCCAAGTAAAACCCAATGCCATGTTTTCATTTCAGTTTCCTGGGATGAGGGTTTTGGCTATTGCGGTAGCGAGGTCGTAGAAATGGAAGAAATGGTTAGGAAAGATACCGAGTAGAACTGAGAGGAGGGCTGTGATGACCAAGGGTACCACCATAAAGGCTGAAGCCTCTTTTTTACCTTCAAGGTGCTCTCCTTCCTTAAAGTAAGCACGATGAATGATAGGGAAGAAATAGCCAATATTGAGAAGTCCGCTGATAACCAGAATAAACAAGGGGACAAGCATGTCGGCTTGGAGCGCACCTTGGGCCAGGGTCCATTTACTTACAAAGCCGTTTAGGGGTGGAACACCAGCTAAACCCAGAGCAGCCAGGGTGAAAGCTGCCATTGTAAAGGGCATCACCTTGGCAATACCGTTGAGGTCTGGGATGTTTTCTTTATGCAAGTTTACATAGATGGCGCCTGCACAAAAAAACAGGGTGATCTTCATGGTGGCATGTGCAGATATATGCAGTATAGAGCCGGTAAAACCCAAGGGACTTAAGAGAGATGCCCCAAGGACTATATAGGAGAGATGTCCTACTGTAGAATAGGCCAGTCGTTTTTTGAGATTTTCTTGCTTAAAGGCTAGAAGTGATGCGGTAAGGACAGTAAAACCGGCAAGTATCATGAGCAGGATGTTGAGATGTGATTGCGCTAGGGTTTCACTTCCAAAAATAAAACCAACAACCCTTACTAAACCAAAAACACCGGATTTAACTACAGCGACCGCATGTAATAGGGCGCTGACGGGAGTTGGGGCTGCCATGGCAGAAGGGAGCCAGGAATGCAAGGGCATGATTCCGGATTTAACTCCTATTCCAACAAGAAAGAGTACAAAAACCAAGAGGAGAGCAGGGTCGGGGAGGCTTAATGGGGTATAGATACCACCAGGTACAAAGGCGGTACTTCCGGTTGTAACCTGGGTTATAACACTGGCAGCTATAAGACAGACACCAGCTGTTAATGTATAGACTAGATACTGCCGGCTGGCGGCAAGGGCAGCTGGTGTTTCTTTGTGAATGACCAGGGGATAGGTGGCAAGGGTGAGCATTTCGAAAAAGACAATGAATGTAACCAGATTACCTGCAAAGGCAATTCCGAGAGTAGAAGAAAGGCACAAGGCAAAGCTGGCAAAATAGCGGGTTTGATTTTTTTCGTGAGCTCCCCGCATATATCCAATAGAATAAAACGAGGTAAGTATCCAGAGTCCAGATGCGATAAGGGCAAAATAGACACCTAAGGGATCGGCTTTAAGGATAAAGGGTATGCCCGGGAAAAGCTCTAGCAGTGTAATTTGTGTAGTAGTACCTTGAAGGGCATTGGGTAATAGGGTAAGAACTAAACAAAACTTTATGAGAGCAGCCAGGAGAGTCCAGAACTCCCTGAGATTGGGCTTGGTCCCGCTCAGAAGAATGAGTGGAACAGCAGCTAGTGAGGCAACAAGTGCCAGTAGAGGGACTGCGGACTCAATCATAAAAGGGCAAGAGGTTGGACAGGAGAGTAGTATTCATTAAACCAACAACTAATAATCCGAGGGCCAGAATTAGGGTGGGTAGGAGCATACTGAAAGCGACATCGTTTTGCGAGGAGGGGGTATCGTCGGCGGGTTTAATATAGATGCGTTCAATGATCCTGAAAAAGTAGGCTGCATTAAGTAAGCTGGAAGCTAAAATGACGATTAGGTACCAGCTTTGTTCGCCTTCAACAGCACCCACCGCCAGATACCACTTGCTAAAAAAACCGGCTAGGGGAGGGAGTCCAATCATGGAAAGGGCTGCTAGAGTAAAGGCTAACATGCTCCAGGGATATTTTTTGGCAAAGGATTTGTTAAACTTTGAGAGGTCAGAATGGCCTTCTTGTTTTTCGAGATTAGCAGCCACTAAGAACAGACAGGCTTTCATGATGGCATGGTTGAGAATGTGCAGGACAGCACCTCTGAATCCCATGGGGTTGGCTAAACTGAGACCTAAGAGTACATAACCAATTTGGGATACCGAACTGTAAGCCAGCATGCGTTTGAGTTGCGTTTGGCGGATGGCGTAAATAGAACCGTATATAATCCCTATACTAGCCAGAATTCCAATGATCGTTGAAATGGGAGCAACTGCATCTACTGCATTTATTCCAAAGACAAGGAGGAGTAAGCGTATAAGTACATAGGCAGCAACTTTGGTGCCTATGGGAGCAACGAGGGCGGAAGAAGTGGAATTGGCCTGGGCATACAAATCGGGTAGCCAGCCGTGCATGGGAAAAAGGGCCGCCTTAATACCAAAACCCGCAACGATAAGTATGATGCCTGTTACTATACCCGGCTGAGTGGCTACTTGAGGGATCATGGCTGCTATATCAGCCATATTGAGGGTGCCTGTCACTGTATACAGGTAAAATACTCCTAGAAGATAGAGTGAACCACCTATACTGCCGATGATAAGATAGCGGAAGGCTGTGTAAACTGCGAATTTTTTACCGACAGACATGAGACCGTACGAAGAGAGTGAAGATATTTCGAGGAAGACAAAGAGGGTGAAAATATCGCCCGTGAGGGTGATGCCGTTTAAACCGAGCATAAAGAGCATGACCAAGGCATAATAGGGCATTTTTTTCTCGGGAAATTCGCGGTCGGCCACTCCTTTTGAGTGGATCAAGACCAAAAAGGCAATGGTATTGATAACCATAAGAATAAAAGACGATAAACTGTCATATATAAATTCTACACCTAAAGGAGGCGCCCAACCGCCAAAAGTATAGCGCAGGGGCTCACTTCCAAAGCTGCTTATAAATCCATATATAGAGGCACAAGCAGATATGGCTGAGCCCACCAAAGTAAAGGGATAAATCCAATTTTTGCGTAGGGCAGCTATCAGGGGTATGAGCAGGGCCCAGGCCAGATAGGTAAAGGCAATAAGAATGGGTAGTTGCTGAACTTTCAAGGGCAGGCCTTGCTTAAGATTTCTGATTCATCAAGTGTGCCGTAGCGTTTATGTATGGCCATAAGTAGCGCAAAGGCTACACCCATGGTGGCAATTCCAACTACAATAGCGGTGAGCATGAGGCAATGCGGGAGGGGGCTTAGGTAATTTGCGGCCACATCGGTAGAGAGGCCCTGTGCTTTAACTGGAACCGTGGCACCCCATTTGGAGGACAGGCAAACCCAGATCTGGATGATACCGGCTTGAAGTATGGAAAGCCCAATAAGTTTTTTAAGTAAGTTTTTTTTGAAAAGTATCCCATACATACCCACACAGATGACCACAATAGATGCCCAATAGGCATAATGCCCCAATATATAAGAACTCATGCATCCTCTCCCTTGAGAAGATTATCATAAATGAGAATAAGTATGGCCATGACAGCTATTCCCACGCCTACTTCAATGAAGAATAAGCCCCAGTAACGGCGCATTTCGGGACTAGTAGGAAGCGGTAGGTGGCTATAATCAAGAAAATGCCCTCCCATAAGCGCGCACACTAAACCGGTACCAAAGTATATCCCGATGCCTAAAACAGAATAGGGGGGAGTAAATTTTTCAGGAAAATGTATACTGGATATTTGCGAACCACAAGCCAAGCGCACCAGAATAAAAGAGGCTGCTAAAAAAGTTCCACCTTGAAAACCACCGCCGGGCCCGTAATGGCCCAGAGCAATCAGGTACATTCCAAAAAGCATGATAAAGGGGCTGAGGAAGCGCGCACCAAGTTGAATTATAGGACTTTGCAAGGAGTTATGCATCTTTTGACCTCCCGCGGAGTACCAGCAAAATGACTAAACCGGCAGTGAGGACAACCGTTTCTTCGCCCAAAGTATCGACACTTCGATAATCTCCTAAAATTACAGTGACCATATTGGGTGTTTTGGCATCTTTATAGGCATTGCGTATGTAATGATTTCCGGGTACAGGCGTACCAGTCATGCTTTGGAGATCATGTATTTTGATCTCTGAGGAAGCACGGGAAGGCAAGTGGGATGCTCCATACAAGAGGATTGCTGCAAAAGCTGCCAGTAAAGTAAACTTAAGGAAGTTCAATCTTCAGCCTTTTGTTTGGTATGCAAAAGTGCAATTAAAAACAGGACGCCAGAGACACCCGCACCCACAACTGCTTCGGTGAGCCCTACATCAAGGGCACCCATGGTTGTATAGAGGAGGGCCGAAGCAAAGCTGAATACGGATAACATGACCGCTGCCACAAGTAAGTCTTTGACCTCAAGAGCTATAATTGCCATAAGGATAATGAGTGGAAAAAGCAGAAATTCAAGTTGCCAGATCATGGTTTACCAGCTCCTTTTTTGGAATTTGAATCGCGTAAAAGGGGCTTGAGTTCTTGTATAAGGGCTGCAAAGCCCAGTGCATGGGTACCAATGGGGTTGGCAAGTAAAATGAATACGAGTACAAAGGAGAGTTTTAGGCTGACAATATTGAAACCATTATAGAGAAGAAGGCCAGAAAGCACAAAGATGGTTCCAAAGGTATCTACCAGAGAGGCTGCATGAGAACGGGTATAAAAATCGGGGAATTTTAGAACACCTATAACTGATATCAGAGTGAACAGGCTACCTGTTATAACCAGAACGACACAAAGAGTATTGATAATTTGGGACATTAGCCGCCCGCCTTTTTGCTGATAAGATACTTGGCGGTAGCAATAGTTCCTAAAAACCCAAGTATGGCATAGGCCAGGGGTACATCGATAAACATATCGAGTCGGCCATAAGCAAAGCCAAGAAGAATACTGATAATGATAACTTTGGTAGTTATGGCATTGATGGCCAAAAGGCGATCAAAGGTTGTGGGGCCCTTGATAACTCTATACAACATAGGAAAGATGTATAGAATAAATAGGGCGGCACAGGAGAGGAAAAAGATTTTCAAAATACACCTGCGGAGCTATGGAAAAATTCAACATCGCTGACAACAGGGTAGAGTTCTTTTGTATACAGGCCCAAAACCATGCGCGGCATAGAGTCGTCAACCAGGCCACCATAGGAATCAGGTGAGAGGGCATGAACCGTGAACTGGTCACCTTCAACTTTGAGGGTTATGGTACCAGGAGTTAGGGTAATGGAGTTGGCCAGGATAACTTTTGACTGTATATTGGGATATTTTACCTTAAATTTGACTATACAGGATTGGTTGTGAAATTTAGGATTGATCACAATTTTTGTGACAGCCCAGGCAGAAAGTATTATTTGCCAAAATAACCAAAGGCAATAGTAGATTGCATAACCGGGTCTAATTTGGTTGAAATTAACTGTGTCGTCCTGGTAGAGTTTTTGGTGTTTAAGTTTCTGGTTAACCCACACAACAACTACAGAACAACTTAGGCCCATACTGAGATGTACCCAGTCAAAGTAACCGGTTATAACTACCCAGAAGGCAAAAAGCAGGCACACATACACTAACGCATTGCCCAAGCCGGAGTTTTTCATAACTGAACCGGTGTGTGTTTCATGATAGTAGCCATGTTACCAATTTTTTTTTTTGAATTCAAGTAAAAGATATTTTAAGAAAGGCCTAAAGACTTATAGAGGTTGTTTGGTTCCTTTTTTACTCACTGAATAGATAGACTTATAATTTTTATGCAGCTTTTTCGAAAGCCCTCATTATGTTGATTAAAATTCAGTCCTAGTCCCTTGCTCCCTGTTTTATTACTGGGGCAAATGAAATTGGCATTTTGTGGTAAAACAATCTAACAAAAAAGCCCATTTTTCGGGTTGAATATTGAGTTTATTGCATTGTATATGCCATATTTAATTGCCGTAATAATACGCTGTATAAATAGGGTCTGCTGAATAACTCCCAGTTTAGCAGCTGCCTTTAATTCAATTTAAATAGTTTGCTTTGAGCAATGTTTCTTTGCAAAAACTGCTATGCGCCAGCCAAGAACCCCTTGGGCTGAAAAACTTTTCCTGCCGTCAGAGTGTTTATACATTCTTAAAATGGGATTTTTGTTGGGAAATCCAGAAGAGCTTTATTGTAAATTATTGAACATGGTCACACGAATAATTTCAGTAGTAAAAATCAGTTTCAAACCCCTGGTCCTTGCGAGCTCTTTAGGGGTATTTTGGGGTTCTAGGCATAACCTTTATTTCCCGGTGCTACTTTTACTGTTAAATTTCCCGGTGCAGCCAGCTCTTTCTTACCCAGTCATTTCGGGTTGCCCAGAACTCAAGGCCGAACACTTTAAGAAAGTTACACTGGTCTCTAACGCGCAAAGTCAAAGGCTAAAGGAACCCTTGCAGCTTTTGCCACTCTGGAACGGTTCTGGCTCCGTAGATCTCTTGTATACACAAAGGGAAGGTAAAATTCAGTATTATCATACAGCAACTGATTCTATACATACAGCACTCAATTTGACGGGTTCAACGGGGACCCTTTCAGAAGATGGTCTGGTGGGACTGGTTCCCGATCCTGAGTTTTCCACCAACAACTGGATATATATATACAGAGTTATATATGGCGATAGTGGTACTTCATGGTGGCGCTTGTCCCGTTTTGAATATAATCCAGTACTAAAAATTCTCCTTCCCGAAAGTGAGGCGCTAATCCTAGAGTTCGGAGCTATGCGTGGTGATGTGAAGAGAGAAATCATTCATACAGGAGGTGGAATGGCCTTTGATAGCAGTGGGGTTTTATGGATAGGAACCGGCGACAATAACTTGCGGGGCAATACCGCGTGGGCTGAAGCCAGTTCATCCTGCACTGCCGATCTGCGTGGGAGTATTTTAAGAATCAAACCTCTGCCTGTACCTTCTGGTCAAAAACAGACAGGGTTAAATATTTCCTATCAGGTTCCTCCGGGTAATTATACAAGCCATGTAAAAGGGCTGTTTTCTGATTCTGCCATCAAGGCTTCTATAGCGCCCGAAATATATGCCAAAGGTGTCCGGAATCCTTATACACTCACTATACATCCCCAGAAGAAATGGGTCTTCTGGGGTGATTGTGGTCCAGATGTGGTGGGGCAAGATTCAAGCGGTAAAACAGTAAAGGTATCGGAAGAGTTTAATCTGGCCACTCAACCAGGGTTTTATGGATACCCTTATTTTGTTGGTGAGAATTATCTTTTGCCTCCCTTTCAAAGCAAAGTTGATTACCGTAAAAAGGTTCTAAATGAAAATCTCACCCTCTGCCCCGATGGCATGCGCGAACTCACCAACCCCCTACCTGCAGCCCATGCCTATGGGAAAACAAAAGGCCCCTATATATGTGCAATTACTGGGCCTTTTGTACAGTATCCCCTGCAAAAAGCGAGTACAGAGGCATTGCCTCCGCATTTTCACAATAAGTGGATTGTAGGTGACTGGGGCGAGCAGTGGTTTGCACTTATATCGCTTAATTCGCAGGGTAGGGTTTATAAAGAACCTGAAAAACTTTTCGAAACGGAGTTCTTTGCTGCGCCTATTTTTGCAACACTTGGTCCCGACGGTATACTTTATCTTATTGAGTATGGTACAAATGGAAAAAATCCTGTTTGGTTTGAATCCGCCCCAAACACGGCAATTTCAAAAATAATCTATACCGGACCAGCAATTACGCCCGCTTGTATTAAGAAGGCCCGTGCATTTAACCGGCTTTAAGCCAGAGTACCCACAAAAGGCCAATTATTTGAAAAACAAAGGGTATAAGCGAGAGTAAAAATAAGGGAATACTTGATAAATATAGGGTGGATGAAAAAAAAGATTTGCTTAGCCAATAAAGGCTTAAAATGGAGCCACAAAGGGTGCCCAAAAGCACACTAGCAATAAAGGCCTGGTCATTCCATAGATTCACATTAAAGAAATACAGGTATAGAGTGCTGCCAAAAAGTAGCCAATTGAGCAACTGAAGAAAAATTTTGGTGAGGGGCATGATCAATAGATTCCTTTTAGGCAGGTGGAAAATCAAAAATTTAAGGTAAGGCGACAAGTATAAAAGGGTTTTTCCTTTGGTTTATACCTTTTTAAATGCAAAATACTAAGAGTGCTGATCAGGCACATTTCGTTTTACTCGCAAATAACCTCCCCCCGCTAATTAGGCTGACCACAAATCCAAGGTTTTTTTCAGTATCCTGTTGCTTTTATGGAAAAACCCTTGGACTTCTTACAAGGGAAAAGCCTATCTTACCCTTATAAACATTGAGGTTTTCCCTTGTTCAGCAAGCCTTAATTTATGAAGTATTAACCCT
>Ga0116204_1002099_pt1 | contig 10902 bp, 4 predicted proteins | sample LakKivwa52mmetaG_FD_94481 | JGI IMG/M metagenome (GOLD analysis project Ga0116204, IMG submission 94481) | Anoxic lake water microbial communities from Lake Kivu, Rwanda to study Microbial Dark Matter (Phase II) - Lake Kivu water 52m metaG | ecosystem: Environmental > Aquatic > Freshwater > Lake ... | reverse complement strand
TGAATAATTCATTTTTAAATTTTGTTTTTTTGTAATTTTACATCATCTTTAGAAAATCGTTTTAATTTATGCAATTGAACCTGGGTTTTGCTTTTGCTGTTCTTATGCTGGCAGGTTCAGTGCTTTCTGCTCAGCTAAACACTCCCAAATATTCTAATGAATTCCTATCCATTGGAATCGGGGCTCGTTCAATGGCAATGTCGGGATCCGTTGTTGCTTCTGTTGATGATGCTACTGCTGCATACTGGAACCCATCACGCCTTCATCTGATCAAAGGAGAAAGACAATTAAACCTGATGCATGCAGAATATTTTGCAGGGATTGCGAAGTACGATTATGGCAGTGTTGGACTCAGACTTGATGATCGTTCAGCAATGGCTGTTTCCTTCATCAGATTTGGTGTGGACAATATTCCCAATACCATTGACCTGATTGATAGCCAGGGAAACATTCATTATGACAGAATCACCACGTTTTCAGTCACTGATTGGGCTTTGTTTTTATCTTATGGAAGAAAATTAAACATTACAGACGTATCTCTGGGAGGAAGTGTTAAAATCATTCGTCGCAAGATTGGTGATTTTGCCGGTGCATGGGGATTCGGACTTGATTTTGCCGTGTCATATACCAAAGTCAAATGGTTGTTTGCAGCAGTGGCAAGGGATGCCACCTCAACCTTCAATGCCTGGAGTTTTAATCTCAGCGACAGAATGAAAGAAGTTTTTACAATTACAGGAAATATCATTCCTGAGAATTCACTTGAAATAACAACTCCTTCATTATTGCTTGCCGCCGGACGAAACATCGATATTTCACCTTCTTTCAGATTTTTGCCTGAACTTGGTTTGGATGTCACATTTGACGGAAAACGGAATGTCCCCATTAAAACAAGTGTTTTCAGTATTTCTCCTCATTTGGGAGCTGAAATATCATACAAAAATTTCATATTTTTCAGAACAGGAATCGGCAACATTCAGCAGGAAACAAACAGAGAAGGTAAGAAAATCACTTCATTTCAGCCCAATATCGGACTTGGCATCAATATTCAGGACAAGTTTTCCATTGAATATGCATTGACCGATATTGGTGATAATTCGATGGCTTTGAATTCAAATATTTTTTCAATCAGAATTTCATTCAACAAAAGTCAAAAGTAAACCAATGAAAAGAACCCGGATTTTTTATCTGTTTTTAGGAATGACGGTGTTTCTTTTGCACCCTTTTTCGGGTTTTGCACAATATTCCAACAACTGGATTAATTTTAATCAGAAATATTACCGTATACCTGTTGTTCAGGAGGGAATGTACAGAATTTCCCAAACAACACTGACATCAGCAGGTATAAATACTTCATCTTTCGACCCGCGACAAATTCAGATTTTTCACATGGGTGAGGAGCAATATATTTATGTCCATGGTGAAAATGACGGGATTTTTCATTCAGGTGATTTCATTGAATTCTTTGGCAGGGGAAATACTGCTGAAGCGGATTTACCACTATTTGCAAATCCATCTGACCTGACAAATCCGAATTACAGTTTTTTTAATGATACATCATGCTACTTTCTGACATTTACTGCCGGCATCAATAACAGGCGTATCACCGCTGAGACAGATCAGAACATCAATGCTTACAACATCATCCCATATATCTGGAAAACATCCAGACAGGATTATGTAACTAACTATTATAGCGGAAAGACCAATTCTCACGGGTCAACAGATTTTGAATATACCTCGGGCGAGGGTTGGTTTGATTCGCCCTTTTCCATTAATTCATCAACACCTGGAGTTGCAACAACTATTTCCAAAACGATCCCCACTGCTCAGGCATTTACCGGAGGTCCTCCTGCTCAGGTGAATATGAAAATTGTGGGAGCAAGTAATTTTGGGCCACTCAACCCCGATCATCATCTTCGTATACAGTTTCCGGGAACAACAATTGATACGCTATACGAGGGATATACAACCATTCAGGTGAATTCAGCCATAAATTCCTCTTTATTGGGTGCTTCGGGGACTGTATTTACATTTTCCCTGCTGAATGACCTTGGAAGTGGTGCAGACCGGAATGCAATTTCATTTATTGAAGTGAAGTATCCACATACACTGAATATGGAAAATTTTGCCTCTATGCGGTTTGGAGTTCCCGATCAGTCTTCAGGCAAATCAACACTTCAACTGTTTAATCTGAATATTTTGCCCGGCGACAGTGTTTTGGTGTATGACCTTTCAAGCAGAAAGCGGGTCAGAATGACCAATGACGGAGGGTTTCATAAGGGCGTAATCACAAATAACGGTTTTCAGAAAGATGTGTTTTTTACAACAGGGAATCAGATTGTTCAGATACAATCTCTAACTCCTGTCAATCAACAGAACAATGCAGGTTTTTTTGAGGATTATGCGTCAATACAATATTCAAATATTGACTATATCATTATATCTCATTCTTCTCTGATGCCTGTTGTGCAGCAATATGAATTTCATCGGTCAGGACAAGGATTTAATGTGCTTTCCGTTGATGTACAAACACTATATGATCAGTTTGGATACGGCATCAGAAAGCACCCGCTGGGAATAAAGAATTTTGTCGCTTTTGTGGTTGATCATTTTGCTGACACAATTCAGGGGCTTTTTATTATCGGGAAAGGCTATAAAGCAGGAGAAGGATCATTTTCCTACAGAAATAATAATTCCATATACAGTCAGACACTTGTTCCATCAATCGGTAATCCACCTTCTGATATTCTGTTTTCCACAAAAATCAATAACAATTCATTCGTGCCTGCTATTCCAACCGGAAGACTCAGTGCAAAAAATACTCAGGATGTCACAGCATATCTGAATAAGGTGATTGATTATGAAGCTGCACAAAATGCGCCCTATAACCCGGCCAATCCCACAGAAAAGGAGTGGATGAAAAAAATTCTTCATTTTGCCGGAGGATCAAGCTTTGCAGAGGGAGCGATGCTCGAATCATTTTTAAATATATATAAGGATTCGCTTGAAAATCCATATTTCGGAGGAACAGTTCGAACGTTTAAAAAAAATACCACTGATCCAATGCAGCAGGTGGTTTCAGATTCACTAAAAACGTTGATTAATAATGGTGTTTCAATATTAAACTTTTTCGGACATGCTGCTGGTATTGGTTTTGACATTAGCATTGATAATCCTTCAGAATATAATAATTACAAAAAGTACTTTTTTATTCTCGCCAATTCATGTTTATCAGGCGATCTGTTTCAACCAACACTGACTTCAAGCGAAGCATTTGTCCTTATTCCAAACAAGGGGGCAATTGCATATCTTGGATCAACAACCAATGCTCTGGCACCTTATCTGCACTTATACTCCACGCATTTTACCGGTGGAATTGCATTTTCAAATTACGGCAAATCAATTGGCAGTTCCATCAAGCGGGCAATCCAAATTATTCATGATCCCGGAAATGAAAACATTAAGGATATTATATATTCTATGACATTGCACGGAGACCCTGTTCTGAAACTGAGTTCATCTTTTCAGCCCGACTACGTTATTGAGCCTCCTTCAATTAATTTTGTTCCACAGTTTGTTTCGACAGAAATTGATTCTTTTGATGTTCTTGTTGTTTCAAAGAATATTGGAATGGCCGTTGTTGATAATTTCACGGTTGAACTGATCAGAACCTTCCCCGATAACAGTAGTGAGATCTATGCAAAGCTCATTCCTGCAACAATTTATTCAGATACGGTTGTGTTTTCTTTGCCGGTTGATCCGGGTAGAGGTGTTGGTCTGAATAATTTTACAGCAACACTTGATGCATATTTTAATGTTGATGAATCGGTTGAAACTAACAATACAGCCTCAAAGCAGTTGTTTATTACATCCCCGGATATTATTCCGGTGCATCCCTATGAATATGCTGTTATTCCTGAATATTTCGTCACGTTGATTGCCTCAACAGGAAATCCATTCGCTCCTAACAATACGTATATTTTTGAAATTGATACCACCGACACATTCGATAGTCCCTTCAAACAAAGCGGACAGGTTTCGGGAACAGGGGGCATCATTGAATGGTCTGTTCCGTTTTTGATGACGTCAATGCCCGACAGCACAGTATATTATTGGCGGACATCTTCATCCGGAAGCAGCAACTGGCGCGAAAGTTCTTTTCAGTTTATTGATGGAAAAAGAGGGTGGGGTCAATCACATTTTTTTCAATACAAAAAGGATGAGTTCAACAGAATTTCATATAACCGTCCGCAGAGAGATTTTACGTTTGACACATCCAGCGTTTGGATATCAGCACAGACAAGTTTTTATGATGCTTCACTCAATCCCAATTTTCAGTGGTTTGATGAATGGTATAAAGTCAAAGGCATCCTGAAAGGTTCATGGTCTTGTACAAATTACAACGGTAACGGGATGAAGTTTGCAGTGTTTGACCCACTGTCGGTCGAGCCCTGGGTGAGTCCCTTTGATGGAACCGGCTTCGGTCCCTACGGAAATCTTCATTGCAGAAATTATGACTGGTGGGATTTTGATTACTTTTCTTTCCTTTCCGACCCAACCGAACAAATGCAATGGCATCTTGCCATGGCGGCACTCATAGATACAGTTCCCAATGGCTATTATGTTCTTGCATTCAGTCACAGAAATCATAATGCGCAGAATTATCCCGAAGAATTATATCAGGCTTTTGAGTCAATCGGCAGCGGGTATATCCGAAGTATTGAAAACAATAAACCGTATATGATTTTCGGAAAAAAAGGTGATGCAATTGGCAGTGCAGATGAAAGTATCGGCTCTTCTCTCGTTTCGGTCATCAAGAACGATTATTATCTTTCCACAAACTTCAATAACGGAACGATTACTTCAACAGTCATTGGACCTGCTTCACAATGGGGTTCACTTCACTGGAGAATAGAATCGGTTGAACCGGGAGTAACAACTGATGACACCTATTTGTATGTCATTGGAAAAAATTCATTCGGAAATATTGATACACTTATGGGACCTCTGCCTCCTGTTCCTGATTCACTGGATATCATCAATCTTCAGCAAAGAATCAGCGCATATCAATATCCATACATTCAACTGTATTTAACAACAAAGGATGAAGTTCATCTCACGCCTTCCCAGTTGGTCAGATGGCATGTGTTGTATGAAGGGATGCCCGAAACGGTAATCAGCCCCAATCTGCATTTTACATTTTACAATGATACTGTTCAGGAAGGAGAAACGATTCGCTTAAGCATAGCAACAAAAAACATCAGCATTTATGATTTTCCGGATAGCCTGATGGTTGATTATAAAGTGCTCAGCAGCTCCAATCAGGTGTTGTCAATCGTCAGAAACAAGCTGGTGCAGAAACATCCCGCAGGAAATATTCTGATAGATTCAGTTTCATTCTCAACACTGGGAATGAGCGGACTGAATAGTTTATGGGTTGAATTTAACCCTGTGGATACTACAACCCAGACATATCATCAGGCTGAGCTCTATCACTTTAATAATATTGCACAAATCCCGTTCTTTGTGGGAAGAGACAGAACAAACCCAATGCTTGATGTTACATTTGACGGTGTCCGGATTCTTGACGGAGATATTGTCAGTGCAAAACCGAATATTCAGATTCTGCTTCAGGATGAAAACAGATTTCTGTTGCTCAATGATACTTCAAATTTCAGGGTGTATTTGCAAAGACCGGGCTTGGAATTGAAGAGAATTTATTTCAGAGAAAATCAGCAGGATCAGATGTATTTTTATCCCGCTAGTTCTTCTTCCAACAATAGAGCGCGAATTGAGTTTCCCGCTGATTTTCCGGCCGACGGCGATTATAAACTCAGAGTACAGGCATCTGATATGTCACAAAATGAATCGGGGGATATTGATTTTATCATCAACTTCAAAGTGATAAACCGCTCAACAATCACCGAAGTGATGAACTGGCCCAATCCGTTTTCAACCCGAACACACTTTGTTTTCACACTCACAGGTTCTGTGATTCCCGATTATTTCAAGATTCAGATCATGACAATCACCGGAAAGGTTGTCAGAGAAATTGATATTTCCGAACTCGGACCTGTTCACATCGGACGAAATATCACCCAGTATGCATGGGACGGACGTGATCAGTTTGGCGACCAGCTTGCTAACGGAGTCTATCTTTACCGCGTCATTACAAAGATCAACGGACAGGATATTGAACTCAGTTCCACCGAAGCATCTCAATACTTTACAAAAGAATTTGGGAAAATGGTGTTGATCAGATAAGCAACATTAAATTTTTTTTGACAAAACCATGACGTTACGCACCTCTCAAACGTAAACCGCGAAACGCCTGTACATTCTTTTCATTTGCAGTTTATCCCGATCATTTTATTCCTCATAAACACCAACAGTAATTAACATTCGTATGTTTATTAAATTATCACATATACATTATTTAAGCAACACAAACTGTTTATTTTTGAATGCACCTTGATTTGATATAGAAAACGATGAAAATCTCAACTGTGATTCATAAAATAAAAGGCTTTTTGAAAAAGCCTGTGACGGTAAAAGTATTAAAAATTTCAGCGATTGCGATTCCTGCAATACTTATCGTGTTTTTTGGAATCAGGTATTATCTGATTTTCCGTGAGAAAACAAGAGATCCCTGGGATTTTGTCCCCGACAATCCTGTTTCAATTGTTCAGGTAAACAATATGCAGGAATTTGTGCATGCAGTTACTTCAGAGCCTCTTTTTGCTGACTTTGAAAATTTATTGTCTGCATCCGAAATACGAAATACGTTTACAATGTTTGACTCTTTATTTGCAACCAAAGAGCAGATTCAGGAAGCCTGGTATCAGGGGACCATGCTGATCGGAACACATTTTATGGGTTCCGACAATTACAGTACCATTTTCATTAAACCCTTATCCCATCCAAACGACAAGCACAAAGTGTTTCAGTTTTTTGAAAAGCATGCAGATCAGACCGGGTCAATTGAGTTGCAGGGCGAGAATGCTCCTGTCTATCAGTATGTTTTCGGCTCGAAAAAGTATATTCTTAGCATTGAAGGTGGCATTTGCCTGTTCAGCACAACTCCCGAAATTATCCGAAGTGCATTAATTGCTTCCCGTTCAAAAAGTCCGGTTCTCAATGATCCGGCCCTCAACGAAGTCAGATCGGTAACAGGAAAAACTTGCATGGCCAATGTATTTGTTCATTACAGGTTTTTACATCGTTTTTTCTCAAAATATCTCAATGGCGATGTTTTAAAAACGCTCGATGTGATAAACAATTTTGCTTCGTGGGGTTCCTATGATATTCATACAGGTGATGGCAAATTGTTCTGCACCGGTTTCACATCCACAACAGGAATGGAAAACAGTTGGCTGGGTGTATTCAAAGAATCCAAACCTCAGAAAACGGATATTGTTGAATTTCTTCCTTTTACAACATGCTCATTCAGTTGGTTTGGCTTTGATAACTATGAAACATTCAGAGAAGCATACAAACATTATCTTAGTCAAAATGATGAAATTCAGGAGTTCAACAACAATCTGACAAATCTGAAGCGAAGAACAGGCGTGCAGAATATCAACGAGCTGGTTTTTCCGTATATAGATAACCAGATGGCTGTCTTTTCCATTCCCGACAAGTCCGACAGAAGTTTTCAGCAATTTGGCATATTTAAAATTAAAGACAAAACAATATTCAGAAAAAACCTTCAGGAGATTGTCAGGTCAGTCGCAAAGATTACAAAAACATCACCCGATACAAGCAGCTACAGGAATCATCTGATCACAACCATAAATGCAGATTATATGCTTTTCGATCTGTTCGGCAGAATGTTCAATTCAGTTGAAAAAACCTGCTTTGTGATTTATGAAAATTACTGGATCATCGGCAACTCACATGATGCAGTAAAGGAATATCTCAATCAGGTCATGTCAGGAAGGATATTAACCAAACAGCCAATGTATGAGGAGTTCTCAAAATCAGTATCAGGTGATGCAAACGTGTACATCTATTCATCTCCCCGAAAAATTAAAAATCTGATTAAACTATGGTTCAATGAGGAATATACAGAACAGGTCGTGCAGAATATGAATGAATTTGATGCTTTGGAAGGCATAGGAATTCAGTTTTCAAGCACAACAAATTCTTTTCTATCCGGATTTTCACTTTTCCGTAACTCTGGCGAAAATGAAGAAATGACCAGCGGATGGGAAATATCCATTGACGGTCAGGTGGCATCAGGTCCATGGTTTGTTGAGGTTTCCGACCAGAGTACCAGAAATATCATTGTTTTTGATGCATTCAACAATATGTATTTTATCACCGAAAAAGGCGAAATCCTTTGGAAATTGCCACTTCCCGAGCGTCCTGTCAGCAAAGTGTTTGTTGTTGATGCATTCAAAAACGGAAAACTGCAATACCTGTTCAACACTGAAACAAATCTCTATCTGATTGATAAAAACGGCAAAAATGTTGAAAAATTCCCTGTCAAATTGCCTGTTCAGGCTGCCGGGCCGATCAATGTATTTGATTATGACAAATCCAAAGAATACAGAATTCTTTTCACAGGCACAGATAATATACTCTACAATTTAACTTTGAAAGGAGAGCCAACATCAGGGTGGGAAAAACCAAATCTCAAAACCGAAGCATCACAGCCGATAAATCATCTGCGCCTCATCAATACCGATGCATTGATTATCAAAGACAACAAATTTCAGTTGCATTTTTTCAACAGAAGGGGAATCTATCTCTTTGACAAAAAAGACATAGCCTTCAGTCAGTACTCTGAAATATATGCCGCATCAAAATTATGCAGATGCTTTATCACAACAACATCTGACGGACAGATCGCAAAAATTGGAACCAGCGGAGAGCTTGAATATTCGGTAATTCACGATGCCGGACCGGGTCACGTCTTCATGTTTCAGGACATAGATAAAGACGGACAGGAGGATTATATATTTATTGAAAAAGGCAAGGCATATATGTTCTCTCAGGAAGGAAATTTAATCTCAGGAGCCGAAATCGGTCAGGATGCCGGCCGAAGTGCAGGATATATAAAAGACAGCCCCTATGGACCATTGCTATATGTATTTTCTTCCGACGGAGCCGAACTGTATTTTGTCAACAAATCAGGCCGGATACTCCCTGATGAAACCTATTACGCTTCAGGATCAGCTGACTATTACTTATCTTCAGATGGAAGCAAGCTGGTATTCATCACCGCAAAAGGAAACCTCGTTTACATGTACGTCATCGAATAGCTCTGTTTCTTTTCTCCGCAAATTTCATTTTTGTAAGATGTTAGTATTGGAAAAGTTTTTACATTTGTGCTGAAAACGTTGAATAAAACACTGGAAAGTTGTAGCTCATTTTTAAAAAAAATAAAGCTCAATATTGCTAATATTTAAGCCATAATGATTATATTTGTGAGCCGTAAATTAAAGTTTTATGATTGAAAAAAGAGAATTAGAAATAATTGAGCTTATTAAGAATAGGCAAGAAGTTTCTTCAAGCGAAATATTTGATAGTCTTTCGACTTCAATTAGTTATGCTACTGTAAAGAGAATACTTTCAAGGCTAATCAATGAAAATCTCTTAACAAAAAGTGGGCAAGGGAAGTCAACCAAATATTTGATTTCACCAACCTATGAAATTCTTTATCCCGTTGATATTGATAAATACTTTGAGAAGGAGATTGATGAAAGAGATATTAAGGATAGTTTTAATTTGCAACTCATATCTAAAACGCTTAAAGAGTGTAGTGTTTTTACTAGCAATGAATTAGAACAGTTAGAATTACTTCAAAATAAATTTGAAAAGAATATTTCACAATTATCAGAAATAGAATATAAAAAGGAATTGGAGAGATTGGCAATTGATTTAAGCTGGAAGTCGTCCCAGATTGAAGGGAATACTTATTCTCTATTGGAAACAGAGAGATTGCTTAAAGAAAAGGAAACCGCTTCAGGGAAAACAAAAGAAGAAGCAATGATGCTTCTTAATCACAAGGATGCTATTGACTTTATAATTGAAAACCCTGATTACCTGATTCCATTATCCGTTGCGAAAATTGAAGATATACATAGTTTGCTGACAAAAGAACTCGGGGTTGATAAGAATATCAGAAAAAGAAGAGTAGGTATTTCAGGAACAAATTATCGCCCTTTAGATAATGAGTTTCAGATTTCTGAAGCCCTTTTGAATATGTGTGAATTGGTGAATAGTAAATCAAACATCTTTGAAAAAGCATTGCTTTTGTTGGTGCTCATTTCATATATCCAACCTTTTGTGGATGGAAATAAAAGAACGGCAAGAATTGTAAGTAATGCAATTTTAATGAATCATAAGTATTGCCCAATATCATTTAGAACAGTTGACTCTGTTAAATATAAGAAAGCCATGCTTTTATTTTATGAACGGAATAGCATATATAGTTTTAAAGAGATATTTATTGACCAATTTAAATTTGCTGTAAATACTTACTTTTAACGAAAAAAAAACGAGCTACAATAGCTAAGACTTCGTGCTGTGAAACCCAACATGAAGTCGTGTTGCACGAAATCCGTAATCAGGAATTTTTTAAATGTTTTTTTTATGGAAATTCAATAATTCAGGAGCACTATATTGAGGCATAGAAGCATTTGGGATATGGCTTCTGAGGATTAAAAATGGAATCAGAGAAGATGATTCTTGCGTCATTGAGCACTTGTTTTACTTATTTTTCTAAGTTTGTAGCATAGCAAGGCCATGCTCATATAATGAGCAAAGACTACCATTGATTATTATTTGAAAGTTGATTATTTTGGGTGAAATATTTAAAAGGAGGCGATCTGCCAGGCAGGAATGTTTCAACACATTGCATAATGCCAATTTTGCATTTGGGGCACAAGTCAGGAT
>Ga0116204_1002098_pt1 | contig 10910 bp, 9 predicted proteins | sample LakKivwa52mmetaG_FD_94481 | JGI IMG/M metagenome (GOLD analysis project Ga0116204, IMG submission 94481) | Anoxic lake water microbial communities from Lake Kivu, Rwanda to study Microbial Dark Matter (Phase II) - Lake Kivu water 52m metaG | ecosystem: Environmental > Aquatic > Freshwater > Lake ... | reverse complement strand
CACGAGACAGAAGAAAATCCAGCGCAAGAGGATCTGCGCCACTCTTGGTGAACCGCCGGATGCGGACCCGCATGTCCGGTGGTGTGAGAGGGAGCGGTTAGCCGCCGCTCCCTACTCGATTTAAGATACTCTTGCCAGAGCCGTCGCCCCGAGGATCAGGGCGGAGAGGACGAGATTGACCCGCAGGATGAGCAGTTCCTTACGCTGTAATTTGGCAAGTTCGGCTTCATCAGCTTTTTCCTTTTTCATCAGCGTGCGTTGAATGGCGGGGAGGACTTCCCAGGTTTGGATGGCGCTGACTACGACCATCACCACTGCGAACCCGTGTTTGATGAGAATGGCGAACGACCATTGTGTGCTGAGCGAGAGGAAACCATCATATTGCGGACTGGTGCTGAGTTGGAATAGCCCGGTGACCAATAAAATACCCATGCAGAACCATGCAAGCGGTTCGAGGCGCTTTTGCATGGCGGAGATAAAGCTGAGTTGGTCGCTCAGGCTCAAGGTCCGTTGTGAGGCGGGCAGGACGAGTATGTTGATGGCCGCAAGGCTGCCGATCCATACCACGGTTGCAAGCATGTGCAGCCAGTAGATGACTGCCAGAGTCCAAGTGGAGGGCGCTTCCATAAATTAGGGTGCTGGGGATGGTTCTGTAGGTGCTTCGGTGGCAATGACATCCAGCGTGGCAGTGGGTTCCGCGGTGGGTGTGGCTGGGAAGCATTGCACGAATGCTTGCTGCGCGTTGTTGGCAGAGGCTGCTTCGAGTGTGCCGATGGAGGCGGCTACCTGATAGTTGTCGTAGGCGGCGCAGTACTCTTGTTTGATGAAGAGTTCGTCGCCATAACGCATGAGTGCCATGAAGTAGCGTTGTGAGGCAGTCATGGTTCCATCCCACATGGATGGCCAGCCAGCCGCTGTTTGTGAGAAGTAGAAGATGGCTTGTTCCCAATTCAGTTCCCAGAAACTTGCGCCAGTGATGTAGTTGCGGGCGCCTTCGCGAATTCCCTTGGCTGAGTTGTCTAACGGACCAAAACGCTCAGCAAGGGTCAGGAAGTAGATGCCGCCTTCGAGGTTGCCTTGTTTGGTGATGAGATCATAGCCCTGGTTGCGGAGGGCGAAGTAGTACATGCCGTCCACTTTGGCGGTTTTGTAGGTGGCATCGAGTTTACGGATGGAGTCGAGGGCTTGTAATGCGCCGGGCCAATCTTGCGCGCGGAGAAGTTCCTGTGCGCGTTGGAAGGCATTTTCTGCCCCGGTGAAATCAGGTGTGGGGGGGATGGTTGCGGTGGGTTCGGGTGTTGGAATGGAACTCAAGACCAGCACTTCGGTCAGCTTTTCGCGCGCACCGGGATAGCTGGGGTCTTGTTGAATGATGTATTCAAGGCGTTGGCGGGCGTTTTCGAACCGTCCAAACTGGATATCGACCAGTGCATAGGAATATTGATCGGATAGTTGCCCGGCAAGGATGTTTTTTTCTGCTGATTTGCGAGCGCCGATTCCGGTGGAATAACCGCCAAAACCGCCCAAGCCGATCAACAGGAGAAAGCCAAGTACGCTGATGAGAATGGATTTCCAGCGTGATGGGGCTTTTTTGACCGTTTTGAGGGGCTGGGTATCGTCTTCCTTGTAGGGTTGATTGGGTTGTGTATTTTCAAATTGTTCTGACATGGTAATGATTATACATTCCTTTGAATGATTGCGTTTTTCTCTTATTTTTGTTGTAAGAGGCTAATTTTGCAGTCATGAGGTTTGTTACAGCTTAAATAACAACTTGACCTCAGACCAGACCATTGCCAGCGCGATGGCACCGCCGATGACCATGCCGATGATGGCAGTGACGATGGCGCTGCCGGGCAGGTACAGCGCGATCGCGTAGGTAACCACGCCGCCGACAACAGCCGCAAACAGACCTTTGATGGTGGCGCTGTTCGTCTGAAGCGGTTCATGGGTGCGGCGGGAAAGCCAGACCAGCAAAATGACGGCTTCGATCAGCAGGGCAAGCTCAGCCAATGCAATGATCGGTGCGCCGATTTCGGGGAATAGTGAAACGCCGAGAATACCAATTCCCAGGAATAGGGCAAGGCGCAAAATGACAGCATAGAACGGCACCATCGGTTCTTTGCGGGCGTATAATGCGCGGACGGCGACCTCGTGAATGACGTAGCCCGTCAGCGTGGCGAGGTAGGCACGGGTGGTCCAAGTGATGAGTTGGGAGACGGTTTCGTCAAAGCCGAAGATGCCGCGCACAAGCGGGTTGATGCCTGCCGCCATGACCGCCGCAATTGGGAGGGTGAGGGCAATCAACACGCGCAAGGCACGCTCCACGGTGACGCCGAACTCCTTCCAATCCCGTTTTGCGGCGAGCTCGGAAAGGGTTGGTAAAAGAGCAGTGGCAATCGCAGTCCCTAATATGGTTTCGGGCACTTGCATGATCATCCAGCCATAGGTGAGCGAGGTTACCGCGCCGACTTGGTCAAGCCGTGAAGCGAGGTTGTCGCGTGCAATGAAGATGAGTTGAATACCTGCCATTGTGAAAAGACGCGGCGCCATCAACTTGACCGCTTCGATCAGACCCGTGTGACGGATGTCCAACGCGGGTGTCCAGCGGAAACCGAATTTGAACAGCATGGGCAGCTGCACCAACAAATGCATTGCCGCGCCGAGGATAACGCCATACACCAAGCCGTAAATTCCATAGATCGGCACCAGTACCAGCGCGCCAATAATATGACCGACATTGTACAGGCTGGGCGCGATGGCAGGCATGACGAAATGCTGGTTCGCCTGAAGCGATGCCATCACCAACCCACTGATGGAAAAGATCATTGTGGCGATCAAGTTCAGCCGCATTAACTCTGCCAGCAGTGTGCGCTGTTCGGCATCGAAGCCGGGCGCAATGCCGATCTCGGCATCTACGATCTGCTGTGCAAAGATGGCGACCAGCAGCGCGAAAATACCCGTCACCACGAAACCGAAATTCGCCACACGTGAGAACAAGTCCCATGCGGCGGCGCGGTCTTTGGTGGTCAGGTATTCCGTCAATAGCGGGATGAATGCCATCGCCAGCGCGCCACCGGAGATCAACGCGAACAACAGGTCGGGCAGGTTGTTTGCCGCGTTGAACGTATCCAACAGGTACACCCGGTCGCTGTAAATTCGTGAAACGATCATCGTTTCCACGAACGCCAGAACCTTGTTGATAAAAAAGAAGAAGGCAACGATTAGCGAGTTGCGCGCCAGCGGCGAAAGTTTATTCATTCAAATTCCTATAAAGTTATTCGGTTGAGTTTTGATTCAGTTCAATGCCTGGGAGTTTCTCTGCCAGTAAATGGGTTTTATGGATCAACGTAGGCAGGCATTGCGGGCAAATATATTGCGTTTCATTCTTGAAAGTCAGGTGCAGCAGCGGCACTTGTTCATCGGTGCGTTTGCAATTCAAACAAACTTTTGTTTCCGTCATTGTCTCTCCAATCGTAAACTTGTACTGAGCCTGCCGAAGTATCAGAACGTTCCTTTAAGCATGCCACCGTCCACACTGAGCATGACGCCCGTGATATAGGATGCGGCAGGGCTGACCAAAAACACCGCGGCATTGGCGAACTCTTCGGGCGTTGCCATCCTCCCAAACGGACTCTCCGCCGCCTGCCGCCGCGCCTCTTCCTCTACTGTGGAGTTGTTCGCTGTTGCCCGGGCTTTCATCAACTCCCCGACACGTTCTGTTTCCGTCCAGCCTGGCAGAATCGAGTTGACGCGAATGCCTTCCTTGCCCAATTCCAGCGCGAGTGACTTGGTCAACCCGATCGTCCCAGCGCGGACGCTGTTCGAGATCAGCAGATTGGGGATGGGTTGTTTTACTGCCAGCGAGGTGACTGTCAAAATGCTGGCAGAGTCAGACTTCCGCAAGTAGGGAAGCGCTGATTTTATCAAACGGACATGCGCCATTAGGCAGACGTCGATGCCTTTTTTCCAGGCTTCATCATCCAGCACGTCAATGGAGCCGGGCGGGGGTCCGCCTGCGTTGGTAATGAGGATGTCGAGCCCGCCAAAGGCTTCGGCGGTTTGCTGCACCAGTTTTTCAGGCACATCGGCAGCACTGACATTGCCAGCCAGCCCGATGATTTGTGAGCCTGTTTCGTTTTGCAATGTTTCAGCCCGCGCTTTGATCTTTGCCTCATCCCGTCCGTTGATGGCGACCTTGCAGCCTTCCTTTGCCAGCCCCAACGCGGCGGCATAACCCAATCCCTGCGAAGAACCAGTGACAAGCGCGCGTTTGATTTTGAGTCGTAAATCCATTGGTGTCTCCTCTTCGGTTAACAAGTTGACATGTTGAAAGGTTTGAACGTTAAAACCTTCAAACCTTTCAACTTTTAAACCATCTCGATTTTTGTGTCCCAGACATCCCCATCCGTCCAGTTGGATTCCACCCATTTTGCCACAGTTTGTAGCGCAGATTGTAAAAAGGCGGCATCATTCCCAACCATCGCGCAAACGATGACGGTTTCGTCCCATTTGTCGTGCAGATCCATCTCTGCCACAGAGACGTTGAACTCACGTCGCAAACGTGACATAAGCGGTTTGATCCGTCCGCGCTTGTCTTTGAGCGAGGCGCAAAGGGGGATTCTGAGATGAAGGGTGAGGGTTGCGAGCATGCCAGTATACGAATGCGACTCGTTATGGCTGTTCAAGTTGTATGCGCACATAATTCAAGGTCGTTGAATCCCAATCGGTTGCTCCGATAAGGTCAATGTAATTTGAAGGGTTTGATCCGTTTTGCTGGCTCGCAACTTGAAAAACATCCAGCGGTTCGTCCAGATTTAGTTTGATGGCTTTGGAATGTGTTCCATCCTGATATAGCTCGATCAGGCGATTTCCGACTCCGCCTGCGGTTTCATAGCCTGAAACGATGACGAACAAGCGGCCGTCCGGCAGGCTATGGAAGCGGGCGCGATTTGGGCGTATTCCTCTTGAGTCATATTCCATCAGGACAGTGCGTGAAATGACTTCACCGTCTTTGAGAACAGCATGCCATAAGGTTTGTGTATCTGCTACGTCAGGAAGAAAATCTTCAAGGCGGCTGTCTATGCTTTCTTCGATCCACAGAAAATGGGTTGTGCCATCTTCCGCCATCCAGACATCTTGATTTGAGATCTCGCCGTAGGGTTCTACGCTGGCTAGCAGCTTCCATACGGAGGGATTCTGGCTGGCGATGTCAGGTGTCCATGCGTAATATAACTGCCTGAAAACATAATGGAAATCCGTGCCGTAATCGAGCATATAGGCAACGTATTCATCGTTCGGTTCTTTCACATCGCTGACCGTCATGATATATGCCGAGCGATTTTGCAGGATCGTATTAGGGTAGGCGAGCCTGAGATTTGTTCCATCTTCCTGTAGAGGAAAGTTCATAACTCCTTTGCGTGACCATTGTCCATTTGCGTCCAGAAAAGACCAGTGATATCCGTGATCGTCTGAGATGTTCAGGAGCAGGAGTTCCTTGTTGTTGACATCCATGCCAAGTCCGCGATAGGACCAGGCAGTGAAATTATGTCCTTCTTCCCATACTGGGGTCAGGACGGCGGTTTCACTTCCAAGGATGGCTTTTTGTACCCTGACGACTTCCGGCTGTGAAATTTCTCCCAGAGATTTATTGGTTGAAATAAACAAACTGCTTCCATCACTTGCAATGGGACATGGCTCGCGGGTGGGATCGTTCAATTCCATGATGACTTTCCATTTATCATCATCGCGTTGATGCAGGCTGCATGTCACATTATTGGGTTGCTCCCATTCGGAATTTGTCTCGATCATGCTGATGAATACATCTTCGTTCTGCCGCACGATCACGCTTGCGCCACGATTCCATAAAGGTGTGGAGCCGTTTTTGGAATCTTCATACTCCATGAACATCTCTTCGGTGATGATTTCGGGAGTAACGGGCGAATAGATGGCGCTATCCACATTCGGGTCCCATGTTCCGCTGGGCTCCGTTTCGAGTGCAAAGGAAGAGGTTGTGAGTGTCACATTTGGTTCGATCCACGCGCCCAGCCAAAATTTTTTCTCAGGGAAAAGTCCGTTGGGAAGGTTCAAGCCAGCTGTATCGGTTGTTTTTACGGTCAGGACCACATTTCCCTGCTCGTCGATCAAATGGAAGGTTCTGCCCTGCGGATCCTCAAAAAAGAGGATAAACGACTGGCCATTTTGTATTGTGGAGGCTTCATTGTAGGCGCAGTCCTCCGAGGTCCCATCTCTGATGCAAAAACTGGGCAAGCCATCTGAGTCAATGCTGAGTTCTGTACTGATCAGCCCCCGCCACCAATTTTCCGCATTTGAATCATATGGTGTCCCGATCAGTTGAATGTTGGTATCACCCGCCTGTGGATCGTTAATGCTCAAACCCATTCGGATGTGGAAAGGTGAGTTGAAGCTGATACTGCCTGCTTCCCATCCAAAGCCGTCATTTTGGGTGTTTGCCATGATGATGGTGTCATTTGTAAATGAGGTAATCTCACTCTCAAAATAGTCATTAATATCTACAGGGCTCCAGGGAACTTTTTCAAGAGCGAATTTTTGCAGGTTATTGGGGAAATTATCGATTAATTCCTTGTAGACAAACCCAGTTCCCACACCATCAATTTGGACCAATGCGAAGTCTTTATACGTTCCAATGGGTTTCACGATTTCGCCCATGCGAAGTGAGGCCATTGCTTCAAAAGACCTGTTGCCGGGGCCGCTGAATAGCAGGGTGTCCTGATTTAATTGCGGGCGTATCGCGGTTGGGGTGGAAATTGATTGAGGAGTTTCAACAGGGGCAGGTGCGCAGGCTCCTACAAAAATGGTAAGTGCAAGCAGGAGCACGACGATCTTATTTATGGATTTCATTTTTCTTTTTTCACCGATTTATGAATTTACGAATTGGGTATTACGTCTTACAATCCTTGATATGGACACTGAAAACCAATACAACCAAGCCCTTGATTATCTATATTCCTTCGTGGATTATAGCCTGAAACATTCATCCGAATTGGCGAAGGCAGACTTCAACCTCGACCGCATGTTCGCGTTAATGTCATTGCTGGGAGAGCCGCAGACGAAATATCCCATCATCCACGTGGCAGGCACGAAGGGGAAGGGGTCGGTTTCAGCGTTGTGTGCCTCCGCACTGCAGGCGGCAGGACATACGGTCGGGCTTTATACATCTCCGCACTTGCTGGATTATACGGAAAGAATTCAGATCAACGGCAAGCCGATCTCGCATGAGCGGTTGATCGAGTTGGTGGAAGAAATCAAACCGCATGTGGCGAAGATTCCCAAACTGACGACCTTTGAGATCACCACCGCGCTGGGTTTCATGGCGTTCGCAAAATATGGCGTGAATGCCGCCGTCCTCGAAGTGGGCTTGGGCGGCAGGCTGGATGCGACGAATGTCGTCACACCGAAGGTTTCGGTCATCACTTCATTATCGTATGACCACATGGCCGTACTCGGAAACACCCTTGCGCTCATCGCAGGCGAAAAGGCGGGCATTATCAAACAAGGCGTGCCTGTGGTCTCCTCCCCACAAAAGGATGAGGCGCTCGAAGTTTTGATTCGCGTAGCCAAATCGAAGAATTCTGACATAACACTTATAGGAAAAGATGTGACGTTTGAGTTGATGGAGTCATCTTTGACGGGGCAGACTCTGGCTGTCCACCGTCCACCGTCCACCGTCAAATTGCAAATTCCCTTACTTGGCTCGCATCAGATCGAAAATGCAGCCACCGCTTATGTCGCGTTGAAAGCCAGCGGAATCCCAATTACGGATGAGGACATCCAAAAGGGATTTTCTCAGGTACAATGGCGCGCTCGCTTTGAAGTCGCCCGCCTCAATCCTCCGCTGATATTTGATTCTGCCCATAATCAGGATTCGTTCGAGAAGCTGTCTGAAACGCTCGATACATACTTCCCGGGCAAGTCCGTCTATCTCATTTTCGGCGCATCGGAGGACAAGAACATCCCCGGCATGTTTGCGGCGATGAAGGCGAAGATCAAGAAACTGATCGTCACGCGCGCCGACCATCCGAGAGCTTTGAGCGTGGACCATATTCAGGGTCTCGCCGAGCAGGCAGGGGTTGAGTCTGATGCGGTGGTTCCCGTCAAAGAAGCATTGCGGCATGCGTTGGATTTATCTATGAAAGATGGTAGCATAGTATTATCCGCTGGTTCGATGTTCGTGACCGCGGAAGTGATGAGAGAATGGAAATCGTTGCATGACTCAACCAACCTGGAATGAAGAAGAAGATAATTTTGATCTAACGCTCTCACAGCGGACAGAGGAGTTGTACCGCATCCCAAACCTCGAGCCAAAAGCGGACGGGTTGATCGAAGCGGCGGTACTGCCATTGCGAGACATGGTGATTTTCCCGCGTATGGTTTCGCCGATCTTTGTGGGGCGAGAGGGCTCGCTACTCGCCGTACATGAAGCGCAGACGAAGGAACACACGGTCATCGGTTTGACCCAGCGCGACCCCGAAGTGGATGATCCTGATTCGGAAGATTTTATGCCCATCGGTGTGGAGATGGCCGTGGGGCGTTTGTTGAACATGCCCGATGGTTCGCGCTCGGCATTGGTGCAGGGACGCCGCCGTGTGGAGATCGTCGAGTTCATTCACTTGAAGCCATATATCAAGGTGCGAGCGCGGGTCATCAATGAGCCCGTCACAGCAGACCGCCAGACACAGGCATTGATGCGCTCGGTGTTGAGTTCGTTCGAACGCTGCATTCAACTGGACCGTTCGATTCCCGAAGAAGCACATTTGTTTGCGTTGAATATCTCTGAGCCTGGCTGGCTAGCGGATATGGTCGCGACGTCTTTGTCGCTGACCTATGAAGCCAAGCTGCGTCTGTTGCTGCTGCTCGACCCGAAAGCGCGTTTGGGACAATTAAATAATTTACTGGCGCAGGAAGTGGATGTGCTCGAACTGGAAGATGAGATCCACTCACGCGTGCAGAACGAAGTGGATAAAAGTCAGCGCGAGTTTTATCTGCGCGAACAGATGAAGCAGATCCAGACCGAGTTGGGTGAGGGCGATATCTTCACCCGCGACGCCGTGGAATTGAAGAAGAAACTCGAGTCGGCGAACCTGCCTGAAGAGGCGAAGAAGGTGGCGTTCAAGGAATTGGAACGCCTCAACCAGATGCCGCCGATGGCTCCTGAAGTGGGCATCATCCGTACGTACATTGACTGGATCATCGACCTGCCATGGAGCAACTCCACGCCTGATAATTTAGATGTGAAGAATGCTGGCAAGATTTTGGAACGCGATCATTTTGGTTTGAAGAAAGCCAAAGACCGCATCCTAGAATATATTGCGGTACGCTCGCTCAAGCCGAAGAAAGAACGCCAGCCGATCTTGTGTTTCGTTGGGCCTCCAGGTGTGGGTAAAACCTCACTGGGACGTTCCATCGCCGATGCCCTCGGACGCAAGTTTGTGCGCGTATCGCTGGGCGGTGTGCGGGATGAAGCGGAGATCCGTGGACATCGCCGCACCTACATCGGCGCATTGCCCGGGCGCATCATCCAGACCATGAAGCGGGCTGGCACGACCAATCCTTTATTTATGCTGGATGAGATCGACAAACTGTATTCCGATTTCCGCGGCGACCCTGCTTCGGCAATGTTGGAAGTGCTCGACCCCGAACAGAACAACGCCTTCAGTGACCACTACCTCGAACTACCGTTCGACCTCTCCAAAGTGATGTTCGTGACCACGGCCAACTCATTGAACAGCATCCCTGCTCCATTGTTGGATCGCATGGAAGTGATCGAGTTTCCCGGGTACATTGAAGAGGAAAAGATCGAGATCTCCAACCGCTATCTCATTCCGCGCCAGATCGAAGAGAACGGTATCGAAGAATTGGGCGTGACGTTCGAGATTCCCGCCTTGCAGCGCATCATCCGCGAGTACACCTATGAAGCAGGCGTGCGCGGACTGGAACGCGAGATCAGCCGCGTGTGCCGTAAAGTGGCGCGTATGAAAGCGGAAGGGAAGAAGTATCCAGCCGCGATCACAGGTGAAATGATCGAGAAATTCCTTGGTCCTCAGCAGGTTATCCCGCCAGAAGCCGAACGCACAGACGAAGTTGGCGTTGCCACCAGCCTTGCATGGACGGAGAACGGCGGCGAGATCATGGCAGTGGAAGTTGCCATTCTCGAAGGCAAGGGCGGTACGCAGATGACAGGTCAGATGGGCGAGGTGATGCAAGAGTCCGCGCATGCCGCGTTGACCTACATCAAATCCCGCTCTGAAAAATTGAAGATCGATCTGGATATTTTCGAACGGCTGGATATTCACATCCACATGCCCGAAGGCGGCATCCCCAAAGATGGACCATCCGCAGGCATTACAATGGCGACAGCCATCATCTCCGCATTGACGGGGCGTCCCACGCATCGTCACGTCGGCATGACGGGCGAGATCACCCTGCGCGGACGCGTCCTTCCCATCGGCGGTGTGCGCGAGAAAGTCCTCGCTGCGCATCGCGCTGGGCTAAAAACGGTCATCCTGCCTGAGAAAAATCTCAAAGACTTGGTGGACCTGCCCAAGACCGCAAAATCCGAACTGAAGATCATCCCCGTCAAGCACATGGACGAAGTGCTGGAAATTGCCCTCGGAAAGCAGGTGGTGTCCAAGCCGCCGCGACCGAAAAAGCTGTCAAAGGAAGATCTTCAAGAGGAAGAGTAAGCCTCTGCTTCTTATACCCATCAAAACGCAAAGCGTCCCCTCGTTTTGCGTTTTTCGTTTTAGAATTGAAATGGGTGCGTTTCATTTGAGTTATAAGGTAATCAGACAACCAGAGGTAATTGTGCATATTGGGTGTGTCCATTTGAGACAAATGCTTGGAGAACAGGCTGAGAATTTATAGATTGTGCT
>Ga0116204_1002097_pt1 | contig 10910 bp, 7 predicted proteins | sample LakKivwa52mmetaG_FD_94481 | JGI IMG/M metagenome (GOLD analysis project Ga0116204, IMG submission 94481) | Anoxic lake water microbial communities from Lake Kivu, Rwanda to study Microbial Dark Matter (Phase II) - Lake Kivu water 52m metaG | ecosystem: Environmental > Aquatic > Freshwater > Lake ... | reverse complement strand
GGGTCTTCATAAGCCTCAGTTAAAGATGCTGCCGGCAGGGTCCGGTCCGGTGGTTGAATCACCAGCACGATGGGCAGCCCGTACTTCTGGGCAAACTCAAAATCCCGCTGGTCATGGGCCGGAACCGCCATGACCGCGCCGGAGCCGTATTCCATGAGCACGAAATTGGCCACATAGATGGGCATACGCCAACCCGTCACCGGATTGAGGCAGCATCGGCCGGTAAAGACGCCTTCCTTCACCAATTCCTCGATGACCCCCTTGCTCCGGTCCCGTTGCTTCCAGGTATGGATGAACTCAGCTACGGCCTCCTCCTGGGAGGTGCCTTGGGCCAACTCCAAAGCCAGGGGGTGCTCCGGGGCCAGGCTCATGAAGGTGGCCCCGAACAGCGTGTCCGGGCGGGTGGTGAAAACCGTTATGGCATCGTTTCGGCTTTCCAAGGGAAAATTAATCTCAGCGCCGTGCGATCTGCCGATCCAGTTGCGCTGCATGGTCAGGACCCGCTCCGGCCATCCTGTCAGGCGGTCGCAGTAATCCAGCAGCTCCGCGGCATAATCCGTGATCTTAAAAAACCATTGCTCCAGTTCCCGGAGCACCACGGTCTGACGACAGCGCCAGCAGCAGCCCTCCTCCACCTGTTCGTTGGCCAGCACCGTCTGGCAGGTTTCGCACCAGTTCACCGGGGACAATTTTTTATAGGCCAGACCGCGGCGGTACATTTCCAGAAAAATCTGCTGCTCCCAGCGATAGTACTGGGGATCGCAGGTGGCCAGTTCCCGGCGCCAATCATAGCTGTAGCCCAATGTTTTGAGCTGCTGCCGCATATAATCGATGTTCTCGTAGGTCCAGGCAGCCGGATGCACGCCATGAGCCCGGGCGGCATTTTCCGCCGGCATCCCAAAGGCGTCCCAGCCCATGGGGTGCAGGACGTTAAACCCCTGCATGTGCTTATAACGAGCCACTACGTCGCCAATGGTGTAGTTGCGCACATGCCCCATATGAATCCGCCCCGAGGGGTAAGGAAACATCTCCAGGACGTAATATTTCGGCTTGTCGAGGTCCTCCGTCACCCGGAAGAGGTCTTGCTCCTCCCAATAGTGCTGCCACCTGGCCTCAATGGCGCCGGGATTATAGCGCGTCTCCATGCTGCGTGTTGCTCCTGCTGGATGAATTGTTGGCGTACACATGACCTTATATTATCCCCTAAACGTCTCAAACGATCAAGCAGGGGGTTGATTTAAAAATGAGCCTCGGCCAAAGACTGTATTCCCCACAAAAAAAAGGGGGCTTGGCAGCCCCCTGAGTTATTGTCTGGCAATCTTTCTCAACTGCCGAATATTTTCACTGAGCTCAAGGCCAGGTTGAACACACTGCTGGGGAAGATGCCGATGATCAGCACCGCCACCGCGCTGGCGATCAAGGTAGTGGTCATGGTGGCGTTCATATCCACCGGCCCCAGATCGGCTTCCGCCGGCTTCATGTACATGATCACTGTAATTCTCAGGTAATAATAAACCGAGATAAGGCTATTAACCACGCCGATGAGCACCAGCCAGATGTAATTGGCTTCTATCGCAGCCGAGAAAATATAAAATTTGCCGATGAAGCCGGCCGTGGGAGGCATACCCACCAGACCGAACATAAACACACTCATGACCAATGCCAGACCGGGATATTGAAAACCCAGGCCGCTGTAGTCATAGATATTCAGATAGCTGTCTTTTTTCCGGGAGACCAGGATGACCACGCCGAAAGCGCCCAGGTTCATGAGGGTATAGGCCACGAGATAATACAGGATGCCGATGGCCCCCAGTTGGTTTCCGGCAATCATGCCGATGAGGATATAACCCGCATGGGCAATGGAGGAATAGGCCAGCATTCTTTTGATATTGGTCTGGGCCAGAGCCGTGACGTTACCGACAGTCATGGTGGCCACGGCCAACACCCACAAAAGCATATCCCAATCCATCCGCACGGTGGGGAACACGTCCATGAAGATGCGCAGGAAAACCGCAAAGGCCGCCGCCTTGGTGCCCACGGACATAAAGGCGGTGACGGAGGTGGGGGCGCCTTCATAGACGTCGGGAGTCCACATATGGAAGGGGGCCAAAGAAACCTTAAAGCCCAGACCGACAATGAGCAGCCCTAACCCCATATAGGTTAAGGCGTTCATGCCGCCGGACTTGATGACCTTGGCGATATCTTCAAGAAAAAATGTCCCCGTGGCGCCATACAACATGGCGATACCGAACAGCAGGAAGGCGGAGGAGAAAGCCCCCAGGAGGAGATATTTGAGGGCTGACTCATTGGACTTTAAATCTTCCCGGAACATCCCCGCCATGATGTAAATGGGAATTGACAGGATTTCCACCCCGAGGAAGATGGTTACCAGGTTGCCGCCGGCCGCCATGAGCATCATCCCCACGGCCGCAAACAACATCAAGGCGTAATATTCCCCGTAATTCTTATTGTAATTCTCCAGGTAGCGCACCGACAGAAGGATACTGACCCCGGTGCCCAAAAGAAATATCAGATAGAAGAAGAAGGAATAGTTGTCCACATAAATCATCCGGCTGAAATCCATTTCATTCCTGCCCCACAGCCAGATGGTTTGAAGAACGGCAATGACGACGGCCACCAGGGATATTTGATGAAAATATCCCTTTTTAGTCCCTTTGATGGAAAAGGCGTCCACCAAGAGGAGGAGAAGCCCGGCCACACTCAGGGTAATAAGCGGACCGATATTGGTTAAATTAATGGTGGGAATTTCAATGCTCATCTTTGGGCCCCCTTCATTATCACATCAGCCGTCGCTACTTTGGTGGTTTTGGCTTTTTCCATCATGGCGACAAAGTTGGCGCTTGAAGCCTTGGTCTTGTCTAGGAAGGTGTTAGGATAAACCCCGATCCACACGATGAAGAGTAAAACCGGGAGGAGAACCACTATTTCCCTGGTTGATAAGTCTTTTAAGTTCTGATTCTTTTCATTATCCACCACGCCGAACATGACCCTTTGGAACATCCAGAGCATGTAGGCGGCGGCAAAAATCACCCCGCTGGCGGCCACGATGCCATAGGCCATGTTTGCTTTAAAGGCGCCCAGCAGGATTAAAAACTCACCCACAAACCCGTTTAAACCGGGCAACCCGATGGATGATAAGGTGACGATCATGAATATGGTGGCGAAGATGGGCATCACCTTGGACAGACCGCCGAAGTCGGCAATCATGCGGGTGTGCCGGCGTTCATAGACCATACCGACGATCAAAAACAAGGCGCCGGTGGAAAGACCGTGGTTGATCATTTGGATAATGCCGCCCTGCACCCCGGCCATGTTGTAGCTGAAAAGCCCCAGCATAACAAAGCCCAGGTGGCTGACGGAAGAAAAAGCCACCAGACGTTTTAAGTCCACCTGAACCAGGGAAACCAGGGCGCCGTAAATGATGCCGATAATCGCCAGGATGGCGAAGAGGGGGACAAAATACCAACCCGCCTCCGGGAACAGGGGCATGTTGAACCGCAGGAAGCCGTATGTTCCCATTTTCAGCAAGACCGCGGCCAGGATAACGCTGCCCACGGTGGGGGCTTCGGTGTGCGCGTCCGGCAACCAGGTATGCACCGGGAACATGGGGACCTTGATGGCAAAGGCCAGACCGAAGGCCAGGAACATCCAGAACTGCATCTCAAAAGGTATCTGCAGGCCATACAACTTCAGCAGATCGAAGGTGTAGACTCCGGTAACCTTATGATTGTAGAAGTAGAGGACCAAAATGGCCACTAACATCAGGAGGCTGCCCACCATGGTGAAGATGAAAAACTTCACCGCGGCATATATCTTGCGGGCCGGATTTCCCCAAACCCCGATGAGCAGATACATCGGGATGAGCATCACTTCCCAGAAAACATAGAACAGGAAGAGATCAAGGGCCACGAACACGCCGATCATGCCGGTTTCCAGGAACAGCAGGCAGATCATGAATTCCTTCACCTTGTCCTGGACATCCTCCCAACAGGCCAGTATACAGATCGGCGTGATGAAGGTGGTTAACAAGACCAATAAAAGGGAAATGCCGTCCAGGCCGACGAGATAACTGATCCCGTAGGACGGAAACCAGCTGTACTGCTCGGTAAATTGCATGGCCGCAGTTTCGCTGTTGAAGCCGAACCAGAGATACAGCGAGAGAACAAATTCCACCAATGCCACGGCCATGGCGGTGCCTTTAATGACCCATTGGTTTTCTCGGTTCAACATCATGATCAGTGCCACCCCGACCATGGGAAGCAGGATCAATATAGATAAAATCGGAAAATTCATTGAATTAACTCCTTATCCTACTTACTAACGGCCCAGATAGTATCCTGTGATAACCGCAACTCCGATTAAAATCCCCAAGGCGTAGTTCTGCACGTAGCCGGTTTCCAATTTTCTGATGATGGCGCTCAGCCTTTCCACTAAACTGGCCGTGCCGTTAATGGCGCCGTCCACCACCTTGCTATCAGCTTCCTTCCAGAGAAAGACCGAACCGTTCCTGATGGGCTCCACCACCGTGGCGTCATAGAGCTCATCCACATAGTATTTGTTGTAGATCAGGTCGTATACCCCAGGAACTTTAGCCGTAACCTGCTCCGGCAGTTCCGGTTGCTTGATATAGAATTTGTAGGCCAGAAAGATGCCCACACCGGCTACGCCCATGCTCACGAACATCATGATGAGCTCAAAGGACATGGCATGGTGCACCTCGGGACCGGCCACATGGGCAATGGATGGCGACAGAAATTCGTGAAACACATTCCAGCCATGCAGCAGGGGTATTCCCACAAAACCGCCCACTGCGGAAAGAATCGCCAAGATAATCAGCGGGATGGTCATGACGGGGGGCGATTCATGGGGATGCACGTGCGGATCCCAGCGTTTCTCGCCGTAAAAGGTCATGAAGATCAGGCGGAACATATAAAAGGCAGTCATCAGGGCGCCCAGCGAGGCGATGGCCCAGTAACCCACGTGGCCATCCACCAGGGCCTTGAATAAGATTTCATCCTTACTGAAAAACCCGGCAAAGGGGAAGATACCGGCAATGGCCAGTGTCCCCACCAGCATGACCGCATAGGTGATGGGCATCTTTCCTTTGAGGTATCCCATCTTCCGCATGTCCTGCTCGCCATGCATACCGTGAATGACGCTGCCGGAACCGAGAAAGAGGAGGGCTTTGAAGAAGGCATGGGTCATGAGGTGAAAAATACCGGCCACGAAGGCGCCCACGCCGCAGGCCAAAAACATATAGCCCAATTGGCTGACGGTGGAGTAGGCCAGCACTCGCTTAATGTCATTCTGGGCCAGGCCGATGGAAGCCGCCAGGATTGCCGTGCCCAAGCCGACGACGGCCACCACCGTCATAGAAACGGGGGCCATGACATAGAGGGCGCTGCAGCGGGCCACCATATACACACCTGCAGTCACCATGGTGGCGGCATGGATCAAAGCGCTGACCGGGGTAGGACCTTCCATGGCGTCCGGCAACCAGGTATAGAGGGGAATCTGCGCTGACTTACCCGTAGCGCCGACAAACAGACATAAGGTGATTATGGTGATGATGGCATCGCCCACCGGATAGCCGGCTGCCTGGCCGAAAACTTCCCGGAAATTCACCGTCCCGAAGGTCCAGAAAATGAGGAAAATTCCCACTAGAAAGCCGAAATCGCCGATCCGGTTTACCACAAAGGCCTTTTTGCCGGCGTCACTGGCGGATTGTTTTTCATACCAATAACCGATGAGCAGGTAGGAACACAGCCCCACGCCTTCCCAACCGACGAACATCAGCAGGAAGTTGTTGGCCATAACCAGGATCAGCATGTTAACGATGAATAAATTCAGATAGGAAAAAAACCGGGCAAAGCCGGGATCATCATGCATGTAGCCCACGGAGTATATATGGATGAGAAAACCCACCCCGGAAACTACCATCAGCATCACCAGGGACAGCGGATCCACCAGAAACGCGGCCTGGGCATTGAAAGTTCCGGCAGTGATCCAGTTATAGATCACTACCTCAACGGGCTTGGCATTGGCCGGCAGGTTGATGTATTCCCAGAATACGCCCAAAACCCACGCGAAGGATAACCCTACGGAACCAGGCCCGACGATGCTGACAGTATGTTTGGACATCCTTTTGCCGAATAAACCGTTAATCAAAAAACCGATTAACGGAAAAACAGGCACCAACCATATGTAATTAATCATGGCCTGCTCCTTACCACTTCATGATATTAAGTTCGTCAACATACACAGTGCCTTTATTACGGAAGATGACATAAATGAGAGCCAATCCCACCGCAACTTCAGCAGCCGCCACCACCATGACAAAAAACACCAACATCTGTCCGTCGATGGCCTTATAGTAATCGGAAAAGGCCACGAGGGAGAGATTTACTGCATTAAGCATCATTTCAATACACATGAAAATGATAATGGCATTCCGCCTGATCAAAACCCCGATAACCCCAATGGCAAAGAGAGCGCAACTGAGGGCCAGGTAATACGTAATTGGCATCACCATATGTCTATCTCCTGAAAGAGCTCTACTTTAATCCAAACGTGACTTGGCCAGAATTACCGCACCCACCACCGCCACCAAGAGCAGGATGGAGGTAGCCTCAAAAGGCAGCAGATATTCGGTAAAGAGCGATTTTGCCACCATTTCCGTCGTCCCGAAACCCTCCACCATCTCCTTCCCCGGGGGGAGTTTGATCTTGCTGATGGTGTAGATTACGAGAGCTGCCGTGCCGCCGGCCAAAGTAGCACCGAAAATCTTCTGCCCCAGATGTTGTTGCGCCCCGCCTTCCTCCGGTTGCCTCAGATTGAGCAACATGATGACGAAGAGGAACAGAACCATGATGGCGCCGGCGTACACGATTATCTGAATGGCTGCGATAAATTGCGCATTGGCCAGGAGGTAGATGCCAGCCAGAGCAAAGAAATTGAGCACCAGAAAGAGTGCGCTCCGCACTGGATTTACCTGGATCACCACCATGATCCCGGAGATCAAAGCAGTTGCGGCTAATAGGAAAAATATTATTTGCATCCTTCAATCTCCTCGGACTGGATTAACCCTTGGTCTTAAGCATTTCAATATCATAAATGAGCATTTTTTTATCGTATTGGGCCAGTTCGTATTCTTTGTTCAGGGCTATGGCCGCCTTGGGGCAGGCCTCCTGGCAGAAACCGCAGAATATGCACCTGGTCAGGTCTATGACGAATTCAACGGGATATTTTTCCCCGTAAGTGCCTTCCTTGGGTTCGATCACGGTAATGGCTTGCGAGGGGCAGACCGTCTTACACAGGGTGCAGGCGACGCATTTCACCTTGCCATTATCATGCAGCTGCAATTCCGGCCTACCCCGGAATCTTTCGCTCACCGGCCGTTTTACCTCAGGATACTGGATGGTTAACGGCTTGGAGAGGATAGCCTTGAACGTGGTTCCCAACCCTTTGAGCAGTGGAATTATCATCTTCTTACCTCTAGAAGTAGAGCATAAACAGGCCGGTGAGGAGTATGTTGACCAATGACAGGGGCAACAATACTTTCCAACCCAAATACATCAGTTGATCAAATCTAAACCGGGGGAAGGTCCCTCTCACCCAGATAAACAGGAAGATAAAGGCAAACGTTTTCAGCAAGAACCACACTACCGGGGGCAAGAAAGGTCCCTGCCAGCCGCCCAGATAAAGGGTGGTGATCAGGGCGCTGGCAATGACCACATGGCCGTATTCCCCCATCATAAACAGACCCCATTTCATGGAGCTGTATTCTGTCTGGTAACCCGCCACCAACTCATTTTCGCACTCGATCAAGTCAAAGGGGGTCCGGGCGCATTCGGCAAAGGCCGCAATGGTAAACAGGAGAAAGCCGAGAGGTTGATAGACAATAAACCACATGTTCTTCTGGGCTTCCACGATCTGCACCAGGCTAAGGGTGCCGGCCAGCATCAGAACCCCGATGACGGCCAGGCCCATGGCCAATTCGTAACTGATCATCTGGGCCGACAGACGCAGGCCGCCCAAGAGGGAGTATTTGTTATTGGAGGCCCACCCCCCGATAACGGCGCCGTAAACACCCATGCTGGCCACCGCAAAGACATATAACAGACCGATGTTAATGTCGGCTATAACCCCGCGGTTCAGGCTGGCCACCGTCAGATCAAGGGTCTGGCCATAAATCTGAATGGTGTCCGGGAGGATTTTATCCGCAAAAGGAATCACCGCCAACGGCAGAAAGGCAGTTAAACCGACAATCATGGGCGCCATGATGAACAGCACCTTGCTGGCTGCCGGCGGCGTGAAGTCTTCCTTAAAAATCAGCTTGATGGCGTCTGCCAGGGGTTGCAGCAGTCCCCAGGGGCCGACCCGGTTGGGGCCATAACGGAATTGGATAAACCCCAAAACCTTCCGTTCCATCAGCACGGTGTAGGCGATGATAGTGAGGAATACCACGAACACCACGAGTATTTTCACCACCATAACCCCAATTAACAACGGCAGGTTCATAGCTCTAACCCTTCTGAATAGTTACGCGACAGAGGTTGGAATTTAAGGTCACGGTATTGGCCATGGGATCGGTAAAATGATCCGCCAGAAACACCACGCCCGGCGGCATCGCCTGGTTGAGCGAGGCCTTCACCGCGATACTGCCTTGCGCCGACTGGACAGTGACCTCGTCACCCTCGGCAATATCCAGGCCACCCGCGTCTTCCGGGTTGATTTTCAAGACCTGGCTGCCCATAATGGTCATGGGTCCTTGGGCCCAAGTGGTATAGCTGCCCGAGTGGCCGGCGGATTTGCCCACTATCAGGGTAAAGGGCCCTTCCCCGGGAATCTCCGCCGCAATGCTCACGGGAACGAAGTTCCCCTTGATCTGGGCGGCGATGGTGGGACACGGCCACCGGTAGCCGTCCTTGATCCCGGCATAGAGGGACACCCCGCCGGACATTTCTTTGAAAATATCCTCGGCGCTGTAGTACTCCATGGGATAGTCAAGTTTGCGGCTGAGAGCGGCAATGATCTGCCAACCCGGCTTAGCGCCATTGCCGCCGACTGCGGCCTTGAGTTGCCCTAATCTGCCGTCCGTGTTGGTATAGGTGCCGTTGACTTCGGCATGGATGTTAACCGGCAGGATGACATCGGCCAGTTTGGCCACTTCGGTCATGAACGCGCCCTGCACCACCATGAATTTGGCCTTCTGCAGGATGCTGAGCACCCTTTTGCTGTTGGGGGCCTGCCGCACCAGATCGCCGCCCATGATATAAAAGGCCTGCGGGGCGGTGACCGCGTTACTCTCCACTCTGCTCAAGGCCTCTTCCAACGTAAAGCCCGGAGTGATGTTAAGGGTTTTGTTCCAGAGCTTCCCGAAGGGAGAGCCTGCGGCCAGGGGTTGATAACCGGGCAGCATATTGGGAAGCACGCCCATATCACAGACGCCGTGGGTGTTGTTCTTTTCGGCGATGGGATAGAGACCGCTGCCTGGGTTACCCGGCTGCCCGATGAGCAGGAAGAGGTTGGCCACAGCAATGGCATTTTCTTTACCCGAGGCCTGGGCCAGGAGGTCGTTGCCGAAAATAATGGCCGGGGCCTGGGCATTGGCCAGGATTTTGGCGGCTTCCCGGATATCTCCCACCATGACGCCGGTCATTTCTTTCACGTCCTTCATGGGCGTCTGCCGCAGGCTTTCGGTAAATTCCTCAAAACCGGCTGCTTCCAGATAAGGTGTGTGACCCGACTTCTCATCCAGGATGGCTTCCATCAGGCCGTTGAGGAGAGCCCTTTCCGTCCCGGGTTTATACCGCAGCTTGGCATGGGCATAACGGTCATATTTGGTTTTCCGGGGATTGGCGACAATCAGCCGGAAATTTTCATTTTGCAGGGCTTCCATGAGCTGCCAGCCGTAGGGCGGCATCTCCGGGGTGACGTCAGCGCCGATGACCAATACCACATCGGCTGCTTTCAACGTGCCGGAGTCTCCCAGGACAAAAGGGAAACCCTTGCCCTTGGCCCCTTCCTCCAGGGTCAGGGAGCTATGAAAGGGTTTGGGGAACTTCAGCGGCTCCGGATTCACCCCTGCTACTTCGGGCATCCCGAATACCTGGGCGATGCCTTCCAGGGCCTTCAGATAATTATACCTGGCCGGGTTGTCTATCTGGTTGGTGCCCAACACCACCCGGAAAAATTTCTGGAAGAGATAGTTGGATTCGTTGGTGGCCCGAGGAGAACCGACACCGTAAATGGCGCTGGGGCCACTCTTGGCCATGACCTGCATCAACCCCTGGGCGGCGAACTCCAGGGCGTCATCCCAGCTTGCCTCAACAAACTGGCCACCCTTTTTAATAAGGGGAGTCTTGAGGCGTTCCGGGGCATCCAGAACCCCGAAGCCGAAACGGCCCCGGAGGCACAGGAGGGGGTTTTCCTCATCCCGGCGGACCCGCAAGACCTTGCCGTCCTTGACATCCACCATGTAGTCGCAACCGCCGCCGCAGAACTGGCAGATGGTCCGCGTCCCGGTCATTTCCCAGCAGCGGGCGCTGTATTTGAACAACTTGTTGATCAGAGCCCCCACCGGACAGACCTCGATGCAGGTGCCGCAGAACTCGCAGTTCAAGGGCTGCTGGCCGCTGCCCAGATCGGTAAAATAGGCCCGGTTTTCAAAGTTAATGGCGCTGGCCCCGACCCTCTCCTGGCAGACATGCACACAACGACCGCAGGTGACGCAGCGGGTGTTGTAGCGTTCAATCAGCATGGAGTCGAAATCATTATTAATGGGCTTGCGCACGGCTTCGTAATCTACTTCTGCGACGCCCAGTTCATGGGTCAGATTCTGCAGTTCGCACTCCCCGCCCTTGTCGCACCAGGGGCAGTCCAGGGGG
>Ga0116204_1002095_pt1 | contig 10914 bp, 10 predicted proteins | sample LakKivwa52mmetaG_FD_94481 | JGI IMG/M metagenome (GOLD analysis project Ga0116204, IMG submission 94481) | Anoxic lake water microbial communities from Lake Kivu, Rwanda to study Microbial Dark Matter (Phase II) - Lake Kivu water 52m metaG | ecosystem: Environmental > Aquatic > Freshwater > Lake... | reverse complement strand
GGGCGGATGGTGAAAAAGATTCTATGACCACTCAAACATGTAGTGCCAGAAAACGAGATTGGCTGTCGCTAACTTGCTGTTATTGCATAATAATATTTTTGCCTTCATGAATTTGGGTTAAAAACCTGACGGGACATCATTTCAGGCGATAACCCGTTGCAGATACTCCATGCTTGCCTTCGCGATCCTCTCCGCCCCGAATTGCATATCGAAAGCCTCGACCGACAGCCATCCATCGTATCCCGCCGCGCGCAGCGCCGCGATGATCGGTTCGTAGCCGATCTCGCCCATGCCCGGTCCAAGCAGGTTGGGGTCGTTGACATGAAAATGGGCCAGGTGCTTCGCCGACTCCCGGATGATCTGGGGGATCGGCTTGTACTCGTAGCTCATGGCCTTAACGTCCAGTTGCAAACGGAAGTTGGGGTGGTCGATCCGCTCGATCAGATCCACGGCCTCTGAGGCGCACATGAGAAAATCGGTTTCCCGCGTGCTGAGGGGCTCGATCGCCAGCGTCACAGCGCGCTTTACGGCAAGTTCCAGACATGGCGTGAAGACTTCCGCCGCGTACCCCATCGCCTCGCCTCTTTTTACCCCGGGAAGCAGGTTCCTCTGCTTCGGCGAACCGATCACCATCACCTTCCCGCCCAGGTCCGCGCAAAGGCCGACGAGCTCCACGAAATACCTGGCCGTCTCCTCGCGAATATCCTTGTCCGGGTGCGTGATGCAGAGCCCCGGCGGTTTCATCAAAAGCCAGTGCAGGCCGATGATCTCCAGGTCCCGCGATTCGGCTGATTCCCGCAGCTCCGCCCGCCGCTGCGGCGTGACCCGCTCCGCGCGCTCGGCCAGCGTAAAGGGCGCCACCTCGATCCCCTGGTAACCAAGCGAGCGAATGAAATCGCAAAGCTTCTCCCACGGCCAGTTCACGAACAGCTCGTTGCAGATGCCGAGTTTCATTTCGTCTCTCCCAACGTCTCCTCGCCAGATTTTTGAGGTGGACCCCCTTCTCTGTATCCCTCCCCCTCGACGGGGGAGGGAGGGGTGAGGGTGATTTTCATCCGTTGTTGTGCCGACTTGGTATGGGGATTCGTATGGATTACAGCCGGCGCAGATGAAACCCGCTGTCCACGTTGATGACTTCCCCTGTTGATATCGGAAAGCAATCCTGGGCAATCGCGACCACCGCGCGTGCGACCTCTTCCGGTTCGCCCCAGCGTGCAATCGGCGTCAGTCCTTCCGCGATCATCCGGTCGTATTTATCCCATACGGGGCTGGTCAGATCGGTGCGGATGAAGCCGGGTCGCACCTCGTACACATTGATTCCGCACTCCGCCAGGCGGTGGGCGAACAGCGCGGTCATCATTCCCATGCCGGCCTTCGAGAGGCAGTACTCGCCGCGGCTCGTGCTGCTCGTGTAGGCGCTGATCGAGCCGATGTTGATGATCCGGGCCTTTTCGGTTTTGAGTTCGATCATCCGGCGCGCGACGAGTTGGGTGAGGAAGAAGGGTCCCTTGAGGTTCGTCGCCATCACTTCGTCGTAACTGGCTTCGGTCATTTCGAGCAGATCCACCCGCCGGCGCGGCCCCATCGCGGCGTTGTTCACGAGCAGGTCGATCCGCGCGAATGTATCCAAGGTCTGAGCGACCAACCGCGCGCGGTCCGCCGCTTCCGCGATATCGGCCTGAACGAGGACGCCTCTCCCCCCGACGTCTTCCACCAGTTTCAGCGCTTCTTTGGCCGCCTCCGTGTTTTGACGATAGTTGATCACGACGCGCCACTTCTCTTTTGCCAGTGCGACCGCAATCGCGCGTCCGATGCCGCGCGCGGCGCCCGTAACCAGTGCGACTTTTTCATTCATGATCTTTCACCTTGTTCAATGCCTCGAGGAAGAAGTACTCGCCCCACATCACGCTTTCGTCCACCCCCAGCCCTTTGCGCTGGTGATACATACCGTGTTTTAGGATGCCTTCCCAGCCCGGTGTCTCCTCCGCGAGGAATTCCGGAGTGGTCAGCGTGTCGAGTATCCGCAGCGCGTAATCGCGGTAGTGCCGTGCGCGCTCTTCATCGCCGGTCAGTTTCGACAGATTCAGCATGCCGCTTGAGGCGATCGCGGCGGCGGAGCTCTCGTACGGCAGTGCGGGATTCGGTTCATCCCAGTCGTTCGGCGGGACGCCGTGCGCGGGTGTGTGTTCGATGTAATAATCCGCGCACGCTTCCGCCGTCTGCAGAAAGCGCCCGTCGCGGGTGAAGCCGTACACCGTGCCGAAACCGTACAGGGCCCATGCCAGGCCGCGCGCCCAGGACGAATCGTTGCGCCATCCCTGGTGAGTGGTTTGCCGGAGGAATTCGCCGGTGTTCGTGTCGAAGATCCCCTCGTGCGACGCGCTGCCGTCGCCCCGGACGAGAGTTTTGCGCGTCGTCAGGCAGTGCGCCGTCGCCTTGCGGAGCAATTCCGCATCGCCGGTCTGCTGCGCCGCGTAGAAAACGATCCCGACGTTCATCATGATGTCGATGAAGAGACTCTCTTCCGCGACAAAGGAGCGCAGGTATCGGCCCTTCTCGCGAAACCGGAGCCCCATCATTTGCCCGGCTTCGATCACTACCTGTCGCTGCGCGGGATCGCCGGTCAGATCGTACCAGCGTTTCCATGTCGACCAGAAAAGAAAACCGAGGTCATGGACGTTTTGGTCGGTCTTGCGATGTTCGATGAGGCGCGAATAGTGTTCCGCCTTGGCCTGCCAATAGCCGTCGTACGTCCGCTCGTAGAGGAGCCACAACTGCCCGCCGAGGAAGCCTTCGCACCAGTTCGTCCACGCTTCGCCGTCGTGCTTCCAGCGGCCGTCCATTGTGTACATAGGGAAATAATCGGGGTGCGTGTCGATCAGACGGCGGAGCTGCCGCGCGGCAAACTCGAACGCATGATCCGCTTTTTTCTTCAAGTCGGCCATATTCACCTCTTTTTCATCTCCTTGAGCTGCAAGGCTTCGGGGCGCTGCCGGTAATAATCGTCTAGCGGATAACAGCCCGAAACCAATCCGTTTCGCGGGCCGGTCGTGCAGTCGCTAAACGTACGGCAGATGAGCTTGGTCTGCAGCGGCCGTCCGGCGAGGACATCCGCGCACATCTCGGGATACGGGAGCACCATTCTCCCCAGGCCGACGAAATCGGCGTCGCCCTCGCGCACGACACGCTGCGCGACATTCGGCAGCCACTCCTGCAGGTAGGTATATGCCGAGCCGACCACCATCAGATCGGGGCGGTATCGCTTGAGTTCCGCCGTGACCTTGATCTGTCGCGCGACGCCGATGAGCGGTTCCTCCGGCGGCAAGTAGCCGTCCGACGGCGGGAACGTCGCGGGACGCGTGAGGTGCGGATTGTAGTAGGGACTGCCGGCGGTGATGCACACCATCCGGATGCCGAGCGACGCGAGCAGGTCCATGAATTTTTTTGGTTCAGCGAGATCGATCCCCAGCCCTGTGACGTCTCCGCCGAAGGCAAAGCGGTATGTCCCTGAAAACGGTTCCGGCTCGCCGACATCCCCGGCCCCCTTGCGAAACGGGATGAAATCGAACGCGCTCACGCGCACGCCGATGTCCAATCCGGGCACGCTCGCGCGAATGCCGGCGGCGATCTCGCGCAAGAAGCGGGTCCGATTTTCGAAGCTGCTGCCGTAGAGACCCGGACGGTCCACCGCGCTGAGGAATTCGTGCCCCAGGTAGCCGTGGCAGTGCTTGATGTCGACGAAGGCAAAACCCGCGCGTTTTGCGAGCTTCGCCGCAGCGATGAAGTCATCGATCAGCCGCTTGATTTCGTCGTCGGTCAGCAGGGGGGTGTCCTGCCCGATCCCCAGCCTGCGGTCGAGGATCGGATGGTGATAGAGGATCCGGGGTTCGTCGCGTTTCTTGTCGTTCGGTTTCGAGTATCGCCCCGAGTGCGTGAGCTGCAAACCGATGAGGAGATCATCGGTCCTGCCCGGGTGCGCGGCGATCAATCCCTCCCGCAGGGCGGCCAGGTCGCTGAGCGTGTTCGCGCCGACCAACAACTGGTTCGGGTTGGCGCGCCCGTCTTGCCGGACCGCAGCGGCCTCTCCGCCCCAGATCAATTTTGCCCCACTCATGCCGAAACGCCGCCAGCGCCGGAATGTCAGTTCGGAGGGACGGCCGTCGGCCGTGCCGTCCCAGCCTTCCATCGGCAGGACGCAGAAACGGTTGCCGATCGTGAAACCGTTTGCCAAACGGTACGGCTGCGCCAGCGGGGCATCCTCCCCGACCTGCAGGCGATCGTCCAGCGTAAGATCGATGCCGGCTCCAGTCAGGTAGTTTCTCAATTCACCGGCGGTCTTGAATGAAGCGATGCGGGGGTATGACATGAGACTCCTTGCTTCTTAAAGTTGAGGATGCGAGTCACCGTCCGGCAAGCCGCCGGGATTTAAACCTTCGGCTCCGGCAGGGCATCTCGTTATGCATACGAATAACGATCCCCGATGTCAACAAGTTTGTATCGCGGAAAATATCTCCTTGACAAACGGAGAGCGCCTTCGTATCCTTTCCCCGCAAAAACCAAGTTCTTTTGAATCCTACACAAAAAACAAGGTCTTCTCATTTCACATCAATAAGGAGGTATCATCATGAAACGAATTCTATGGTTGAAGGCCGCTCTCGCGTTGCTCATTTTGGCGGTAGCGGTCGGCTCGGCGGCGGCTCAGGAATGGAAGCCGAACAAGCCTATCCGGATCATCGTCCCATGGGGGGCGGGCGGGTCGACGGACCAAGCGGTCCGGTCCATTACCGGAGACCTCGAGGATGCGCTGGGGCAGAAAATCGTGATCGTGAACCAGCCCGGCGGCGGCGGGGCGATCGGAACGCAGAGCGTGCTGGACTCCCCCTGCGACGGTTACACCTGGGCTTCGGGCGCAGTGAAGGATCTGGGAACCTACATGATTACCGGGACGGTGAAAACCAAAGTCCAGGACTGGAACCTCTACCTCAATTCCGCCAATGCCACCCTGGTTTCGGTCACTCCTAACGCACCGATCAAGGATTTCAAGGAATTTCTGGAGATGATGAAGAACGACCCCAAAAAGGTATCGGTGGCCGTAGCTGGCGTTCCCTCGGCCGGCCACTCGGCCATCGAGGCCATAAAGCGGGTGAGCGGCGGCGATTATAAACTCGTGAGCTACGACGGCGGGAACCCGGCGGTCATCGCCACGGTGTCGGGCGAGACGATGGCGACTCCCCAGCTCTTGAGCGAACAGATCGAGATGATCCGGGCCAAGAAGCTCCGCCCGCTGGCGGCGTTGACCCCCGAAGACCTGGTGATCGACGGATACGGCACGATTCCTTCGGCGACAAAGTGGCTTCCCAAGGTGGCAGCCGATCCCGTGTACTTCGGAATCTGGATTCCCAAGTGCGCCCCCAAGGAGGTCGTGGAGACGATGAACAGGGTTTGGAGGGAGAAAATCGCGACCTCCAAGGGCTTGAAGAATTTTGCCACCCTGCGCGGCCAGATCGTTGCGCCCTACTATGGCGATGAAGCTCTGAAGAAGGCCTGGCCGTCGATCGTCAACGCGGCGTGGGGGCTTTCTGACGGCGGCAAGGCCAAGATAAAACCCGACGAAGCGGGTATGCCGCGTCCGTAGTCTTCTGCGGAATATGGAGGGGCGGATGGCAAAAAGCGCTGTCCGCCCCTTCTTGATATCCCCCACGCGCAATCTGTCTGAATCCCCTCCTGGGTAACTTCAAAGTTACTCCTTGATAAAGCGCCCCCCGGGGCGTGGGTCGATATATGAAAAAAGCGGATTACCTGACGGGTCTGGCCCTGATCCTGTTGAGTATTTATGTCCTGGCGGAGTCGTGGCGCATGCCGCGCCTGGAGCACCTCCAGGCGCACCCCCTGAGCGCCCCGGGAATCGTTCCAGCGTTTCTGGCCGTGGTCCTGTTGATCTTCGGTCTGATTCTGGTGGGACGCTCCGTCAAAGCCGGAGGGCACCGCCTCGGCCTGAGCCGGAAGGGCATCCGCAACACCCTCGCCGATCCCGGCAACCGGAGGCTGCTGTTGACGGCCGTGCTCACCGTGGTTTATGCGGGAGTGCTCGTCGGACGCATACCCTATGGGCTGGCTACCTGGCTCTTCATCTTCGTCTTTGTGGCTGTCTTTGAATGGCGCCGGGGCATGTCGTCCCGGGAATGGAAACGGCTCGGACTGGCGGCCGCAATCCTGGCGATTATCGTCGCCGTATCTATTTCCTACGCCTTCGAGCGCCTCTTCCTGGTCACGCTCCCTTAAGAGAATGGGGTATCATGGGCATACTGATTGACAACCTGGGGCTCTTCCTGCAAGCGATCGGCGGTTTTATCACCCCCTGGGCGCTTTTTCACATAGCCTGGTCCACACTGCTCGGGATCGTCATCGGGGCGCTGCCCGGCCTCACCGCCACAATGGGGGTGGCGCTGATCACCACGCTGACCTATAAACTTAAGCCCGACCTGGCGATCCTCGTCCTGATGTGTGTGTATGTGGGTGCGATCTACGGGGGCAGCAGGACGGCGATCCTCCTCAATATCCCCGGGACCCCCGCGAATGCGGCCACGACCCTGGACGGCTTCCCCCTGGCGAAGCAGGGGCTGGCCGGCCGGGCCATGGGCGTGGCCACGTCGGGGTCGGTTATGGGCAGCATCATCGGCATGTTCTTCCTGGCCACGCTGGCGCCGCTTTTGGGGAACTATGCGCTCAAATTTCAATCCTACGAGTTTTTCTGGCTGGCCATCTTCGGCATCGTGATATCGGGGCACCTGACCTCCCTGGACGATCCCATCAAGGGATGGATCGCGGGATTCCTGGGCCTTATGACCGCCATGGTCGGCCAGGAGGGGATTCACGCCTACGAAAGGTTCACCTACGGGACCACCGAACTCCTGGGCGGCTTCGCCCTCATCCCCGCCATGGTGGGGGCATTCGGACTGGCCGAGGTGCTGAGCGTCATGCGGAACCCCCCGGCCGAAATGGCCAAAAACCCTCAGGACAGCGTGATTCCCAGGCTGGCGGATATAATGAAATACAAGCGCACCATCGTCCGGAGCGGGCTCATCGGCACGGTCATCGGCATCATCCCGGGGGTCGGCGAGGACATCGGGGCATGGGTTTCATACGCCGCGGCCCGGCGGAAGAGCAAGGAGCGGGAAAAGTTCGGGAAGGGCTCCATCGAAGGGCTGATGGCCGCGGAGACGGGGAACAACGCCGTCGTCCCCGGCGCCATCATTCCGGTGCTCACGCTGGCCATCCCCGGTTCGGCCCCGGCGGCGGTGCTGCTCGCCGCCATGTTCATCCACGGGATCCGTCCGGGCCCCATGATCATGGTGGAGTCGCCCCTGTTCGTTTACCAGGTGGTGGCCATGGTCTTTTTTGCCACCATCGCCATTCTCATCTACGGAATCGCGCTCACCAGGCCGCTCCTGAAGGTCCTGGCGATCCCGCGGACCCGCCTCATGCCCGTGGTCTTCGTCCTCTGCGTCATCGGCTCCTACGCCATCACCAGCCGTGTCTTCGACATCTGGGTGATGATCGGCTTCGGCCTCTTCGGCTATATCCTCCGGGAGATGAAATACCCCATGGCCCCCCTGGTCCTGGGGATCATCCTGGGCGACCTCCTGGACAAAAACATGCGCCGAGGCCTGGTGCTGACCGACGGGGACATCACCCCGTTCTTCACAAGGCCTATCTGCATCGTCCTGTGGGTGATCACCTTGGTCTCGATCCTGATGACCATCGAACCGGTCCGCCACGCCCTGCAGCGGTTATTCCAAAAGGTCTGGCCGGGAAGAAGGCATAGCGCAGACTGAGCCGATCCTCTTATCTCGCTGTCCACTTGCCGACGGCCTATATTTTATCCAGCTCGATCCGCATCCCCTTCTCCGCCGAAAGGTAAGCGGCGTAGATCGCCTTTACCGTATCGATCGCCAGATCCAGCCCGGAGACCGGCTCTCTTCCCGCAAGCAGGCAGTCCGCAAAATCCTCCAACTCCTGGGGATAGCCCCGGACCCAGTCTTCATCGGGGCTGGCGAAGTTCCAGCCGGCCTTCGTCTCTAACTTTTCGGCGATATATTCGTCGCCGAAGATATGGGGCGCCGGTGCATAGGCCACCACGGTGTCGCTGGGGTTGATGTTTACGTGCACCACCGAATTGGAAAGATAGACGGTCATGGTGTTACGGACCCCGCCGAGAACCCCGTCGGAGGCTGTGACGACCGCCTGGGAGCCGTCCTCAAAATTCATGATCATCGTTGCCCAGTCTTCCACGTCCTCCCAGGCGCTGACGATCCACTTTTTGGGTTCTTTCCGGAAGGACTCCATAAGGGTATGCCGCCCGACTTCGGCGGTCACGGATTTGAGGCCGATTCTTTTCTGGCCTCTCAGCAGACCTTCATAGGCCTTGATGTGTAAAACAGCGGATACGGGGTGGGCGCCCAATCTCAAAAGTGCGCCTCCGCCGGCGCCCTTCCACTTCCGGGAATAGGCGGCATGCGACCCGGAATGGCTTTCTTCACCCCGGATGTCCATGACCGTCCCCTTGCTCGCCTTCATCAGATTTTTCAGCTTGGCCACGGGCGGGGCGTAGATCCAGTTTTCCGCGTAGCAGAATGCGACCTTGTTGTCCCGGATGGCCCCGGCCACCGCTTCGCAGTTCGCCATGGCTTCGCGGAACATCGTCTCGCGGTCCACGCATAGTCCCACCAGTTCTTCCGGTCGGTCCGTCCCGAAATATCCCGTCAGAGGCTTTTCGCAGATCACATGCTTGCCGGCCCGGGCCGCCTGGATAATGAATTCATGATGCAGATCGGTGGGAACGCAGATATCGACGGCATCGATATCCTTCCTCTCCAGGAGGCGTCGGTAATCGTCCACGGCCTGAGGGATGGCGAATTGCTTCGCCAGCGCCTCGGCGCTCGCCCTTGTCCGGGACGCTACCGCCAGGATTTCGACCTTCGCGCCCCGCAGGGCTTTATAGTTGCTCAGATGTAGATGGGCCGCAAACTGGGCCCCGATGATGCCGATCCTCAGAGGTTTCATGATGTACTCCTATTCTCCTATGAAATTGAATCGAATGTGTAGGAGATCACTTTTCGTTTGCAGTTGTCGGCGCATTCGCCGCAGCGTCACTCCGCACGTGAGCATGGGAGCGGCGCTTCCTCGGGAGGCCCTGCAAAGCATTGGGCGATCGGAAGCCACTTGGCGGCGTTCCCCGTGAACAGCAACCCGGTGTCCGCTACATTTTGCCTGCGGGTCACCACGAGGCAGAACTCCTCGGCACTGCCGCGCAGGGTGTGATCTTCCGAAACCGGATCGTTCCAGATCCACTTTTCACCCGATGGCGCCTGCAATTCGATATACGGCGCGGGCTCCGGAACAGGCAGATTTCTGTTCATGAAAGACCAGCGATAGGTGCTCACACCCAGGTGGGCGATGTTCTTCAGCCGCTCGCTCACCGGCTGCCTTTCGCCCACGCAGTCATAGATATTCCGCCCGTGCGCCCAGATCTCCATCATCCGCGCTGTGGCGAAGGAGCGGACGCTCAGCGCCGGGCCGTACCAGGGAAGCCGCGCCTTCGGTTCCATCCCGGATAAGGCGCCGATCAGCCGCTCGCACGTCGCTCGCCAGTAAGGCACTATCCGGGGCCCCAAGAGGTGGCCGTAGCGCTCGCGCGCTACCGCATCGATCTCGATCCCGTTTTCAAACTGCTTTAATAGGGCAGTCGTTTCCTCTGCGAAAGCCTCCGGGTCCGTTGCCGCAAGCAACCCTGTCTCATCGAAATAGCAAAGATGAGCGATTTCGTCCCAGGGGGTCCAGTCGCCGAACGGCGTTTTTAGCTCCCACTGCTCCGGAGTCAGCGCTTCAACCAGTACGGCAAGCTGCGAGTATTCCGCTGATAAATCGGCGCAAAGATCTTTCATCACACCTCCTTGAAACCATCGGGGCCGTCAGGGATCACTTGTCACCCGCCTCCCTGGTGTTCGAGAGCTTCCGGATCGCCCGCCTCATGAGCTCCTCGGAATAGGAATGCCAGGGGTTCTTCCCATCGCGCCCCCCGGTCCGCTCCACAACAAAATGGCAGCACTCGGCGCCCCTGGGAATGAGCTTCTCCACCCAGGCCGTGATCCGCCCCATCCCCGTATCGTCAAGGGCCTGGAACATCCCCTCCACGAAAAACCGCTGGACCCGGCAGTCAAAAGCGGTGTACCGATCCTGATGGGGGCACCAGAGGATATCGAAGGCGCAGCGATTCTCGCTTTCAATCCACGGACGCTCCAGCGATCCATAGAGAACCGTGTTGATTCCGGTGACCACGTACGAGGCGAGTTCGATATCCGGGAGATCTTGAGGAAACGACGAGTTCTGAAGAAACCCCTTCATCGCCTCGTAGCCGGCCGCGTTGATGGCCTTGCGGACCAACTCCTGACCCGCCTCACCCAGGGCCTCCTCCGCGGCCTTGAGTATATTGAGGACCGCCGTAGCCTGCATCGTTCCCCATACGAAGAGGACCGCGGGATCGAAGTCGGGGCGCCCCTCTATGGCCTTCCGGAGGTTCTCCACCGCCACGGGATAGGGAGTTCCCAGGCAAACCGCGCCGTAACCGGCCTCTGTCCGTTTCCCCTTCGACCAGAGGCCCTCCGTTGTGGGGTAGCGGGGTCTTGGCATAGCACTCCTCCTCTCCATATCGTATCACCTCTGCGCATCGTAAAAGCGAAGCCGGCCGGACACGGGACGGGGCCCGTGGGTGCGTTCAGGCCATTTCAGGACTCATCCAGCACCGCGATGGCTTCAATCTCAAGCAGCCAGTCCGGGTGAACCAGGCGGGAGACCTGAACGGTCCGGAAATCGGGGGCAACCCCCTCGGGAGGGTTCATGGGTGTTGTCTTGGGC
>Ga0116204_1002094_pt1 | contig 10918 bp, 2 predicted proteins | sample LakKivwa52mmetaG_FD_94481 | JGI IMG/M metagenome (GOLD analysis project Ga0116204, IMG submission 94481) | Anoxic lake water microbial communities from Lake Kivu, Rwanda to study Microbial Dark Matter (Phase II) - Lake Kivu water 52m metaG | ecosystem: Environmental > Aquatic > Freshwater > Lake ... | reverse complement strand
GTACGACATCACGTACTGCGAATCACACGCCGACTGCGCCAACTCGGACATCCTGGCGGATCTGACGGTCCAGGAACGGCACGCTCGTCGCTGCAAGAGCGATGACGACTGCAAGACCTCTGGTTCGGCGCTGAATCGGTGCCGCGGGGACGGCTACTGTGTACAGACGGTGGCGTGCAGCGCCACTGCCCCGTGCCCGATCAACCAGCTTTGCAGCCAGGGAGTCTGTCGTGAGGCAGCGGCCGGCATCAGCAATCCAGATCCGGCGAAGGATACCGACTGGGTTCGGGTTGAGCCGTTTGTGTCGGACCAGGGAGCCTACACGTTGTATTACGTTAACGGAGCCGAGGGACCGGAGTACAAGACCACCATCGACAGCCCGATTCCCTTCATCGAGGAAGGTACCGTTCTGGTGTCCATGGTGCATCTGAACTCCTTCGCCGGAGATGTGATTCTCCAGGACGATAACGGCACCGTCTGTCGAAACAACGACGGATCCGACCGGCTGTTCTCCTATGTTGGAGGAAACGCTCCCATCTACGCAGATTCCTGCCTGGTGGACCTTGGCGGAGCCGCCTCCCGGGTACGGTCCTTCCGGGCCGTGGACATGAGTTCGGGAAAGACCCTGGCGGTCTACAATTACGTGACCCTGAACGAGGGTGAGGTTCATACCTTCGCCCTGGTGGGGGACAGTGCCAGCAGTCGTCTGATTCACGGTGTTGCCCTGGGAAGCACCGGGACCCGCCCGACGATCGGTCTTCGTCTGGCTCATGCTGCTCCGGGACGGTCGGCGGTGGACTTTGGCCTGAACGGTTCCCTGCGGTTTGGCAAGGTGGCCTTTGGAACCGTGACGGGCTACACCGGAACCACCCAGGAGGACAACCGTGTGGTGCTGACCAAAGCCGGAGCCAACGGGGATGTCACCTGTTTCCGGAACCAGGGGGTCGGCATGTGCATGGGTTGGAGGAGTCCCAATACCGACGCCATCATGGAGCGTTACGCAGAGATCCTCAAGTCGCTGCCGCCCATGTTCGTCGCCTGTGAGAACGTGTACACCGGGCACCTGTGTACCGAAGCCCAGCGTGGGGACATGAGCCTGTTGAACGATTGCCGCTACTGGCATCAGGGCGAGTCCGGTGAGTGGCGAAATCCCTGTGGGGAAGTGGAGGGTGCCGAGAACCTGAAGCTGCACGGCGATTCCCGCTACAGTCAGTTGTACTGGGTGCCCGAGGACCAGACTGCTTCTCCGCTCGGATACGGGCCCTCGTCCGCGGATCCCGAAACCGGAGAGGTGCACTACGGCATCGCCCACATCTACGGTGCTGCCATGATATCGTACGGTCAGTACGCATCGGACCTGCTGGATGCGTCCCGGGGGGTTCTGACGAAAGAGAACCTGATGACCGCTGACTATGTGAAGGAGTTCATTGAGAACAAGCCCAGCGTGAACAAGAATGACACGCTGTACGCTCCTCACTCGGTGGATCCCCGGGAGATGCAGCGGCGTCAGGCCATTGTTCCCCAAGTGGATCGGTTCTGGCTGACGACCCAGGAGCAGCGCGAGTTGCAGAGTCTGCACCGGAACCACGAGGTTCTAAGGTCCATCACGGATCCTCGACAGATGTGGAAGACCGCCGCCGCGGCAGCCCCGCCGGGAATGACTGGCGAGCAGCGGGATGCCCGATTGAAGAAGATGCAGGGAACCTGGGTGGAAGGCCTCCTGATGAACCAGGAAGTGCAGAACGCTGTTCGCCTCAGTGAGGGCGTCGGCGACGGTCCCCTGTCCGACTCGTTGCTGGCGAAGGCATCACCCATGAACTGGGCAAGTCCCCAGGGAGTGGTGAACCAGTACAAAGAGCGGATGAACAAGCTGGCCATGAACAATTACTACCATCAGGAGCTGGTGGAGCCGTACATCTACAACACGGCCATCGAAGTCGACAAGCACTGCAAGGATCCCGCCAACCGGGCGGAGTTCAACTGGACCGAGCCGGAGTGTCGACACTGGACCATGACGAAGTGGATCCTGTACGGTACGATGCACCACGAAGTCGGCCACACCATCGGATTGAGGCACAACTTCCAGGCGTCGTCGGATGCCTTCAACTACATGGACGGGTACTACACCCGACGGGACCTGGACTATCGTCGCTGCTTCATCAACGGTCCCGACGGCTGTGCCTTCCAGGATACCTGCCGGATCTTCTGTGACGAGGATGCCGACTGCATGCCCGGTACCACCTGTCTGGAGGTTGTTTCCGGCGGTCAGACCGTCAAGGCCTGCGTGGATCAGTACCTGAAGCCCACGGGCTGGTGCTGGGGAACCCGCACGCAGCGCACGGAGTGCACCACTGCCACGGATTGTGCCGCATGGGGAGACAAGGTGGCCTGCGAGAAGAATGCGGAGCAAAGCTGGGGCTTCTGCAGCGCAGCCGTCAAGGCCGAAGAGGGAATCTGCAGGGAAGGAACTCTCCTGGGTGAGGATGGCTACTGCGTTCGAGACGACCAGTGCGATACGGCCAAGAAGGTATGTCACATGGACTCGTCCCGTTCCTGCACCAAGGACGTGGATTGTCAGCTGGTGTACCAGATCGTCGAAACCGAGTCCGACTTCCAGCCTACGAAGGAATATGTTCCCAGGGGGCACCTGACCCAGAACGAAATCGAGAACGGTCGTCAGGAGTACCAGTACAGCTCCCTCATGGACTACGGTGGAACCATCAACTTCGACATTCACGACATCGGTAAGTACGACGAGAGGGCGATTCGCTTTGGATACGGTGAGCTCATTGATGTCTACACCAACACCCACAAGCTGGACTCGGCCCTGAAGCAGGTGGCCAGTTACTACGGGTACTCCGATGACGTGTATCTCAGTTGGTACAAGGACACCGAGGGATTCACCCAGACCTGGTTCAACCAGTTCCTGTACCTGAACGACTTCATCGGGGTCAAGGAGAACCTCGAGCGGGTGCCGGTTCCCTTCCGCAAAGTGCTGCTGGAGCGTATCGCTTTGGACAAGTACGACCGTGGTGCTTACGACCTCAGCTACCGCGTGGTTCCGCACAAGTACCGCGGCGACGAGTGGCGGGGCAATCTTGAGACCTACGTGTTTGACGTGGGTGCCGACATGATGGAGATCGCTCACCACTCCTGGAACAAGCTGCACGAGTACTACGTGTTCGATGCCTTCAAGCGTGAGCGTTGGGGTGCGTACAAAGGGGCCAATCCCCTCGGGTACTACAGCCGGATTCTGGATCGATGGATGGGACCCCTGGCAGATACCGGACGGTACTACTCCTTGTTCTACAACGTATTCCGTCCCTGGCCGACGTACCGCCGCCAGTTCGAGGGTGACATCATGCGGCTGGGTGCCTGGCGGGAGACGGCTGAGTTCGCACTCACGAGTCTGGTGCAACTGCTGACCTCTCCGGCGCCGGGATCCTTCCGGCGAGTGGACGTGGGGACGCCGGACGAGCGTCTGGTGAACTACTCCCGGTCCATGAACGCGCCGGGCAGCGAACTGAACGTGCCCATCGGGGAAGGGAAGTTCCCGTTCACCACCTACATGGAGGATGCCGGGTACTACTACTTCGACCATGCCAGCTTCATCGGATCCTTCTGGGAGAAGGTGGCTGCGATCAACACCCTGACCTACTCCATCGGGAACTTCCTGGGAGACTCCATGGGTGAGCAGGTGGACGTGGGCGTCGGCAGTTCCATCGGATTCAACACCAACTTCTATACTGAGCTGACGAACATCATGGCCGGTATGGTGGTGGGCAACCGGGATTCCTACTCACCTTTCGTGGACGCCGGAAACACCCTTCGTTTCGCCCGTCCCACCAGTCCGTGGGTCGGCGCCGGTATGCCTCGGGTCGAGACCTCCGTGGAGAGTTTGACCATGAAGGCGTACGTCGCTCTGTTCAGCTATGCTTATCTGCCAACAGGGTTTGATGCCAGCTTCATGGATTCGATGTTCCTGTGCCTGAAGGGCAACGGAAGCTGCTATGACATCGCCGGCCCCGATGACTTCAACAACCCGGTCTTCGGGCTGGACACCGTGGAGTTCACGGATCCCTGGAGCAAGAAAACCTACGTGGCCAAGTCCGGATCGTATGACTCGCGACGTCTGGATGCAGCCTACTGGTTGCTCAATGAGTGCAATGACAAGGTCGCCGAGTGGAAGGCGCTGGAAGGGGACGATTCGGCCGAGGCCGTGGCCAGGCGGGCCGCTCTGGAAGGCGAACTTCGCGAGACCATCGACCTGCTGGACATGATTTATACATTCAACGAGCGCTACGGCTTGCTGCACTACTAGGAGGCGACGAGAATGAACACGATGAATACCGTGAGGAAAATGATGAGCCTGAAAAGCGCTTCCCTGTGGGTGATGATGGCGATCCTTCTGGTCACCGGCTGTGCTCAGAAGCTGGGCGAGATCGACCGGGTGCAGCTGGACGGCATCCGGAAGATGGACCTCGAAGGAGAGTGGTACTTCAAGCAGACGGTCATCGATACGGCATATGCCTCGATTCACACGTTCCCGGGAGACCAGAGCGTACTGGAGCGTGGCACCTTCGAGATCACCGAGGGAAACGTCCTGTTCTACCGGACCTATGAGTTCACCCAGAACAGCCAGATGGTCGGGGTGAAGAACGACTCGGATACTCCCTATCTGCGGTGGCTGGAAGAGGATGAGTCCCTCTACACACCCAATCCCTACCAGGCCCGGAACTTCAAATATGCCGAGGGCGATGTACTGAAGGGTACGGACGGAGCGGAGAAGGTGTTGTGCGCCGGGACCAAGGGTGGCATGCACGATTTCTGCAAGACGGCGACGGCCAACACCACGGCCCTGTGCGGACACGAGAAGGGCAGTGTCGTGGCGGATCGAACCGCCGGGAACGCCGTGTGTGTGTATCCCACGATGTTTGTGTTCCGGGGGGCTCCTCTGGCGGCCTGGGAGGTGGAGTCGCACTTTGACGTGCAGTTCAGCTACAACTCCGGCACGGGTGAGAAGACAAACGTCAAGCTCGAGAACACCTCGGATCGCTTCTGGTACGAGCGGGAGTACATTCGCGTCAGCTGGGGAACCAACCAGGTGAAGAACTACCAGTTCACCATGAGCTATCTCGTGAAGGACACTCTGGCCTCCGTGTTCGAGGGAGATGCCGCACCCGAGGGAGAGGGTCTGCGGACCTTCCGGGCCGACGACGGTTCAGTGGAGTACTGGGACTATGTGACCCGGTACATCGTGCTGCCTCCCATGATGTACTACGAGTACTGGGGCGTGGATGTCCCCGCCTGTGTGTTCTATCCATGGTATGTCGGCGGACTGTTCGAGTGTACCTCGGAGGAGATCCGCACCCGTACTGCCTTCCTGAAAGTAGACCACGCGGATACCTACCAAGCCCAGGACTACTCGGATTTCGAGTTGGAGAAGTTCGGTTTCTTCCGCAAGGAGAGACTGTCCTACGACGCGAATTACGACGTCACCTACAGCGGCGCCATCCGGAATATCCAGCGCTGGGATCTGTGGGAGAACCATGCCGTGAAGTCCGACGGAACGCCGGACTACTCGAAGATGACGCCCAAGTCGGTGGTGTACTACCTGTCTCCTGACTACCCAAGAGAGTACATCGGGGAAGCCATGGCGATGCTCGCCGAGTGGTCCCGACCCTTCGATGAGGTGGTGGAGTTTCTGAAGCCCGGCTCGGTTCCGGAGTGGGGCATGATGGTGCTGTGCGAGAACAACAACGACGAAGCCCAGAAGGCCATTGACGCTGGACTGCCCGTGGCCGAGACCGATCCCGAGGTGTGCAGGGATATGGACCAGGTGAAGCTGAACGGAGACCTGCGGTACAGCTTCCTGTACTCCGTGAATCAGGCGCTGCAGGGCAGCCCCCTGGGTTATGGGCCTTCCTCGGCAGACCCCTTGACGGGCAAGGTGATTTCAGCCTCCGCGTACCTGTTTACGGGGTACCTCCGTCTGTACGCCAACTATGCGGCTGACCTGCTGGAGAGGGCAACGGGGTACAAGGACTACATCTCCACGGTGGAGGGGCTGGCCCAGTCTCAGTCCGCCTACGCAGAGCAGATCGCCATCAACCACAATCCGCCGCCCAAGAACACCGATGAGGCCCGTCAGCGTGCCCGGAAGCTGGTTCGTGAGGATGTCCGGGCCAGATTGACGCAGAAGGGTCTTGAGCCGTCCCAGGCAGACTGGGCGGGCATGCGCATGGACATGATCAAGACCAATCCCGAGCTGGAAAAGTCGCTGATCTTCCCCGAGTTTCGAGCCCTGCGTCGGGATGTGGGGGCGTTGCTCGGTGGGCCGTTGATGGACTCGGATGTGGAACGGCTTTCCCTGAGATCCTGGGCCAACTACCGGGGCGAGCAGCAGGACCGGGAGCGGTTGCTGAATGACTGGCGCCACAACGTGGATCGTGAGGGCTTCGCCGACGGTGCCATCATGGGCATCGTCCAGGAATGGAAGGAGCGATACGATCAGGAGATCTGTGAAGCAGTGACCACCGCCATGGCGGCCGGAGAGGAGATGGCGTTCGATCTCCAGCAGTTCAATATCGCCAAGGACGCATGCACCGCCGAGCAGGCGGGACAGCGGCGCCAGCCGGACTACTCTCCGTCGTTGCCCACCTGGCAGGAGTACAATCCCGCGAAGCCGCACGCCGGCGACCTGTGCCAGTTGGTAGAGCAGGGAGATGTAACCGGGTACTACTGGGTGAATGCCTGTACGGTGGCCAAGCTGGGTGCTCAGATCTCGAAGAAGCTGAACTACACCGAACAGGGAGATCAGCTTGGGTACTGGAAGCCCTCGCCCTGGTACACCGACACGTCGGATCCCGTGGTCGGGAAGACTCAGGAATTCGTGAAGGCTCACGGCGAGCGTCTGCGGGGTCAGTTCGTGGACGAAGTGACCAGGAAGATGCTGTATTCCCTGGGGATTCACGAACTGGGGCACACCATGGGGCTGCGCCACAACTTCGAGGCATCTACCGATGCCATGAACTACCGTCGGGAGTACTGGGACTACAAAGTCGTGCAGGGCAACGACGGGACCTGGCAGGCTCTGGACCCCTTTACGTCGGAAACTGACTATCAGCTGAAGAACCGGATTCGGGAGTACCAGTATTCTTCGGTCATGGACTACTGGGCGAAGTTCAACGATCTGTGGCTGGGTCTGGGGCTCTATGATTTCGCTGCCATCAAGTATGGATATGGCGGCATTGTGGAAGTGTTCACCGATGCGCCGGATCTGGGAGAGTTCGAGAAGTACCTGGCGGACCCGAGGCATGAAGACCAGCCGGATTCGACGCCCCCCGTCGCGGACTCCATCAACTGGATGGAAACTCTGTTCAAGAGGGTTCACTACACTCAGATTCCAACGATCTTCGGGGGACCGGACAAGATCTACCAGCGAACCAACGTGATGGCGTCGGACATCCTCAAGGGACGCTGCGAAACGGATGGAGACTGCGATGCGGGATTCCGCTGCCTGAAGCAGATGGGGTACAAGCACTGCGTGTCCACCTCGAAGGTGGAAGTTCCCTACCGGTTCTGCGGCGATGAGTATGCCGGACGAGCCCCCCACTGCGAAGCGTGGGATGCCGGGGCGGACTCCTACGAGGTCGTCCGTAACGAGACAGAAGACTACTGGTGGTACTGGCCCTTCCAGGGTCGATGGCGGGGAAGGGTGACATTCAGTGACGAGCGCTATTCTTCTTCGGTGATGCGGTCCTTTAACATCATGAAGAAGAACTACCAGTGGTGGGCCACGGAGTATCTGCGGTTCAACCAGGACGACTGGTGGGAGAAGAAGTTCGGGATCCGCTGGGAAGAGGACATCAACGGCGGGTTGGCGGGTTCGATGGGGGCTCATGAGGCGTTCAACACCCTGATCAATGTGTTTGCCATTCCTTCGGGGGCCTACCCGGATACGCGTCGGTACGGGTACAACGCCAAGAGAGGGCGTTACGAGACCTGGACTGCCTTCAACGATCGGGATCTTCAGAACCAGTTCATCCTCGAGGAGGACTACGGGAAGTTTGCCGCACGGCCCATGTATCCGTCGTACTACCTGGGCGGCGACGAGGTCTTCCCCGTCGCCGGCGGAGCCATCTATGACCGCCTGAACGCGTTCATTGCGCTGTGCGATCCCACCACGGACTTCCTGGCCATCGAGGAGTACCCCGATACCCAGCGGTACCAGATCAGTTTCTTCAACTTCTTCCCCGACCGGATGCTGTACCTCCTGGGCGGGCTCACCACCCACCGCGAAGCCAACTACGCTGCCTGTGTCGTGGAGGATCCGGTGACCAAGCGGCCGCAGTTCCTGCGTCTTCGGACACCTGAGTTGCTGGACGACCCGGGCTTCTGTGCGGACGGCAAGTACCTGGAACCCGAGGAAGTGGACTATGACTTCCCCACCACCTGGTTCCGGATTCCCATGCTGGCGGCGTACTACGGCATGTCCTTGATGATCAACGCGTATGACCGTCGCTACATGGATACCACCCGGATCTTCCTGAAGGGGCACGAGGATGCGATCGATCTTCCCGCAGACGTGGAGACCGTGGAGTTCACGGACAAGCTGTCGGGCAAGACCTACGTAGCCTACAAGCAGGGGATGAACGGCGAGTTCGACACGGGGTTCTATCTGGTGTCCTGGGCGAAGGCCGTCTTCGATGAGTTCGACACGATGGCAGAACTTCAGGATGCCTATCAGGCCGGCGGCGACGTGAACAAGGTCCTGGGGCTTCTGGAACTGCTGCGTGGATTGCACAAGACCTACGACTACACCTCGATTCCCGGTGTGGTCATCGCCCCGGAGAACTGAGCCACATTCGATTCGATGCGGGACGGGTACATCGCCCGTCCCCGCTGCAACCCCTTACTGACGGCCGAGAACGCACATGAGACTGAGCAAATACCATCTTCCGACCTTGAAGGAAGCCCCCAAGGATGCCGAGCTGGCGAGTCATGCGTGTTTGATTCGCGGCGGCTACATCCGGCAGCTGGCTGCCGGGATCTACGACTTCCTGCCTCTGGGAGTGAAGGTGCTGCACAAGGTCCAGCGCATCATTCGCGAGGAGTTGAACCGAGCGGGGTGCCTGGAGGTGTTTCTTCCGTCCATCCAGCCTTCGGAGCTGTGGCGGGAATCCGGGCGATGGGACTACTACGGCCCCGAGTTGTTGCGGCTGAAGGACCGACATGGCCGGGAGTTCTGCTATGGTCCCACCCACGAGGAGGTCATCACGGATCTGGTACGGCGGGATGTGCGATCCTATCGTGATCTGCCGGTGAACCTCTATCAGATCCAGACGAAATTCCGGGACGAGGTGAAGCCCAGGGCGGGGCTCATGCGGGGTCGGGAGTTCATCATGAAGGATGCGTACTCCTTCGACGTGAACGAGACGGCCGCACGGGAATCCTATCGGGCCATGTACGACGCCTACTGCCGGATCTTCCAGCGATGCGGTCTGGAGTTCCGGGCGGTGGAAGCCGACACGGGGAACATCGGGGGAACCATGTCTCACGAGTTTCAGGTGGTGGCGGAAACCGGTGAGGACTATGTGCTTCGCTGTGACCACTGTGACTTCACGGTGAACCAGGAGTTGGCACCACTTCCCGCGGTCCAAGTGCCCGCGCACTGCGGCGAGGGGGTTCCGGCGTTGGAGCGGGTGCACACGCCTACCCAGCGAACTGTCGAGGAGGTTTCGAACTTCCTGGAGGTGCCGCCGGAGCGTATCGTGAAGACCCTCATCTGCCAGGTGGATGACAAGGTGGTGGCGGTGTGTCTGTGCGGGCACCACGAGTTGGAGGAGGTGAAGCTCAGGAAGGCGCTGGGGGCGACTCAGGTGTCTCTGGCAACCGACGAGGTGGTGGAGGCGGTCACGGGAGCCCGGGTGGGGTTCGCCGGGCCTGTGGGGTTGAAGAAGCGCATCTCCATCGTGGCGGACTTCGGAGTGTCGGGATTACACGATGTGGTGGTGGGGGCCAACGAAAACGACCACCACTTCCGTCATGCTCAGCCTGGACGGGACTTCGTCATCGAGAAGTTCCTGGATGTCCGAGCTGCCCAGGACGGGGATTCCTGTCCCATGTGTTCCCGGGGGCACTACCGATTGTTCCGGGGTATCGAAGTGGGGCATGTGTTCTACCTGGGCACGAAGTACTCGAAGGCCATGGACTGCACGTACCTCGACGAGGACGGGAAGTCCCAGTACGCCGTCATGGGGTGCTACGGCATCGGGGTGACCCGGATCATGAGCGCTGCCATCGAGCAGCACCATGACGACAAGGGAGTCCGATGGCCGGTGCCCCTGGCTCCCTTCGAGATCGCCGTGTTGCCCATGAACACGAAGGACGAGGCACTGGTGGCGGAGGCCGAACGACTGTACCAGGGATTCCGCAAGGAGGGGATCGATGTGATCCTGGACGATCGCCCCGGGCGGCCGGGAGTGAAGTTTGCGGATGCCGATCTGGTGGGATATCCGTATCAGGTGATCGTGGGCGGGCGCGGGCTGGAGAGTGGAACGTGCGAGGTGAAGGTCCGACGAACCGACGAGCGTCTGGAGTTGCCGGCGGATCGAACCATCGAGATCCTGGTGGAGAAGGTACGAAAGGAACGGGGGGAGTCGGTGTGCTGACGCTGTGGGGTGCCACACATGTCAGAGAGGTGGCGGTGCGTGCTCCCCATCGTCTGGAAGCCGTTCTGGTGGACGGTGAATGGGTGAGATCCTGCCGAGCAATGCCTGTCTGGTTATCGGAGTTGTCTTGCCCCGTGAAGGAAGTGTCCGCTGGCGAACTGTGTCGGGTGGGGGGGGCGGATGCTCGTCAGGTGGTGGCTGTCATTGGGCCGCAGCGGCAGATGGAACTGGACGAGGTCATGGGC
>Ga0116204_1002093_pt1 | contig 10924 bp, 13 predicted proteins | sample LakKivwa52mmetaG_FD_94481 | JGI IMG/M metagenome (GOLD analysis project Ga0116204, IMG submission 94481) | Anoxic lake water microbial communities from Lake Kivu, Rwanda to study Microbial Dark Matter (Phase II) - Lake Kivu water 52m metaG | ecosystem: Environmental > Aquatic > Freshwater > Lake... | reverse complement strand
TGCGCCGGGTTTATATAAACCTAATGCAGTGCCTAAAGTGGATGGTGATGGCTGGGTGGCAGCTGGCAGTGGCTGGCAGGCTTACGGTGAAATATTGAGTGCATGCTATCCGACTCAGATTGAGGCACTGCAGCCGCAGCTGATGCCACAGGCCAGTGCCATGCTGCAGTTGGCTAGCGTGGATTTAACCGGTGGCAGGATGATGAAAGCTGCTGATGCGATGCCCATTTATATTCGCAATCGGGTGGCGCTGAAAACTGCAGAGCGCGAACAAGGACAGCGCTTATGAGCCAACAATTGAGCAGCGCTTATCAGTTTCGGCCAATGACAGAAGACGATTTGGATGAGATTATGTGCATCGAGCCGCATATTTATTCTCATCCTTGGTCGCGTGGTAATTTTGTGGATTCGCTGCGCTCTGGTTATGCCTCCTGGGTACTGCTGAGCGAAGATGAAATCATCGGCTATTCCTTGATGATGATGGTGCTGGATGAAGCGCACCTGCTCAATTTAAGTGTTGCCAAGCCATATCAAAAGCGCGGTTTGGGTCGACTCTTGCTTGAGCACATAATTACGGTGGCCAAGCGCCATGGAGCTGCCAACATGTTTTTGGAGGTGCGCCCTAGCAATATCTCTGCAATCGCCTTGTATGAAAATATCGGCTTTAATGAAATGGCGATCAGGCGTGGCTATTATCCTGCACAGCAAGGGCGTGAAGATGCAGTGCTGATGGGTCTGGCATTATGAGCATGATGGCAATTTGAGTAGATCAATCATATGAATGGATTAACAAGAGAAGATATGCTGCGTGAGCTGGAGTTGCTGCCGGTGTGGAAATTGCGTCAGCCCTTACCAGAGCCTGTACCAGCCGCCACCGCAGAAGTTGCGTTGCAAGCATCAAATGCTCCATCCTTGCCTGTGCCTTCAGAGCACGCAGTCGAAACCGCAGCAGTACTTGAAGCGCAGCTGGAAATTGCTGCTGCTTCAGCATGGTCGAAACCAGTGCGCGCATTATTGAGTGATGATGCTAGGTATATGTTCTTGATGCAGCCTGCTTTGCCAGATGAAGCGGCTGCGTTGCTGCTGCAAAATATGCTGCGTGCCATGCGCATGACTTGCCGCACTGAAACTCAGAACACGGTAGATGAGATATTTGCACAGCATACGCCCAAACTGATTATCTGTTTTGGATCAGAAACTGCCGAAACACTACTGCAGGAAACTCACACAATGGCTGAATGGCGAAGTCAGCAGCCGCATAGTTTTCGTGACACACCGCTGGTGGTGACATTTAGCCCCGAACACTTACTGCAACATCATCAGGATAAAGCGCTTGCTTGGCAAGATTTATGTCTGGCGATGCAGCTCATGCAAACCTTGTAATTGAAATGCTTGTAATCAGAAGGCTCATCACCATATTCCAGTTAATGCAGATTTACATTTTTTAGAGGAATTATCATGAAAAATTGGATATTAAAAATTTCAGCCATCCTGCTGCTGTTGAATTTAAGCGGCTGTGGCTACAACACATTTCAGGCACTGGATGAAGAGGCGAAAGCGAGCTGGGCAGAAGTGCTCAATCAATATCAGCGCCGGGCAGACTTAGTGCCTAATTTGGTGAATACGGTAAAGGGCTACGCAGCGCATGAAGAGAAGGTGCTCACTGAAGTTGCCGATGCGCGGGCCAAAGTGGGCAGCATGCAGGCGACACCGGAGCTGATTAATGACCCGCAGGCCTTTGCGAAATTCCAGTCAGCCCAAGGGCAGTTGACTTCTGCGCTATCACGCCTGCTTGCTGTTTCAGAAAACTACCCCAATCTCAAAGCTGACCAGGGCTTTAGAGATTTGCAGGCGCAGCTGGAAGGCACCGAAAATCGCATTACGGTAGCACGTAACCGCTACATTGAAACCATTAAAAATTACAACGTTGCAGTGCGTTCATTTCCGCAGAACCTGACCGCCATGATGTTTGGTTACAAAACCAAGGCTTCATTTACCGTGGATGACGAAAAAGCGATTTCTGTTGCACCAACGGTTGATTTCGAGCAGAAAAAATAAGCGTCTGTTGTTCGTGATGTACTCGAGACTCAAGCAAAGCCTGTTTGCTTTTTTTATATTGGGTTTGCTGTTTGGCGCGCATGTGCATGCAGCACTAGTGCCTGTGCCTGCTTTGCAGACTCGCGTCACCGATTTAACGCAAACACTCCATGCTGATCAGCAAGCGCAGCTTGAAAGCACGCTGGCAGCGTTTGAGCAGGAAACAGGAAGTCAGATTGCAGTGCTCATCGTGCCCACTACCCAGCCGGAGGCGATTGAGCAGTTCAGTATTCGCGTCGTGGATAGCTGGAAACTCGGACGAAAACAGCAGGATGATGGGGTGCTGCTACTGGTGGCTAAAAATGACCGCAAAATGCGTATAGAAGTGGGCTATGGGCTGGAGGGCGCGATTCCCGATGTGATTGCAAAACGCATCATCGCAGAAATTATGGCGCCATATTTTCGTCAGGGAGATTTCTACGGTGGCATTTTACAAGCCACTGGGCAAATCATGCGCCTGATAAAAGGCGAGCGCTTGCCGTCGCCGCAGAAGCAAATCTCACCCAATTCGCAGCTGATGGATATGCTGCCTGCGTTATTGATTGCAGCATTCGTGGCGGGTGGCATGATGCGTGCAATTTTTGGTAAATTTCTGGGTGGCCTGGTGAATGGGAGCGCTGTCGGTCTGTTGATTTGGATATTGGGCGGCGGTTTGCTGTTAGTGTTGTTGCTGGCTGCCATCACCTTTGTACTGACCTTTGCTGGTGCCTCAAATCTTGCTTATGCAGGCGGTATGGGCGGAGGTGGCTACAGCCGTTCCGGTGGATGGAGCGGTGGCGCTGGCGGCGGTTTTGGTGGCGGCGGCGCTTCTGGGAGTTGGTGACGATGTGGATGTTAAAACGTATCTTTAGACATTTGTGCATGACACCTTTGCATTTAAAGCGTCGCTTTCCGAAAGCGATGATTGAACATATTGAAGCAGCGATTGCAGCAAATGAAGCTGAGCATGCGGGTGAAATTCGTTTCGCAGTGGAACTGAATTTGTCGCTGCAAGATTTGCTGAGAAAAAAAACTGGTCGCGCTCGTGCGCTTGAGGTGTTCTCTGATTTGCGGGTGTGGGATACGCAGCATAATAATGGCGTATTGATCTATTTGCTGCTGGCTGACCATGACTTTGAAATCGTGGCTGACCGAGGCATTTGTCAGCATGTTGGCAGTGATGGCTGGCAGCGCATTAGTCATGAAATGGAGCAGCATTTCAAAGTCGGCAATTTTGAACAGGGTGTGTTGCACGGAATTCATGAAATTGGTTTGTTGCTGACGCAGCATTATCCTGCGAGTTTAAATACAAAGAATGAGTTACCGAATGCGCCTGTATTTATCTAAACATTACTTATCGCTGATTTTATTGCTAGCATTGCCAGGCGTGGCTAATGCTGACTTTAGTGATATTCGTAAAATTTATCGACAAACGCCTTATGTGCATGACTTTCAGATCTGTGCGGGTGGTGGTTGTGCCGAGTTAAAACAGGTCAACATGACACATGATGACTGGCAAGCGATAGTCGGTATTTTTATGCAGGCAGGTGAGGTGCATGATGCAGCCCAGGAGCGGGTATTGATAGCGCAGGCAATTGGCGCGATGGAGTCTATTGTGGGCAGGCTAACCGACACTGCCACCGACTTGGCGGGTACTTTTGGCAATGCAGATTTTCCGGGCCAAATGGACTGTAACGATGAAACCATCAATAGCACAACGTATATGCGCTTAATGCGCAACTTCGGCTTGATTAAATTTCACGAAGTAGAAGACATGCGTACACGTAATTTTTTCTTTAATGGCTGGCCACATTCCACGGCAGTGATTCGCGAAACGGCTTCAGGTAACAGGTTTGCGGTGGATAGCTGGTTTTACGATAACGGATTTCCAGCCACTATCGTACCGTTTAGTGACTGGAAATCCGGCTACATTCCTCACGACAGCCCTTTAATTAAATAGCATATGACTTGGTGCTATTGAGCTGCTGGGTTGTTGAGTGCTTCAAACGCGTCTTCATCGAGCACGCTTAACTGTTGACTCAGTGTTTTAAATTCGGGCTGGTTACCTTTAGATTGCGCCATCTGCGCCAGTGCTAACAGGCTTGGCGTATGCTCCGGTTGCAGTTTCAGCACTTGCTCAAATATGGTTTTAGCCATCTGAATTTTTTCCTGACTCTGCTCTGCAAGCCCCAGATTCTGCTGCGCGAGGCCAACATAATAATTGGCTTCCGGGTCATTGGGGGCATTTTTCTGCCATGCTTGAGCCACCACAAGTAAGTCATCCCACTTGCCTGCCTGTGCTGGCAGCACCACCTGCATCCAGTAGGGGCGTTGTTCAAGTGGAGCATCCCAGAAAGGTGTATCTGTCTGTATTACTTTTTCTGTTTCTGGCAGCGACATTGCGGCTTTAATCCATTTTACCGGTACATTATAAAAGTAGCCATTTGCGCCAGGGCTTTTGAAAGTGTTCATACCAATCACTTCGCCTTTTTCATTTAGCAGCGGGCTACCGCTGGCCCCCATCAAAAAAGAGGCAGAAGTGCGTATAACATAACCGTCATCAAAGGCATATAGCGCCTTAATTTTGCCAACCGTGGTCAGCGGTTTGGGTGAGCCACCGGAAAAGCCTACTGAGAAAGTGTCAGCACCGTAATGTAACTCATCTGACATGGCCAATGTGGCTGGTTGTATCTGCAGATATTCAAACCTGAGCAGACACACATCATGTCTCCAGTCCGCTTTAAGTGCCACAGGCGCAAATGATTCTCCTCTGGAAGTGATGGCTACCCCTGTAGCGTTAGTCAATACGTGGCAATTAGTGGCCACAAGGTTATCTGCAACGACAAAACCTGAGCCGGTGCCACGACCTCCGTTTTGAGTGGTGGTGTGTATTTTGACAATACTGCCTTTTAGGTTGTAGACCATTTCCGGTGGTGGTTTTGCAACCGCATATTGCGCAGCCCCCGCCAGTAATAACATGAAGCAGAATTTAAGTTTTTTAATGATGTGGGTCATGGTGGTAATCAATCAAAATTAAATGGCTTGCCAATGACTTGAATGGATTAAAAATAGTGCTTAAGGTTCAAATTTTTAGACGATAACTTATGCTGACTAATGCCTTGATTCTCTGTAAAATTCGCACTTTTCATATAGTCACGGTTTAACCTCATTATGCGCGCCTCTCAATTTTTCTTTAATACCCAAAAAGAAGCCCCCAACGAAGCTGAAATTCAGAGCCATATTCTTATGGTGCGAGCCGGGCTGATTAAGCGTCTCGGTTCTGGTTTATATTCCTGGATGCCTCTGGGATTGCGTGTGCTGCGCAAGGTGGAAGCGATAGTGCGCGATGAAATGAATAAGGCGGGTGCATTGGAATTGCTGATGCCTGCCGTACAGCCTAAAGAACTATGGGAAGAAACAGGCCGCTGGGCAGTGTTTGGTCCGCAAATGCTGAAAATTCAAGACCGTCATGAACGCGAATTCTGTTTTGGGCCAACCCACGAAGAGGTGATTACCGACATCGCGCGCAAGGAAATTCGCAGTTACAAACAGCTCCCTTTGAATTTCTATCAGATTCAAACCAAATTCCGTGATGAAATCCGCCCACGTTTTGGCGTGATGCGCGCGCGTGAATTTATGATGAAAGATGCCTATTCATTTCATACCAGTTTTGAGTCCTTGGAAACAACTTACCAAACCATGTATCAGGCTTACAGCAACGTGTTTAACCGTCTGGGCTTGAAGTTTCGTGCAGTCAAAGCCGATACTGGTGCGATTGGCGGCGATGGCTCGCATGAGTTTCATGTGCTGGCAGACTCCGGTGAAGATGGTTTAGCTTATTGTGACAGCTCGGATTATGCTGCAAACGTGGAATTGGCAGAGGCATTGCCGATTGGCACTAGCAGAGCTGTCGCAACTGAACCCATGCGTGAGGTGGAAACCCCCAAGCAAACCATGTGTGAAGATGTGGCAAAATTGCTGGGAATTGGCATTGAACGCACTGTGAAAGCCATTGCCCTGATTGCGAAAGATGCATCTTCAGGCGATAAGTTTTACTTGGCATTGCTGCGCGGTGACCACAACTTAAATGAAGTGAAGTTGGGTAAATTAGCCGGATTTGCTGATTTCAGATTGGCGACTGAAGAGGAAATTCGTGCCAAATTAAACTGCCCGCCGGGCTTTATCGGGCCGGTGGGCGTGGGGAAAAATGTTCATGTCATTGCGGACAGCACCGTAGCGCTGATGAGCGACTTTGTCTGTGGTGCCAATAAGCCAAAATTCCATCTGGCCGGGGTTAATTTCGGTCGCGATTTACCAGAGCCTGTGTTGGTTGCGGATATTCGCAACGTAGTGGCGGGTGATGCCAGCCCCGATGGTAAAGGTGTGCTTTCATTATGTCGTGGTATTGAAGTTGGTCATATTTTCCAGTTGCGCACCAAATATGCCGCCGCCATGAATGCGACTTATTTGGATGAAAACGGCCAGACACAAGTGATGGAAATGGGCTGCTATGGTATTGGCGTGTCACGTATCGTGGGTGCTGCCATTGAGCAGGGTAACGACGAACGCGGCATTATTTTCCCAAGAAGTATGGCGCCGTTTGAAGTGGTAGTTTGCGCCATTGGTTACGATAAATCAGAAGCGGTAAAGACAGCAGCGAATCAATTGCATGATGATTTGCAGGCGGCAGGTATCGACGTGCTGCTGGATGACCGCGGTGAGCGCCCCGGGGTCATGTTTGCTGAAGCAGACTTGATGGGCATTCCTTACCGCTTCGTGATTGGCGAGCGCGGATTAGCAGAAGGGAATGTGGAGTTCAAGGCCAGAACCGAGACCGAGGCCAGTGCCGTTGCCTTATCTGATGTGCTTGAATTTGTGCGGAAATTGGCATAGCATTTGTTCATACTTTCAAAGTTAACGCTTTGTATTGTTTGAGAAAATAGTGCTTAGATTTACACATTTTTGTTTATACCTGATGCTGTCAGTAAGCTGCAGCACAGTTATTGCTGGCTCGCAGATTGAAGAGCCTTTGTCCAATAGTGTCAGAGCGTTGATGCAGCGCAGCGTGAGAGACAAGGCGGTGCCAGTGCTGACTTTTGCCACTGAAGAAGAAGGGCAAGCATGGCTGAGTGAAATGTCGGCACGTCTTGAAAAACGTATCCCTGATAAAACCTATCGTGAAGATTTTTTGCGTACTGTACATTATGAAGCGAGTCGCGCCGGCTTGGATCCGCAGATGGTGTTGGGTCTGATTCAGGTGGAAAGCGGTTTTAAAAAATATGCAGTGTCGTCCGTCGGCGCGCGCGGTTTTATGCAGGTCATGCCGTTTTGGGTGCGCAGCATTGGTGCAAAAGATCATAATCTGTTTCTGCTCCGTACCAATTTGCGTTATGGCTGCACAATTTTGAGGCACTATCTTGATATCGAGGGCGGTGATTTATACCGTGCGCTTGGTCGCTATAACGGCAGCTTGGGCAAACCTGAATATCCTAATCTGGTACTAGGCGCTTGGCGCAAGCACTGGCATTATCAGCCGCCTATGGCTGCTGTCAGCCCAAAACTCATTTAACTCACTCCATTCCCCTCTTCATTGTCATCAGCAAGCAGTCTGATTTGTTATATTTTAGAATGTAAATTTTGTAACAATTTGGTGCAAAAAAGTTTACATTTAGATAAAAATGATTCAGTATGCGTTAGCGATTTTATGTTTTAGGGCAACTTACTACATCAATATTCGCCCTAAGCAGTCGCTGCCGTTCGCATTAACTTGTTATTCATCAAATATATATTGGGAGAAATAGAGTATGTCGAAATTAACTGGGTTAGCTGTGAGTATTGCTGTACTGGGTGCAGTCTGGGCTTATTTAGCGTTGGGGCCGCTTGCTGGATCAGTGTTGGTTTGGGCTGGATTTATTGCATGGGGCAGTTACTTTCACAGCGGTGGTGATACGGCCGCACTTCAAAAAACAATCGTAGGCATGATTTATGGTGCCATCATTGCAGGTATTGCCTTGGCATTGGTAGTTGCAAACCCGGCAGGTTTGGGTGATGCAATTGCAGCGCCGGTGTATGTAGGTATCACAGTGTTCTTCTTGGTGATTGTGGCAAATATTAGTTTGTTGTCCGTAGTTCCGGCAAACGTATATGGCTACGCTGCCACAGCAGGCTATGCTTTAAGCACCAATACTGCAAACTTGACTACAACGCCAGATTTAACCAATCCGGTATTGCTGGTTGCCTTGTCTGCTATTATCGGTGCGTTGTTCGGGGCTGCTTCAGGCAAGCTCGCAGGGGTGCTTGGCAAATAGAGTGAGTAATTTCCGTTTAACACGCTAAGAGATAAAAAAACCGCCTTGTATCAAGGCGGTTTTTTGTTTGGCACTGTAAACTGATTTACTTGTTTTTTACTACTTTAAAACCGTAATAAGTGCCAAATTCGCCTTCAGGTTCGTGGTAAACAAACAGCATATCGTTGGCGTAGCCAGTGCCATTAAAATGATTTTGTGAGCGCAGTTTCAAGTCTTTCGGCAGTTCACTGCGACCTACATATTTGCCGCTTAAATCAAAAATCAGTGCTGCTTTGTGATCCACATCCAGTAACACCAGCTCTTCATCTTTAATGCCGCTGTAAGCAACAAAATGGTCACTGATGTCATGAAACTCCGCACCGGCTGCTTTTAAATCCAGAGTGATTTCACTGATTTTTTCGCGTGATTTGGTTTCTACTACCCACACTTTATTGCCGCGCTCTTGCTTAGCATAATATTGATTGGTGTCTGGGTTATAGCTAGGCATGGTGGCAGAATCACCAAATGCGGGGTTGAACCCGAGCACTTCTCCAGAGCTGTTTTTGATATCGCCGTTTTCACTGACATCAATCGAAAAAATGCCTGAATTAGGTGAGAAACCTACATCGCTGGAAATGTTGTAAGTAATGGTTTCCAGTTTGTGCGTATTCGGATTGTAGTAGATAGAGCGGTTGTCATAGCCGGGCTTGGCAGAGTTCACATATTTACCTTCATCGTCGTAAGCGTGAATCTCTGATTTTGAAACCGCAACTTCACCTTCTCCGCCCATAGGCGCCAAACCTCCATCCGCAATGTAGTAGCGCTTTAATGCGGGAATGTGCGCTACTGTCATCGGACGTGTAGTGGGCTTTTTTGCCAATGGAATTTTAATGCCCACTTGGGCTTCAGGCAGAATTTCAGCCTGCGCAATTATTGAACTACCGAGTAAAGCTGCAATGAGTAAACTATTTAAAACACGCATATTAGGTTCTCTTTTTTTAAAAATCTTGTTAGAAAAACTTTGTTTATTAGTCAAAACAAATAAACGAATCGTTCATTTACATCATTCAGGTTGTTGATTGTTTTTCCAGCAGCATTGCATCGCCGTAACTGAAAAAGCGGTATTGTTGTGCTACCGCATGGGCATAAGCCTTTTTGATATTTTCAATACCGGCAAAGGCAGACACTAACATGAGCAGCGTGCTCTTGGGTAAATGAAAGTTGGTGAACAGACGATCTACCACTTTAAATTGATATCCTGGTGTGATGAAAATATCAGTCTCACCATCTCCCGCTTTTAGCTCACCGTGCTGCGCAGCGCTTTCCAGCGCACGCAGTACGGTGGTGCCAATCGCAGTCACAAGTTTACCTTGCGCTTTGGTGCGCTGAATCAGCTCTGCGGTTTCTGGCGGGATACTGTAAAGCTCGCTATGCATTTTGTGCTCGCTGATGTTGTCAACGCGCACTGGCTGAAACGTCCCTGCGCCCACGTGTAGGGTGACATAAGCGATATGCACACCCTTTTGTTTGAGTGTTTCCAGCAACGCTTCATTGAAATGCAAGCCTGCAGTAGGTGCAGCAACCGCCCCCAAATTTTTTGCAAACACGGTCTGATAGCGCTCTTCGTCATCATTGGTAGCGCTATGTGTGATATAAGGCGGCAGTGGCAGGCTGCCGTATTGTTCCAGCAAATCAAAAATGGAGGTCTCACCTAAAAACTGCAGCTCAAATAAATCATCATGACGCGCAGTTACAACGACATCAAAGGCATCACTTAAACGCATTTGGCTGCCAATTTTGGGTGAGCGCGAAGCGCGGACATGGGCATAAGCCAAGTGTGAATTAATCACACGTTCTATCAGCACTTCAACATTGCCACCGGATTCTTTCTGACCGAATAAGCGCGCTTTGATAACACGTGTATCGTTAAAAATCAGCAAGTCACCGGGATTGCAATGTGACGGAAAATCCAAAAATAATTGATCAGTCAGTTGGCCGGAATCGCCCTGCAGATATAGCATTCGGCTAGCGGTACGTTCTTGGGTAGGGTGCTGTGCAATTAACTCGGAAGGTAGATAAAAATCGAAATCTTGTGTTTTCATAAAACGGATAGCTTGCTATAATAGCGGAATCGCAAAAACGCAATTATACAGTAATGTATAGTCCGGTTAGGCCCAGGTGGCGGAATTGGTAGACGCACGGGACTCAAAATCCCGCGCCGCGAGGCGTGCCGGTTCGATTCCGGCCCTGGGCACCATAAATAAATCAAGCACTTACAGTATGTGAGTGCTTTTTTTATGTCTAAAAAATACGTTGCACAAACGTTGCACAAAATCCCACGTGGGCATACACTAAACATACTATTAAAACGGTAGTCTGTTTATGCCACAAAAAGCACCACATACTGTACACATATTAGAGGGTAGGGCAACGTTGTATAAACGTCCCACTACTAGCTATTGGTTTGTGCGCTACAAAGCTGAAAATAGGTGGCATAGGACTACGACTAAATGTGAAGACTTAGACAAAGCTAAACAGCGTGCGACAGACATTATATTAGA
>Ga0116204_1002092_pt1 | contig 10926 bp, 9 predicted proteins | sample LakKivwa52mmetaG_FD_94481 | JGI IMG/M metagenome (GOLD analysis project Ga0116204, IMG submission 94481) | Anoxic lake water microbial communities from Lake Kivu, Rwanda to study Microbial Dark Matter (Phase II) - Lake Kivu water 52m metaG | ecosystem: Environmental > Aquatic > Freshwater > Lake ... | reverse complement strand
AAAGCATCGAAAAACGCCTTGTTTTTTATGTTCCGAACCACATTTTGGCGATTTTTGAGCCTGTTGTGGGAAATTTTTGTGAGGTTATTTCAAACAAAGGGTTTTTCGACAGTCTCGTTGGCCTGCCCCTTCCAGAAATTGAGTCTTGAAAATACTATCGCGCCGTGATATTATCGTCTTGTGATTGAATCCTTCGCATCCGACGAAACAAAGAAAATATTTCTCGGTAAAACTTCCACAAAGTTGCCGAAAGATATTCAGCGCACCGCTCGCCGTAAATTACTCTATTTGGATGACGCAGACGATTTACAAGATTTACTTGCTCCGCCCGGTAACAGGCTTGAAAAACTTAAAGGTGATAGAGCGGGGCAGCACAGTATCCGAATCAATGATCAATGGCGAATTTGTTTCGATTGGGTTGGCAACAAAGCCAAAAATGTCGAAATCGTGGATTATCACGGATGAGAGTAAACATGATGGATGACACTTTATCCCCTATTCACCCAGGTGAAGTCTTGCTCGAGGACTTCATGAAACCGCTTGGCTTAAGCCAGTATCGCTTGGCGCATGATATTGGGGTTACGCCTATCCGTATCAGCCAAATCGTAAATGGTCAGCGGGCAATTACGGTTGATACTGCTATGCGTCTGGCGCGTTATTTTGGCACAAGTGCGGCGGTTTGGCTTCGTTTACAGGTTCGTTATGAACTCGAAGTTGCGGAGAAAGATTTAAGTGAACGAATCAACCGCGAAGTAAAAGTTCTACACCAACCAGCAGTTCACGCTTAACCCAAAAGCAGGCCAACAATGCGTGCAGCGGACAAAAGCGGGGTGGGTCTCCGCTTTTAGGGATTCAGCCCCGAAAGCGGGATTCTACCTTTGGCATTTTCCCGCCAAATCCCCCGCCCGCCGGTACCGATTACTTGTAGCGTCAAGGGTTGAGAAAAATTAACTGGCGACCAGACTTCCTTCGGGATTTTTTATCGGTAAACAAGTTTTTTGGAATACAATTTTGGCGCATCGCCCGCGCTTAGGACAGGCTTCGCCCCCCCGTTTCCCTCTTTCAGGACGGCTCGGGTTCGCAAGACTCGCTTTGCCCTTGCAAGCCAGGCGTTCAGGCAGTCACCTGTGCCTGCGGCACTGGCGCAGGCAGGCCGAGTTCAGAACGCTCCCCGTTGGGCAACCAAGAGAAAAACCAAATGCGTCTTTGATTCGCAGGTTTCGTTTTTGGCTAAAATATTCTTTCGGCGTGGCAGTTTTCAATTTATAAAGTTAGTTCGTTTTTAGCGGTGACGCTTTTCAAAGTAAAGTTTTGGGTCAGTATCGAGACCAAGCGTATCGGGACCCCGTTGGTCGAGTAGTCCTAAGCGATTTTTGCGAAGGACGTATCGAGACCCAGAATCGGCGGTTTCGACACCCTTCCCCGGTCACCCCTCCAGCCTTAACACCACCTTCGGCCCCAGGCGCAGGCGGCTGCCGCGTTGCAGCTCGCAGGGGCTGTTGGGCGGAATCGCGCCATTTTCCAGGAAAGTGCCGTTCATGCTTCCCAGGTCGGTCACAGAAAATTTTCGGGTTGCAGGGTCGAAGTTAATCTCGGCGTGGCGGCGCGAGACATCCGCCTCGCCCGGCAGTTGCGGCAGGTCGCGCCCCAACAGGAAGGGGAAATTGAGCAGTTCCAGGCGCTGGCCCACGTTGGCAGACTGGCTGGCCTGTTCCACCACCAGGGCCGGACGGGCAGGCGTGGAGACCGGCGCGGCCGGCACGGCCGGCAATGCCGGGGTCGAAGGCCGGGGCTGGGAGGCTGGCAGCGGGGTGCGCGAACCGCCCTCGCCCGGTTTATTGGTCAGGAAGGTAAACGTGACGTTGTTGCGCCCCAACACCAACTTGTCGCCGTTTTTCAACTCGCGCCGCGCATTCACCGGCACTTCCTTGCCGTTCAGCGAAACGGGATTGTTTTCTGCCAGGGCTTCGATGAAATAACGCCCCTCCGACAGCATAACCTGGGCGTGCTTGCGCGAGATGGTCATGCCGTCCGGCAGGGATTGCACGTTGACCGCCAGCATCAGGTTATGGTCGGCTTCATTGGTCGGGCGCCCAATCACACCCGGCTGCCATTCGATGCTGAACACCTTCCCGCTCGATTCCTCCCGCAGCCAGGCCGCTTGCTCCGGCTTGAACATCCGCCGCAGGGTCTGGCGGATATAATCAAAAACAAGTTCATCCTGCGGCTGGATGTCGAGTTGAATCAGGTTCGCATCCGCCTTCAGCGGGCGTTCGTCGCCTTTCAGGTAAATGGCATATTTTTCGGGCGCATCGGCAGGGATGTCGTCGAACTCCTTCAGGATTTCCTGAATCAGGTCGCGGGCGATCAGTGTTTTGCGCACACGGGCGCGCTGCCCGGCATTCTCGAATACGTCAATTTTGACATCGATATATTCGTCCATAGAACCGCCTATTCCTTATCCTCATCCAAAAGCCCCATCGCGCGGGCGTTTTCGACGATGTCCGAGTCCGAGAAAATCGCCAACATATCAGCGGGCAGGCCGCTTTCAATCAACTTCTGTTTGAGCGCAGGAATACTGTATTTCGACACGCCCGGCGCTGCGGCTCCAGGCTGCCCTTTGGCCTTTGTTTTGGATTTGGATTTCCCGCCCGCCTGGGCATCTTCCGCCTCCCCGGCTTCTATTGCCGCCGGGGCGAGCCACCGCGCCTTCTGCCCCGGATAGCGGGCCTGGATTTTGCGCACCCAGGCATCCAACGACCCTTCGACATCGTCATCGTTGGCATAAGGGGTTGCCAGTTGCAGCATACTGGTCACGCCGGAGCGGACGATGAAAGCGCGGCCCTGCGGCAGTTCCACATCCGCCAGGCTGCGCGGGAAACGGCCGTTCAGGCGTCCGACCGCGTCGGCCGTCTTCAGCGCGATGCCAAAACTGGGCGCGGCAAACACTTTGCGCAAGTCGTCCGAGGCGCTCAAAATCGCCAGCGACCCGCCGATAACCAGGTACACGCCCTCCGTCTGGTACTTGCGCACCAGCCCGGCCATGCCCTCAAAGAAACTCATCTTCTTGCGGCTGGATTCCTCGGTAAAGGCGTCGTAGTTGTCGATGAAAATCATGATTTTGCGGCGTTTGGGGTTGCTCTCGAACTCGGCGCACTCCAACTGCATGGATTCGTACCACCCGTCCAGTTGTTCGATGTCGTCAATGACCTGGACAACGTGTGGCAGGTCGGCCAGCGAGGTTTCACTGCCTTTCCACAGCTTGCGCGAGAAATCGACCAGCACCATCATCACCTCATCGGGCGAGTAGTGGTAGGCCGCCGAGAGCAGCATCGTGCGCATGGCCGTCGTCTTGCCAGAGAACGGCTGCCCGATGACGACCATGTGCGGGCCCTGGCGTTCGATGTCGATCAGCGCGGGCGCGAGCGAGCGGTCATCGATACCCATCACGGCGTTGATGCGGCGCACCTCGGGCAGGGTCGCCTGCTGGAGGACATTTTCAAGCGAAATCCGTAGCGGCAGGGTCTCGATGGTGGACGGTTTTTCCCCGCGCCACTGCTCGCCCCACAGGTCTTTCATCCGCATACACATCCGGTTGATATTTGCCAGCCCGTCGGGGTCGCCTTCGTCAGGCGTAAAGGTCAGCGCGGTCTGGAATTCGAGCGGGGTGCTGCCCAGGCGCACATAGCCGCGCCCGGGAATGGGACTCAAATCTGCCGGGACGCCGCGTCCCACCACCTCGCCATATTCCGAGGGGTCAGACAGCTTGAGCGTGAAGCGTTCAGTAATCAGGTTGTAGAGTTTGCCGGTCAGGGCATTCGGCAGGTCAGCAGAAATCAAGAAATGGACGCCATAAGCGCGGGATTCGCGCACCAGCGAGATAAGCGGCCCCATCAGGCCGTCATAATATTCCTTGAATTCGGCGAAGTTATCCATCACCACCAACACGGCGGGCAGGGGTTTCTCAGGATGGGCCTGGTTGTACGAATCCAGGCTGTTGACCCTGGCCTCACTGAACAAGACCTGCCGGTAGTCGATGATGTCGTTGACCTTGCGCAGCGCGCGCAGGACGCGCTCTTCTTCTTCGGAGGTAATCACTGCGCCAACGTGCGGCAAGTCGCGCAGGATAGTCAGGGCGCGACCGCCAAAATCGAGGATGTAGACGTGCATTTCATCCGGTGAATGGGTCAGCGCCAGGCTGGTGATGACGGTGCGCAGGAAGGTGGTCTTGCCGCGCCCCGATGCGCCAAAAATGACCGCGTGCCCGTTGGGGAAGTCGATTTTGAGCGGCTTCTGGCTGGCCTGGTAGGGGTTGTCAATCAGGCCGACCAGCGGGCGCATGGCAGTTTTGCCCCAGCCCGCGCCTTCCCAACGGAATTCTTCATTCCAGAAGGTGGCGGCCTTTTCGTTCAAGGCAAACCCGGCCACTTTCTGCGAATCGCTGGCGCGCAGCAGTTCAATATCGTCGTCAGACATGTAAGCCGTGTCCAACGTTGTTTGCAGGCTCAACACATTCGCGCCGCTCTGGATGGGCAGGAACTGCGGCCAGGGCCGCCACTGCGGCTTCGATTCCTGGGTGGACAGGTTGGCGAGCATCTCGACAATTGCATCGTACAGTTTGGGCGGTTCGGTCGACTTTTGCCCGCCAGTTTTGCGCGGGCGGTCGAGCCAGATGACGTTGGGAACGACGTTTTCTTCCTGCGGGCCTTTGTAATCGCCGCCGGTGTAGGCGGTTTGAATCAACTCGATGTTTTCATTACCGATTTGCAGGTAGCCGCGTCCCGGAATGCCGGGCGGCAGGAAGGCCGCGTCGGCGCGCCGCAGCACCTCGCGGCTGTCATCGGGCGTTTCCACCCGCAAGGAAATGCGGAACTTGATATTGGCGCGCATCTGGTCGGTGACGCCGACCGGTCGCTGGGCCGCCAGGATGAGCGAAACGCCCAGCGCGCGCCCCAGGCGGGTGATGCTTTCCAACTGGGCTTTGTATTCAGCGTTGCCCGAAATCATTTCGGCGAATTCGTCGATGATGATGAACAGGTGCGGGTAAGGCGGGCGTTCCGGCTCCAGGTTGAGTCCCTTTTTGCGGTAGTGGACGATGTCTTTGGAGTTAGTGTAGGTGTTCAACCGCTGGCGGCGGTCGAGCTCAGAAATAATCGAGGCAAAGACGCGCGCCGTGGCCGACTGATCGAGGTTCGAGACGATATCGACCGCGTGCGGCAGGCGTTTGAACGGCTCAAAGGCCGAACCGCCTTTGTAGTCCACCAACACAAAGTTCAGGGCATCGGGGCTGAAGTTGAGCGCCATGCCAATAATCAGCGTCATCAACAGTTCCGATTTGCCCGAACCGGTCGAACCGGCGATAATCCCATGCACGCCGTCGGCCTTGGCCGAGAAGGTCAGCACGCGCGGTTCGTTGCCCGAGAGCAGGCCGACCGCCGTATAGGGCCAATCGGCGCTGTTGGGGGTCATGCTGCGCTGCCAGTTTTCGCGGGCAAACTCCTGCATCTGGTCGATGGATTGCAGGTTCAGCATCTCCATCAGGGTGACGGTGGCCGCCAGGCTGGAGCCATAGCCCCGGCGGATATCGACCGGCTCGAGACAGCGCGAAAACTCCCGGGCTTTCTCCTGCGCCGCGACCAGTTTGGTACTGCCCACATAGCGGACGGTGTTGAAGCCGGTTTCGGCATAACGGAACACGGCTGTTTCTTCATCATCCGGGTCATTATCCACCTCAATCACCGCCGAGCAGCGGCTGGGGACTTTGGAGCGGTCGGGGACGAGGAAAATAATCCCCGCGCCGAGCATCTGCCCATCCATGAGAATGGTCGAGATGGTAGCCTCGCCCTCCAGGTCGCGCAGGCAGGACCAATCTGGGGCAGGCGCGCGCACATCGACGATGACCAGCAGGAAGGGCAGTTTGACATCCACGCCGCTTTCCTTGTCCTGTAAACGCATCCGGCGGCGCTCCAGGATGGTGCGGATGTTCTTCCAGAACTGGCGCATCCGGTCGGGTTCGTTCTCGCCGGGGCGCTCATCTTCCTCGAACAAGAGCGTCTCCGATTTGTCGGCTTCTTTGCAGTGGGGCAGGGCGTAGGCCCAGCGCCAGAAGGGGCGCGCGGCGCTCGTACCGGCCACATAAAGCATGGTATCTTGCGGCGAGTGGAAGGCGGCGTAATCAACCAGCATGGTGCGCAGGTAGGCGTGGACTTTTTCGGCAGAATCGCCGGTGATGCCGATGGAGTGGCGCACCGTAATGCCTTTCGATTCCTGGGTCTCTTCCTGCTTGCCGCCTTCGTCCTGCTGCTGTTCCTGTTTCTTCTCCACTTTTTTCTTTTGCGTATCATCGGAGGGCAGGTAGACCGGGATTGTGACCGGCACGTTGTACAACAGGCGCGAATCTTCGGCCAGGCGGGCCGCCTCGCGCATCAGCGGGTTTTCGGTTTTTTCGGTCTCGGAAATCTTGTAGATGACGGTGGATGCGCGGGTGCTGATGCCCAGCCGCAGGTACAAAAAATCGTGGTCAGCCGGGCGGCGTTCCCACAGCCGCGTGCCGGAGCGGATGGCTTCTTCGCGGGATTCCGGCTCGCGCATCAGGTCGGCGGCGATGCCGAGGGTTTTTTCAGGGTTGGGGTAATTGTAAAAATAATAAATGCGCTGCTGCTCGTGTTCGCTTTCCATTTTGCGGCGCAACTCACTGATACGGCGTTTGTAGGCGGCCTCGGCGGCTTCGCGCTGTTTTTTCTCCTGCCCGTGGGTGTAAATCGCCAGGGCAACGGTTCCAATCACCGAGAGCGCCATCGGAATCATCATTAACAGGTTGCGTCCCTGCCCGAAAAACGACATCAGGATATAGCCGAGAATCATCATCATCGGCAGGAAGGCTTGCTGGAGTAGTTGGCCGAAGTTTTCCTGGTTGTCCGGTGGGGTGGGTATCGGGTATAGTCCCGAAGGCAAATGCGGCTCGATGCGAGGCGGTCGGTCGATATAAAATTTGTCTGCCAATGTGCTGTGCATAATCATCTCCCCGGTTTAAGGAACGGTCGCCAGCGCGAACATCAATAACAGTGAAATTGCCAGCAGGGAACCCAGCACAATAAACACGATACGCCAGTTAATGCGCCTGGGCTTTTGTTCTGCCGGGATGGCCGGGAAATTGGGCTGGAGCGCGTGCACAAAACTCAGCACATCCGGGAAACGCTGGTTGACCTGCTGGCTGACGGCTTTTTCAGCGGCTGCCGGGATGTTTTTCAAGTCGATTCGCCCGGTGGATGCAGGCTCGGCCTCGAGGACATTCCTGAGGACGGCTTCATCCTTTTTCAGGTGATAGGGGTAAGCCGGGCGGCCTGCCAGCATCTCATAGAGCAGGAGACCCATCCCGTAGACGTCCGTCGCCGGGCCGACCACGCCTTTCGAGCCATCCATCATCTCCGGGGCGGTATAGGCGGGCAGGTTGTAGTTAGGGTTCCACATCTCGAACACGGCATTGCCCGAAGCGCTCACGCCCAGGTCGAGTAGCATCGGGCGCGGGATACCCTGCTTGTCGAAGCGCACCAGCACCACATCGGGATTCAGGCACAAGTGCAGGCGTCCGGCCTTGTGCAGGTAAAAAATCACGTCGGCAATGCTCAAGAGTATCCACCCGGCATGTTGGAACCAGGGCTGCGGGTTCTTCAGCAGCAAGTTGCGCAGGATGGCGCCGTCGGCGTATTTGAAGACCTCGTAATACTTAACCCGCCCGTTGATGACCGTCCAGCCGTAGGGGTGCGCCGCAACTGAACCTTGCGGGTGCGCTGGCAGCAGCACCGGCAGCAAGGGATGCTGGCCGGCGCGGGCAAGCGCAAGGAAGGCTTTCGCTTCAGAGCGCAGTTTCTCTTCGCAGCCCACATTGGCAATCTTGAGCAGGATTTCCTCTTCGCCGCGCCGGGCATGATAAACGATGGCCGAGCGCGTAATGACAATCGGTTGGATAATTTCAATCGGGCCGAACCATTCGCCGTTATCGAAAATCTCGGTGGCGTTTTCTGCCGGGCAATAAGTTTCCTGGCACCACAGGTTGAAGTCCTGTGAAATTATGTTGCATTTTTGGCAAATTCGCTTCATGGCGCCTCGCAAAGTTGGCGGTCAAATGGGGAAACCGCGCCTGGATGGGTTCCACCCGGCAGGCGCGGTTTCTCATCTCGCTACAAGAACAGGACTGGAGGATACATAGGGAAGGGTTTCATCCAATCCGCACCGTATTAACAGAAGCGGCGCGAGCCGGAATAATCGCCGTCTCGGTAGGCCTTGATGGCGCTCTGGATGTCGCCAGAGAGTTCAAGCATCTTGTTGGCCGCGCGCTGCACGTTGGGTTTGATACGGTCGACGAAGGTTGCCAGGGCCTGCGTCGCGCCAAAGGAAATCCAGGCGGTTGCTTTCAGCACGAAACTGATGGCTTCCAGCGCCTTGGCAACCGCGTTCAGGATTTCACCAAAGTTCTTGAACTCGTTGCCCATTTTTTCCACTGCGGGAATGTCCATATAGACTTCATCAGCCATTTTTGCCTCTCTTTACGTTTAGAAAATCTGCCCGAAGACATCGAACAGGGTTTGCACCTGCGAGGTGGCTTGCTTGACCGCCTGGTTCATGCGGTCTTGTGACTTTTTAATCGCGCCGGCAAAGCCGGTGTTAACGCTCATAATGTTAACGAGCATGGGAATGACTTCGCTGGTCATCTCGTTTACAAAACGGACTGAGCCATCACCCTTCCAGATACCGCCCACTACTTGCTGCACCAAACCGCGCAGGGGGGACGTGACCGCATCCTGGATGATATTGACCTGTTGCAAAATCTGGTTGACGACGTTGCCGACCAGGTCATCGACGAATTTGAAGAGTCCAAACATTTCTCACCTCCTAAAAGTTACTGCCAGCGCTGCTGTCGGCGGCGCGCATGTCGGCCATGGCCTGCTTAATGTCGTTGGCAACCTCGTGATATTTGGTGCTCAATTTGGTCACCCGCTGGAAGAACAACCCCAGCGCTTGCACATACGCTTCACCGGGCTCGCCAACCAGGGCGCCGTTTTGCATTTGGCCGGCGATTTTCTGGGCTGTTGCCCCTGTTTGGGCCAATCGCTGCGATACCATTTCACAGTGTTTGGCCATATCCTCGAGGGCAGGATAATTTACGCGAATTCTGTCTGCCATTTTTACCTCCGGTTAGCCGCCGATGTTGTTGAAGAAACCCTTGGTCTCTTCGTCGGCGCTGTGAATAATCTTGACGATTTGTGATGCAACCTTCCCAGCCACATCGAGCGCATAGACCATCTTTGTGGTGGCGGGCAGTACCACGCCATTCATTTCGTTGAAGAATTGATCTGCGCCCTGACCAATCCACTGGTCACCGTGCAGGGCATCCACCTTGGATTTGGTTTGTTTGAGGAGCGCGCGAATATCCTGCTCCTCAGTCTCCAGGGTCTTAATGATGGCCTGCATTTCATCATAGTTGACTTGGATCATTCCAGCCATTTTTTCATTCTCCTTTGCTTCTTTTGACAGGTAAAGTTGTGCTGGCGTCATTGCTTACCTTCTACACGTAGTGGAAAACCAGCCCATATTTAAAACAGGAAGAAAATCTCACACTTTAGAATAAATCACCTCCTTGCGTTGTTCGTTGAGAACAATGTAGCATTTTTGATATATCAGGGTCAACATATCCGATTAGAAAAACGACGCCCCATTGGTACTAATTGTCGTCTTTTTTTGCGTCTTTGATGACCTTGGCCGCCGCGCCGACTGCGGCGCTGCCGGCCACCCCGGCAATCCCGGCTGCTGCTGCGTCAGTCCCGCCACCTGAAGCAGGTTCACCGCCTGAGGCAGGGCCGTCGCCACCCGGCCCAGCAGGCGGCTGGGGAGCGCCACTGCCACTGCCCGAGCCTGCCCCGCCAAAAAGATGGTCTGGCAGGTCTTGAGGCGCGCCGGAACCGGCGGAACTGGTTTGGGGAGTCTGGTCCACCAGCCCAACGCCCATGTTTTTCAGGTCACCCTGCATTCCCTGGCTGCTGCCTCCACTCCCACCGCCGCCTCCGCCAGATGGAGATTGGGGTTCGCCCTCGGTCTTTTCCATAGGAGGCGTATCATCTTTTTCAATATCAATTCGCTGTGTAAAATCACCTGTAACTGCATGAAGCTCCGAGGCTGGTGGAGGCCCAAATGCACTCTCGCTTCCGCCACCGCCACCGCCCGAGCCGCCTCCCAAGCCTTCGGCGGCAGATTCAAAACCAGACGCGCCGAAATCGCCGCCCAGTCCGCCTGGGCCGCCGCCCTGCAAACCTCCCAGCGCCGATTCAAAACCCGCCGCGCCGAAATCGTCGCCGCCTTGTAAAGCATTCTTAAAGAAGCTGGCGTTTTCCTCGTCGGTTTCGCGGATGATTTTAGTGACCTGCGCCAAAACATCCTGGGATATAAAGAGCGCTTTCGAAACGCGGGTCAGGGCCGGCAGCAAATCCTGTTCCATTTCTGTGAAAAATTTTTCGGCGGCCTCACCCATCCAATCTTTGCGCAAATCCTGCAACCGTTGACGGGTTGTAGTCGCCAGTTGGGCAAAATCTTCGCCTTCGCTGTTGAATTTTTTGACGATTGCATTCAATTCGTCATATTTCAATTGGATAATTTTCGACATGTTTATCCTCAGGCTGCTTCAAAACGCACGGATACATTTGGGCCAAAATTGATGACGGCGCCGTGATACAGTTGGACAGTCTGACCTGCCGGGATACGCTGCCCGTTGACAAAGGTTCCGTTGCTGCTGTTCAGGTCAGCAACGAGATAAACCTGGCGGGCGGCATCGAAAGAGATTTCAGCGTGGCGGCGGGAGATATTTGGTTCCTTGAGCAGCAAGCTGCCTTCCACGCGTCCAATCACAAAGGGCAGCGGCTGCAAGGGGATTTT
>Ga0116204_1002091_pt1 | contig 10927 bp, 7 predicted proteins | sample LakKivwa52mmetaG_FD_94481 | JGI IMG/M metagenome (GOLD analysis project Ga0116204, IMG submission 94481) | Anoxic lake water microbial communities from Lake Kivu, Rwanda to study Microbial Dark Matter (Phase II) - Lake Kivu water 52m metaG | ecosystem: Environmental > Aquatic > Freshwater > Lake ... | reverse complement strand
TTGTTTTGCTATTCCTACATTTGTATGAACAGGATGACCTATGGATCAGAAAGCGCCTTACGATTTGCAATACCTGAATGAGCTCTCAGCCGGTGACCATTCATTTGTGTTGGAAATGATTAAGCATTTCTGTTCGAATGCAGGTGATTCATTGGACAGGATGAACGATCTCACAACCAAGCAAGACTGGGGATCTCTTCGGGAGGTGGTTCACAAATTTGCTTCAAATCTAAATCTGATCGGATTGCATGAGGCTGCGGCTACTTCTGTAAGGCTTGAATATATTACAGAGAACCGGGAAGGTCTGGATCAGGTTCCGGATCTGGTGGCCGGAATTAGAGCATCGGTTGAGATGGCTGTAGTGAAACTTTCTGAAGATTATCCATTTGAAAAATAACCCCTATGGCAACCATACTGATTTGCGATGATGATTTCATGATGCTGAGAACCATTGAGCATCGTCTTAAAATTGAGGGACATGAGGTTCTGCTTTCCAAAGATGGACAGGAAGCCAGCCGGCTTCTCCAGGCTCAGTCAGGGCGGGTTAATTTAATCATTACCGACCTGTTAATGCCTTTTATGAGCGGATTAGAATTGATCAACCTGATCAGGGTACAGTATCAACTTCCAATTCCTATCATTGTTCTGTCAAAGGTTGGAAATGAGGATACTATACTTCAGGCTTTTGAGTTGGGTGCCGATGATTACCTGACCAAACCTTTCAGTCCGAATGAATTGTCGATCAGGGTGAAGAAGCAACTCATCCGGAGATAAGGTAATGATGCCAGCCAGGTACATCATATTGTTGGTTTTGCTTTATATTGGTTTTGTACCATACCCTGTGTACAGTCAGTCGGCCGATTCTCTCCGCTTTGATTATGATGCCGCCATGAATGCTGCCATCGGGTATGCCAGGCAGAATCAATACCATGAGGCAAGAATACTCTGCCGCCGGATTCTTGAAGAGCGCCCCGATTATTTAGATGCGCGGCTGCTTCTGGGCAATACCTACGGATGGCAAAATGAATTTGATGAGGCCAGAAGGATATACCTTCAGATCTTCGAATACGACAACGCCAACCGGCCTGGTCTGCAGGCACTGGCCAACCTGGAACTGTGGGCCCAGAAACCATCAGCGGCGCTGGCTGTTTGTAAGGATGCCTTGTTTTATTACCCGGGTGATCAGGATTTTTTATTACTTGAATCCAAAGCTCATATACAAAAAGGCGATCTCAAGGCTGCCAGGATGAGTCTGCTGAATATTCTTGACCAGGACCGAAGCAATGAAGCTGCGAGGCAACTCTACATTCAGATCAAGGAAGGCATTTCTTTTCATGAAGACACCCTGTCAGATCCCGACAGGGAGATTGTTTATGAACTCATTCACATCGACAGTCTGCTGTTTCGAGCCAAAAATTTCGCATGGAATGAAGAGTATGAAAAATCGAGGGAAATCACATCCGTAATTTTACAGAGAAAGCCTGATTTTTTTCAGGCGCTGGTGCTCAATGCCTATACCTTTGCATGGGATAATGATTTTGCAAATGCAAGAAGAGAGCTCTGGAAATTCCATCCTTTCAGAGAAAAAAACAAGGAGGGTATTAAAGCTGCCATTGACATTGAGAAGTGGGACAAAAGGTTTGAACAGGCAATAATCTATTGCCGCGAGGCTATGGTGTTATTCCCGGATGATGATTACTACGTCATGGCAGCCTCGGAAATTTACACCATGAATAAGGATTTTGTCAATGCCAAGCGGGTGCTTTTCAGCCGGCTAAGCCGTGGAGATTATTCGCCTGAAATTCTTATTGCATACAGTAACCTGATGAACCTCTCTTCAGAATCGGAGCGCAACCGTTTTGAACGTACTGTATCTGATTCTCTATTTTTGGTTTACAAGATTGAGAATGTCATGATTGAAGCCCAGGAGCTTGCTTACGATGGCTACTATACAGAGGCACTCGAAAAGTGTGATTATATTCTATCCCTCTATCCCGATTTCTATACCGCCAAAATGCTCAGGGGAAATGTGCTATCATGGATGGGGCAATACCGGAGAGCCCTGGAGATCTATGAAATTTTGCTGAAAGAAACTTTCGACAGCTACGAATTGCTCGTGGCCATGATTGATGTAAATACCTGGCAGGGAACCTATGATCGGGGACTTGAGTTGGCTGATTATGCCCTGAATATATTTGCCGGTGACTCAGAATTACTTTACCGGAGGGCTTTGCTTTACCAAAGGCTCGGCCAGCGTGAAATTGCCCAGCGTGAATTTCGGCTGCTGCTGGAGAGTTATCCAAATGACAAAAGAATCAGGGATGCTTATTATTCGGCCAGGGGCCTGCTGCCGCTTAATGGGGTCTCGGCTGAATATACCTTCAATGGTTTCGAACAGCCATTCAGCCGATTCTGGCACATGTACACGGCCCGATACTACCGTTCGGATGATAATCTCAGCCTTGTCGGGTCTGCAAATATCGGGTATGTGACAAACGATACCCTGTCGTTCATGGAGCAGGGTGGCATTCAATTTGAAATCGATGCGTGGCCTGTTTTCACCTTGCAGAAAATGTATATGCATTTCAATTTAGGCATATCTCCATCTCCGGTTTTCGCTCGTTTCAGGATGGGGTCGCATGTTTACAAGGAGTTGCCAGGCGATTTTGAACTCTCAGGTGGGTTTAATTACATGTATTATGTCAATCCATCCGATACAACTCATGTATTGATCACCGATGCCGGTATTGCAAAATTCTTTGGAAGCTGGATGGGCGGCCTGTCGGTAAGTTTTGCTCCGGTGGAGGGAACTCTTTCACAAGGCTACACGGCCTATTTGCGCAGAATGTTCAACCGGGCAGACAATTGGATGCAAATTTCGGTTGGTACCGGAATATACCCGGATAATCCGATCTACTATTTGAACGATCCTGCCTATAATCCAACTCGGATGCTTAATTCATTAAACCTGCTGATTGCTGCCCGGTATCATTTTGCTCCAAAGTGGATCGGGAGAGTTTATGCCGGGTTCCTTTTCGAAGAATACCTGGCTAATCAGGTGCGGAGAAACCCAACACTAAATGTTGGCCTGATATACCTTTTCAAGGAGAATTAAAACCGTTGAAGGTTAAGAATTGCTCCTCCAGATAATCTGTTTAAGATGATCCACCCCGGTTCTTGCCGGAATGGAAGGTCTGCAGGAAAAGAAGACACCAATCCATAACCATCAGGAAGCTTAACGGGTAAGCCATGAATGACATAGGGACAGAAGAGCTGGATCTTAAGAATGCCGTTCTCTTCCTCAACGTCAAGCCGGGTGTGAATTCTTGATCGGAACCATGTACCATATTCACCCATGGTTCCAAACCAGGCCTTCGATTTATACAGATCGATGTAATCCCTCAGGAAGTCGATTTTTTGCCCAAGCTCATTGGGGTGAATAAGAACAATGACCGCTCCTCCATATTTTGAAACCTGTTCGGTAACGAACGAAGCTTGCCCCAATCTCTCATACATGGGAGGTAATTCTTCATCTTCAATGGTTACGGGAAATTCGTAAACATCAATCACCTGATTGAACCTGTTGTCATATATCGCCTGAAAAGGCATATGAGTCAACAGTTCATTAGCCAATGAACTTGACGAGTACCTGATTCCAACCGCATCGAGAGCTATGTGCAATGCCGATGAATAACCCAGATATCCTGATCGCCATGAAACCGTCTCATTGTTCAAAAGATGATCCAGTAAAAATTTGCTTACCCTGGCTTCTCCCAGCAAGGTTTCGTTGAAAGTACTGAAGGTTGTCACATAAATCGGACGATACTCAGGGTATTTCTCCCTTCCGGTTCCCATGGGTATGTAATTGAGAAACGGAGTATGGGAAACCGAGTGGCTGCCAATCTCCATACCCATGGCTTTCAGCGCTGAAAGGTATTTCAGGTTTTCGCTGTTGAAGAATGCCTCATCCTGACCATCCTTGATATATTTGGTCTGAATATTGAATGTGCCTGAAACACCTGCCCTCCGCATGACTTCGGCATAAAGGAGAGCATTCGGAACGGCATCTTTCGTGTCAACATCATAGGATATAACAACGGGCACATGCCTGTTATCCGGTACCGACCCCAGGATTACCGGATGTTTGGCATAATTGAGGTATACTCTCTTTATTACCTGGTAGAATACATCCAGGGTGGGTTCAAAATCATTGGAATGTGACCTTTGGTATTCTGCATCGTAATTAAAATGACCAACCATCGTAAAGTATCCAAGGTCAATGCCTATTGCCAGGGCCAAACCATTGGTGTAAAGCTTCTGAACCATGGCAGGCGAACCGTCATTATAAGTTGCAAGTGGCTGATATTCTGGTGAATTAAAGGAGTAGGAATAAAAGGCCGATGAATCGTATTCCAAATTTCCGATACTGATAACCTTCTCGGTTGTTACTGTCACGAACGACACCAAATGAGACGATGAAGGATCAAACCTGATGCTGAAACGATCGTTTCTTAGTTCAGAGTTTTTAAATCCAAAAACGATCCCCATAGAAGGTGCTCTCAGGGCAAAACCAATGAGTGCCCCTCCATTCATCGGGAAACTCTTGAGTTTATTGAATGTGGCTAAATCAATGTTCTGGCTGGTTATGGGGGGATAAATCAAAACAACCTTGTGCTTCAGAGCTTCATCCAGGTCTGTGGTAATCCTGAAAGGAATTGCATTGGAATTTAATCCGTTGACAATACCCAGCCAGTATGAGGTGGTGTCACTCAAATATATGCATAATCGATTTTGTTTTCCCTCTGCGTAATTTTTCCATGAAGTTGGTTTCCTGAAGGGTATGATGGTTTCATGGTTTGGCCCCGTAACTCCTGGAAAAAGGTGTACCAAATCAGGATTGACCATGGCTGTCTTGTGCTTGTATCCGTTAATCCTTACATAATCCATTACATTGCCAATCCTTCTCACCTCATCCTTATTGCTTTGAATGTCCTGCCCAACAACCGGGAGGATCAGAGCCCAAAGCAGAATTATGCAGAAGCTTAATATGCAGGATCTCATGGTACCGCATTTTTGATTTCATAAATTTAAACCATAAATCCATATTTCTGAAAACCGACTTTATTTTATTTTGGAAGTTGTACATATTCAGCGAATTATTCCGGATTATGGATAAGGTGGGTTTGTAAGTCCGTCGTTTTGTTGATTTTTATGTAGGTCACATGGTGGGTTCTGGACTTTAATTGTTTAATTTTCTCTCTTGAAAACGGAGGAAATGTATAAGAACCGGATTATTACCGGCCAAACCATTAAAATCAATACTGCCTGATAGTTAATCTTGCATATATGAAGCATCGCTTGAGAACCTGGCTGGTCACATTTATGCTTACGACTGTTGCCTTAGTGTATGCTTTGCCCTCTTTCAGTCAGGAAATGGTGGTTTATAAGATCCAGGTAGCCTCCTTTCTGACTCAATATCCTGCAGCGGATATCCAACAGGACCTCGGACTTGATCAACCGCTTGAAATCCATTACATCAATGGTCGTTACAAGTATTGCCTGGGACAATTCGCTTCGTTCGAAGAGGCTGCACAAAGTCTTTCCGACGTAAAAATTGAGGGGGCCTACATCGTTAAAATAAATTTAGCAGCTCCGGTGGTTAAGCCTTCTGAGAAGGATACAACTTCCGAATCACCACCCATCCGCGAACAAGTTCAGGTTGCTAAACCCTTGGCTGAGCCTGAAACCCAATCCCAGCCAGAAACCCGGTTGGTGACTGAAACCGTGTTTGCCATCCAGCTTGCTGCATCAAAGGTCTTTCTGCAGCCTGAATCTGTAAAGCAGAAGGCTGGTGTGGCCGAAGAGGTCAGGTACTTTACCAAGGACGGATGGTACAAATACATCATTGGGAGATTTGCCACCTCCGAGGAGGCGGCTGCCCGTCTTAACGAGCTGAAGGTGGTTGGATTTGTTACATCTCTGGAGGAGAAACGCGAAGTTGTTATTGCAAAAGATCAACCCGTCACCACGGATAGCATTGTTGATAGCCTTCGAACTTCGCCTGCAGCAGAAGATACCCTGGCCCGGATTGAATTCACCGAGGAGGATATGAGAGCGCTCTATGCCCGCAGGGTGTCTGAAGCCGATTCTGCCTTTGCAAGAAAGGACTGGCTGGCGGCAAGAAAACTCTACCGTGAAGCCCTGATCATGGGTCCAGATAAGAACTATCCTAAAGACCGGATCACCGAGATTGACATTATTCTTAAGAAGGAATCCACGGCGCCACTGCTGAAAGGAATACCAACCATTACCTATCTGGTGGTTTTTCTGGGCCTTATCATGATCATAATACTGGTGATAACCCTGATTTTAAGAACCCGAAGACAAAAACTTGAAAGCCGTGAAAAGGTTACCAGGCAGGAATATCAGGATTCAATCACCGAATACCTTTTCGATGAAAACGCCCAACAGCCTGATAACCTTAGAACCATTGATACTCCTCAGAAAAAGCAAATTCTGATCGATGAGATCATGCAGCTGTATGCCAACCTCTCCGGTGAAATATCCAACCGGTTGAGGGAGCTGTATGTTGACCTCGGACTTGACAACGAGTCGGTGCAGAAAACAAAGAGTCCTCAATGGCACATCAGAGCCAAAGGATTCAGGGAGCTGGCTCAGATGAATATAAAAACGGTGAATGATGAAATTGAAAGATGCCTCAATTCACCCAACGATGTGCTAAGAATGGAGGCCCAGCTGGCTCTCATAAGGCTAAACTTTGATGATCCATTCTCATTCCTGGATAAGCTGATTGAACCCTTCTCAGCGTGGGAACAACTTCACGTGTATGAAATGATTCACCGGTACCAGATACCGGTTCCCGATTTTACCCGCTGGATACATTCCAGAAACATAACCATCGTCATTTTTTGCATTCGAATGATTAGGGCTTATAAACAGGTTGATGCCCTGCGGGAATTGCTGCCCCTTTTGACCGATGGCAATCAGGAGGTTCGTGAAGAGTGTATCATTACCCTGGGGGACCTGCAGGAAGTTGAGGTGTTGCCGGTACTTAAGGAAAGGTATCTTTTTGAAGGCGAAAAGGGAAAGGTGTTGATATTGAAGGCCATGTCACGGTTGCCGGATGAATCAAATGTTGAATTTCTCCGTAGTGTGCTGGAGCCTTCAAATGAGCTTCGCCTTGAAGCTGCCGATGCCCTGGCAAAAATAGAGTCTTTTGGAGTCAGGGGTATTGAGACCATTCTGAAGAGATCTGATGAGGATCTTCAGGCCGTGGCACGACATATTCTTGACAACAAAATACAAAGGAGATAATGGGCCTCTTTCCTGCACTGCAGCTGGCTTTTGAATACCTGATCCTGGCCATTACCATCGCGGTAATAATCTCCTATCTGACCCTGGCTGGATTTTCAGCCTTCTATCTCAGAAAATATCTCAGAAAGAATAGTTTTGTTGATTACAACGCCATTCTTGGATCTCCCTTTGCACCTTCCATCTCAATTCTTGCACCCGCATTTAATGAGGGTAAAACCATCATCGAGAATGTCAGAGCTCTGCTATCTCTATATTATAGTGATTTTGAGGTGATTGTTATCAATGATGGAAGCAAGGATGACACCCTGCAGAAACTCATTAAAGAATATGACCTCGAGGTGGTGCATTATTTCTTTGAATACAAAATACCAACGCAGGATATCCGGGGGGTTTATAAATCGAGAAACCGCTCGTTCTCACGCCTGCTTGTAATCGATAAGAACAACGGCGGCAAGGCGGATTCTCTCAACGCCGGAATCAATGTCGCCAAAGGTAAACTGTTCATTGCCATTGACGTGGATTCAATCATTGAATCGGATGCCTTGTTGAAGCTGGTGAAACCCTTTCTGGAAGAAACGGATAAGCGCATCATCGCTACGGGAGGAGTGATCCGGGTCATCAACGACTGTGTGGTGGAAGCCGGTCAGGTCTCCCAAATTAATCTTCCCCGAAAATTTTTACCCCGGGTGCAGATTCTTGAATACACCCGCTCCTTTTTAATGGGCCGCATGGCCTGGGCTGAATTGGACGGTTTGCTACTCATTTCTGGTGCTCTGGGACTTTTCGACCGTGGAGTGGTCATCGAGTGCGGTGGCTATTACTCAAAAACGGTGGGAGAGGATATGGAGATTGTCGTAAGAATGAGGAGATACATGGTCGAGAGAGGTTTGCCTTATCAGGTTGCCTATGTTCCAGATCCTCTTTGTTGGACTGAAGTGCCTGAAACCACCAAAATTCTTGGCCGCCAGAGAAACCGATGGACCCGCGGAATGATCGACACCCTGAATATTCACCGTAAAATCTTCTTCAACCCGCGTTATAAGGACTTTGGCCTGTTGGGCTATCCTTACTGGTTTTTCATGGAGTGGTTTGTCCATGTCATTGAATTTATTGGCATCTTCTATTTCATTATGGTAATACTCTTCGGACAGCCCAACTGGAGCTATTTTGGTGCCATGTTCGGCCTGATCTATTCCTTTGCCGTAAGTTTATCCATTGCCGCCATCCTCTATGAAGAGCTTACCTATCACAAGTATGAAAGGCGGAGGGATGTTCTTCGACTGGTCATGACCGCGTTTCTTGAACCGGTCTTCTATCATCCCATGGTTCTGTACTGGGCAATACGGGGCAACATTGATTATCTGGCCGGAAACAAGGGGTGGGGAGAGATGATCCGAAAAGGTTTCGGAACCATGAGAGCCTTCCTCCGTAGTTTCTGATCCTCTTTTCTTTTGCTGAATTCATCCATTTGTGGTAGCTTTGCGATCCGGTTTTGGTCTCGTAGCTCAGCTGGATAGAGCAGCAGCCTTCTAAGCTGCGGGTCGTGGGTTCGAATCCCGCCGAGATCACAAAAAAATGAACCATGAAAGTGTATTTTCCCGGAGGTAAGAAGGTTTTTGCTGATTACAATGGCTTTACCATACAAACAGATCAGCACCCGCAGAGCGGCGGCAATGGCGAGTACCCTGAGCCTTTTACCCTCTTTCTGGGTTCTCTTGCAACCTGTGCCGGAATTTATGTCAAGTACTTTTGTGATCAGAGGGCAATCGACGCCTCGGATGTTTACCTCACTCAGGATTTTAAGTATGATGATATTCGCCGCAGAATCGGGGAGTTCCATATCAGAATCCACCTGCCAGCCGGTTTTCCGGATAAATATGATGATGCCTTGATCAGGTCGGCTTCCCAATGTGCAGTTAAAAAGCACATTGACCCTGAGATAAACCTTATTGTCACTGTAGAAAGAGGGTCCTGAGGCAACCACCCCCTGTTTCCCTCCCTCCTAACTGCTTGCTGGGATGGTTATTTACCGCTACTTTTATAGCAAGCAAGTCATGATTAATATGAAAAAACTCTTTACCATAGTGGTGGTTCTCCACTGCTCTGCCTGGCTGATACATGCTCAGACAGACATAAGGGAGCTCGTTCGCCGGCAATTGAATTTATTGGCCTTAATTGAAAAGGATTATGAGGGATATTCACGGGTTGCCGGTGGTGAGCAGATCAATTATCACAGTACCAGGGAAGATTGCACGAATGCCCTTCTGACCAGGGCAACCAACGGAACCATGATATCTTCATGGATTACCCCTGAAATTAAGCTGAATGAGGGACAAACGGATTTTTGTCTCTTCCTTATTACAGGCATGAGCCTGCAGGGATATGCCATGGAAACTGCTAAACCCTGCTTTACCCTGCTTGTCAATGATCTTCCGTGGTTTTCTTTCTGCAATGATTTTGGAGCATCTTGGACCCAAAACTCTGAACATGGAGGGATGATGAGCTTTGAGGGACTGGTAAAGGATCAGCACAACGATGTATTCGGATACACCCGGTTGTGTTTGCCTGCAACTGCACTGAGCGAATCGGGAACCGTCAGGTTGTCGGTTCGCGGTGAGGCTTCAGGCAGTCAGCATTGGTTCATGGTTTTCACCTGTGACGACGCCCTTGAATGGTTCAGGAATAAAGCCACCAGTGATGACTGGTTCTCATTGAATTTCTCAAGGAACGGAGAGGGCATCCACATGAATTTTCTGACTCATTCAAAATGGGAAGGAGTTCGTTTTCAGATGGTATGGCCTGGGGGAAAGGAATTTGCATTTTATGCAAAGCCTCATTCGGAGGGTACTTCTGGATATAGTGGTATCATTCAAGGGGTGAACTGGTCAGATTCAGTAACCTTGTCATTGAAATCCGGTGACCGGGAGATTGCCGGACCCATCACCCTGGGTAAACCCATGACCAGGACAGACATCAAAAAGGATCTTTTGGTTTATCATAATCTTCAGGCGGATGCAGCAGGAGGCTGGAATCTGGAGATTACCCACCTTGCGAGTTCTTCAGCCAGCCTGCTTGAAATGATTTCATCCTCTCATTTGTCAAGAGGCAGGATGCACCTGTTCGTATCCTCACATCAGGATATCGCATGGATGGACTCACCTGAAGCATGCATTGAAGACCGAGATGAGCTCTTAATCACACCCGCGCTTGAAAAGCTCAGGGACAATCCGGATTATGCCATCGATATGGAGGACATTCTGATGCTTCGGGAATATCTTGAGCGACATCCCGGTCGAAAGCAGGAGATCCTGGAATTGGGATTACAGGGGAGGTTGACCTGGGGCGCCTCTTATATACAACCCTATGAGGAGATGTATGCCGGTGAGTCTCTTGTAAGGCAGTTTTACCTGGGTAAAAAATGGTATGAAAAGGAGTTTCCGGGCTGCCAATCAGTTATTTACTGGAATGTAGATGTTCCGGGACGAACTTTACAAATGCCCCAGATTCTTGCAAAATGCGATGTGCCCAATATGATAATCAGCCGGCATGAACCAGGCCTTTTCAACTGGAAGGCTCCCGATGGCTCCAAAGT
>Ga0116204_1002090_pt1 | contig 10931 bp, 5 predicted proteins | sample LakKivwa52mmetaG_FD_94481 | JGI IMG/M metagenome (GOLD analysis project Ga0116204, IMG submission 94481) | Anoxic lake water microbial communities from Lake Kivu, Rwanda to study Microbial Dark Matter (Phase II) - Lake Kivu water 52m metaG | ecosystem: Environmental > Aquatic > Freshwater > Lake ... | reverse complement strand
GCATAAACCGAAAGCGTCTGACCGGTGAGGGAGATAAAGCACAACCCCTTGCATTCGTATTTCTGGTAGCTCACCCTGACCTCATAGGCGCCCACGTTCGAGCGTATGTTCGCGATGTTCCTAAGCCCGGTGCCTGCAGCATATTCTAGGTAAAGCTGCGCGGCATCGTAGGCACTCAGGTTGGCATAAATCGCCGGCATGCGGGGCGAGGCAAGTGACGCAAGCTCCATCGCATTCGCGCTTGAGAATGCGGCTATGATGAGCGTGACGATTCCGACGGCGACGACTGAGAATGCGAGCTCGGCAAGCTCCTGCTTGGACCAGGTGGTCATTCGTACGTTCTCGAGTGCGATTCCGCCCATGTAGACAAGAGCAATCAAAAGGAGCGTCCCGAAGATTGCGAGGGCCACGGCGCTTGCCATTCCCTCGGGTCCAGTAACATAGTAAAGCTGCTCGCTCCCTCCTTGTGGCATCGTCTGCCCCATCAGTATTTGCTGCTTTGGAGCCGAGCACGCATGGCTGTTTGGGTTCATTGAAAGGCCGGGGCAGCAGGAAAGGGCGCTTGCCGACCGAATCGTGCCGCCCTCACCAACACACATCGTGCAGGAAGTTATCCCGCCGACTTTGTAGCATTCAAGCCCTGCTGCGCAGTTGCTATTCGTGCTGCACGGCTGACCCTGGAGCGAAGGCGGCTTGCAGGTTTTCGGCTTGGAACGCGTGTCGCAATAGAGCCCAGCGCAGCAGCTCCCATCAGCACAAGGCTCGCCGTCCAAGTCGCAGCGGTAGCCCAGGGTCACGTTCCTTGATTGGCGCACGCTCGAGCGGGTTGCGCCGCTCTCGTTCAGCATCCGCGTGTCGAGCCTGAGCTTCTGCCCGGGAACGCAGCCTTGCTCGCGGCAATCGAAATAAACAGGCCCCGAAGCTTTCTCCCATGAGCCAAAAGGGGCTTCGTCAACATGCCAGAGATATTCGAGCGCAAGTCCGCCAAAGCCCGTGCAGCCATAATCGCAGGTTATCTTGTCCTTCGAGGTTGGATATTGGGGGGACAAGAACGGGGATTGGAGAGGCTCCTGGACGGCTGCCGCAAATACAGGAGCGGATAGGAGCAGCGCTGCCAAAAGCGCGAAGCAGGCGGCGCGGGAGGTGTTTCTTTCCATACAATGCCTCAGCTAATTCTCGCGAGCGACGACACGTCAAGCTCGCTGCCTATAAGCTTTGCGAACACTCTTATGAAACCTAGCGTTATGATGAGGCTGAGTATCGAGCAGAGGAGGACTCTCACCAGGATGAAATAGGCAGTTTGCCACACCATGGCAAAGTCCGTGAAATCCCATGCCCTATCGGTGATGAAACGCTGTGCCTTGGGGATGCTTGTTTCCTGAGGGTCACACTCCTTTCCGTCCATCATATTTATGACCGGGACCGCAGGCGGCGGATTCCCGTGAAACATGCTGTTGGTCGCAACTATGGCTATGGGGTAGGCAGTATAGAACCCAAACCCTATCGCAATAAGCGTGTTCCCAGCGTTCCGGCTGAGCTTGAAGCAGCGGAGCAGGAGCCCGAGCGGGATTATCATCGAAAAAGAAGCCTGCCTCGCAAGCGAAAGGAGCGCCATCTGCGCGTATATGTCCGCAAGCGCGGCAGCTGTGGCAATCGAAGGCGGGACCAGGCTTCCCCTAAAGGCGTTCAGCGGGCTGCAATTAGTCAGCGTGAAGCCAACCCCTTTCATGTTGCAGAATATGCTCCGTGAAGCCTCGGCGCCAAGAAGGCTGTTTGTTTTGCCAAGGCCTGAGAGAAGCTGCGTGGCATTCTGCTCAAGCCCGCGCAGGTTCTGCATAGCAAGGTCCATCGCGCCAGTTATGTTCGAAGGGGCGCTTGGCAACCCGCCCGCGGAGCCGACTGCGCTGACCACGTATTCATCGATGGTCACGTTCAATGCGACGATTGAAAGAAGCACGACCGCAGTGGCGAGTATCTGGAACAGCTCGTCGTTGAGTATGGGGCGCAAATGCGGCATAGATAGGAGGTAGGTCCCCATGTAGATGATGGCGACAACCGCGAGGGGGATTGCTATCGCGAGCATCACGAAAATGGCGTTCTGGCTCATCTCCATGGAAGGCGGGTTGGGGATGACTTGTGTTGGGTTGGAATATGGCGAATAGCTGCACCCGTCCGGGTCGCATGCCGCAACCCGCATAGCTAGCGTGCCGATTCCGCAGCCAGCCGTATGCTGGCAGTCGAGCATAGTGCTAGGCCCGCTTTGTATCTGTGTGCCGTTCAGCGTCCACTGGTAGCTCAGGATAACTGTCTGCCCGTCTGGGTCATTGGGGGTGGGCGGCGGGCAGTTGGAGCAGCTGGCCGTCCCTTGCGGATAGATGCTGTCAGGCGTTATGTCTCTAGCCATAGGCGAGTCTGGCAGGTGGCTTTGCCCGCTTTCGTTTATAGTAATCCGGTTCTGTACGCCGTTAAAGCTTCCGTTCATAGCACTTATCCTACCATTTGTTGTATAGGTAACTCCCGAAATAGTTCGAGTAAGAGTGTAATTGCAACTACTACCAGTATAAAAGAAGAACTTGTCCCGGTCTTTACAAATGCTTGGTTGGCACTGATATGACCAGCCGTTGGAAGGGTTCGGGTTGTTCCCCGTTTGATATGATGGATGGGCAACATAAACCTGATTGATATATTGGCCCGTTGCACCATTGTAGGCTGCGCGGCCGACTATGACATAGTTAGGATCGCATACAACTGCATAGCTATAGGTGTTTGGATCACATGCATTGGCCGGGCTCTTAAAATAATAACTGGATGCCATGCTTCCGCAGTTGGTGCAGGTGAGAACTCCGTTTGGGCTAGTTGTGCGGTCTGCGTAGTCAGGTAAGGCGTGAACTATGGGGTCTGGCGAGATTAGCATATGTATGGTTGGGATTTGGCACCCGCCACCACCAGTTCCGCCTCCCCCCTCCCCGTCTGTCCCACACCAATCACAGTCGTCTGCATGGGAATAATTCAAGGCAAGCAAGAGCACGAAAGCCGAAGCTAAAAGAAGGCGCAACCAGCTCGTGGGTTGGCAGGGGCAAATCACAATATCCTCCCTATTCCCGGTATGTCGATGTCCCCGCCGAAAATCGGGGAGAGCGTCCTTATGGACAGCAGGACTATGACTATCCCGAACAGCGGCAGCACCAAGCCCGGAATCAACAGCACGCCTGCGGCTTTGATGTCGCTGCTGCCATCTGCTCCGGGAAGCTTCTTGAGGAAATCCGCTGGGCCTATGTTCGCAGTCCCGGCAAGAGACTCCGCGGTGCAGACATCATAGCAATTGCTCCTGACTGCGGGCGTGAACTTGCAGTCCTCATAGAGGTTCCCGCAGCCCGTGCATATTCCGGAGATTGATGAGGGGATGTAGCAGGTCGAGGGGCAGCCGAAGCGGTATTTATTCGTGTTCGCGCCGCACGCGTTGGCGGTTGTCACGGTTCCGCTTTCATTGATGGAAATGCTCGGCCCGCACAAGGAAGTATAGGCTCCGGCACCTTCAAATTGGGACGAGGCTCTTCTGCAGAAAGCCGAGCACAGCGCGCAAGGCGCGGTGACGTTGACAGAATTCTTGCATATGCCGACATCATCCGGCTTCGGCACGGTTACTCTGCAATGCGATGGGCAGTTTGCAATCGAGCAGTCAACGAATGCATTGCCCGTGTTGTTGAGAAGCCCGCAGCTTCCTTCGTAGATTGTCCCGTCAGAGTATTTTATCCTGCAGTTTTCCGGGCACTGCCTGCATCCAATCCTGCTGTTGTAGGGCGCGAGCCGGTTGTTTATGGCTACTGACGTGACACTAATGTCCCCATAACCTGTGCCGAGGTATTCCGAACAGAGGATGCTTGCTTCGGAAGGCAACTCCGCCTTGCACGAAGCAGGGCAGTTGGTTGCATTGCAGGCTTCTGGGTTGCAAAGCGTATCATTCATGGCGATTCCGTCCACTCTGCACAGGGACGGGCACCACTTGCACCCAGAATAATCATTTGTCAGCATTATGTTCTGCTGGCAGGTGGTGTTAGTCGTGCTGTTGCATCTGGCTTTGCACTGTTCAATAATGCCCACGTTGCCTGTGCCTCTGGTCGCTTCGAACATTATGGCTCTCCCCTGGGCAGGCTTGCCTCTCTGCAGGTCTCCTACAACAATAGAATCGACAACTGACGGGAGCGTATCATCGCCAATGCTCCGGATGATATTCGTGTCGCTTTCCCCCGGCCTGCAAGGCCGGTACAAATAGTTCCCGTTGATTATGGTGTAGCACTCGTTGCTTCCGCCCTGGCACTGGATTCCGGCATAGTGCGTGGCTTGGGTGTAGTTGCTGCAGCCAGGAACACTATCCGGCAGAGGTATGGCGGCAATTTGATTCTTGCATAACGGGCTGCAAAGAGAATTCGTGCAGTTCGCCCCAAGCCCAGTGACCGAGCTGTTGAAATATGGCGTTACTGGGGCGCCAGAATAGGTGAAGTTCGTCCTGCCTGCGATGCTGCACTTGCGGCAATATGCCGCATCGCTGTCGCTTTGGTTGTATTGCCTGCAAAGCATGGGGTAGCTTGATGTTTTGCAGGCATTGGGGCAGGAAGCCGAATCGCATTTTATTTGATAAATGTTTTCAATGCAGTTTGACGCGACGGGTGTTCCAGAAGGCCCGGTTTCAAGCTGTATCGCAGAGTAATTGCTGTAATTTGAAAATGACGAAAAGCGGCAATAGACCGGGCAGCGTGTGCAGTTTGCGGCGGTCTGGGTCGGATAGGGGGAGCACGTCAGGTTGGTTGGCAACGGGGAGGCGGGCAGCGTTATCTTGCAGCCTTCGTTGCAAAGGCTGCACTGGGTGGCATAGCCCGCGCAATAACTCAGGAATGATGCGCCGGTCAGGTTCCCAGAATCGTACTGGGAATAATTGGTCAGGTTCTTCATCCTGCACTCCTTCGGGCATCCCCCGCAAAGATTGCTGCAGCTTGCCTGCTCGCCGTCCCGAAGCTTTTCGACATACAGGCACTTCAGAGGGCACTGCCCTCCGCCAATTCCCTGGGGTTTGCATGCGCTTTTGTTGCACGCCTGGTCGGAATATTTCTGCCTGATGCTTCCGTTAGCCTCCTTGATTACGATTTTGCACCAGCTCGGGCAGCCGTCGCATGGTTGGCAGTTGACCGAAAGGTTGGCCTTCACAATCCCGGTCGACATGCTGTAGCATTTGTTTTCGACAGGCAGGTCGGTCTTGCAGTCGCTTTCGCCGCAATTGGCATTTGCACAGCCCGAAGTCTGCTGCCTCAGGATTTTGCATCCCGGATTGCAGCGGCCTATGCTGCAGTTCGTAAGGTTGCAGTTCGGGAGGTTTGCCGGGAACGGAACCGTCCGGCAGTAGTCCGGGCAGTCCGGGCAGTAGTTTGGGGCAACATTTGGCGGAATGTTTGCATCCTCAAGGTTCCTGCATGCGACAAGCCCGGGGTATGCTCCGCCCGGCCCTCCGCTTGCCCAGTTTGAGTTGTTTATCCCAGCCTGGATAATCTGCTGGGTGCTTTCGAAGCCGTAAAGCTTTCCATTTGATGAATTGACGTAGAATGCGACAGGGAAATTCGCGCTGCATTCGCCCGGGCAGTTCGGGTCGGTTATGGAAAAAGCCCTTTCGCCGTAGACAGTGGTGTTCAAAGTGTACCATGCGAGTGCGAATGTCATGGGGTAGATTATGAAAAGGGCGACCGCTGTCGCTATGAAAAGCCCGCCTAGTTTTCTGGTGAAGAAAAACGAGCGCATCACTATGCCGAGAAGCAGGAAGATTGGCGCTATGCCGAAGCTTATGACGTCAAGGAAATACTTTTGGGCTGAAAGCGACGACATGACTTTCACCGCGGTTTCGAAAAGCATCCCTGCCCTCTCGGCTCGCAGGCTCCGATTCGCCATCATCTTGGTGGAAACCCCGAAGAACGCCGTCCAGTAGAGCTGGGTCTGTATGCCGGTGCTAATGCTCGCAAGGTTCTGTTCAGTATAGGATTCCTTGAGCTGATTGTTGGCGAACTGGTCCACAGTGTCGATGAGTATCTGCAGGTATGCCTTTGCCGCAGTCATGTAGCAAGGCTCGCTGCCGCCCACACAGCTCACAGGCAGGCCCATAGCCTCAACAGTCTCCCGCGAAAGCACGTCCATGAAGCCAATCATCCCGATTATCGCAATAACCACCAGCATGGTTGCCAGCGCCTGCACAAGCTCCTCTTTTACAAACGCCTTCACCTCCGGGAGGTCGAGTGCGTTGCCGACCATCGCTGCCAGTGCTATTATCGCTATTACTGCGGCGACGGAAATAAGGCTCGCGATTCTCCAGTCTGAAAACCAGCCGACCTTGTAAAGGTTGGAGCTGGCGCCGATAATCCCTGTGCCGCTTTCAAGCCGGGTTATTGCCGCCTCGGCGCCAACCACGGCAGATGACGAGCTCCCGCTCTGCGGCTGCGGGGTCCAGGCTATCGGGTATGGGCTACATACGCTGCTGTTCTGGTTGCACTTGCCCGAGTCGCACACAAGTGGCTGGACGCAGTCGGCATTCGATGTGCATGACTGGGCGTAGCTTGAGAGCGCCCAGCCTGTTTGGGAAAGCGCGAGAAGCGCAAAAACCAAAAGAATTGAAAATCTCATCCAATCATGCCTCAAACCGCCAGCGCCTTGAGCGCCTTTGAAAGCGCCATGATACAGGTTATTCCCACGATTGCCACGATGTTCGGAATGAACACCGCCTGCGGTATGGTGATGCCTATCTTGTAGAACACCGCGTTCTTCTCGTCAAGCCCCGCGCCCGTGCTTCCGTCCAGCCCGTAGGAATAGAAATTGTGGACCTGGTCCGGGCAGCTCACGCACGGCAGGGGGTCGGATGCGATTCGCGAATACGCGTGGTAGGAGGAAACATACATGAACGGGACTGCGATGTATGCCACGAAGAAGATGGCGATAAGCACGTTCCCGAAGTCGCGCGTCGCAGGGATTATCCTCATCACGAATGCGAAGGGAAGGACCAGCGAGGCGCCCACCCACTGTATCACGCGAAGCGCGAATTTCTGCGCGTTAAGGCTTGCCAGTATCGGGAGATAGAGGTCTATCACCATTTCCTTATGCGCCGACCATGCCTTCCGATTCGCGTTAAGCGCCACTCCCTCGCCGTAAAAGGGCGCAAGCCCGATGTAGATGTATCTTGTCGCGTCCATCTGGTTGTTCAGGCTCTCAAAAGTGAGCGTGCGTATGACGTTGAACCCGTTTGCGCTAGCCAACCTCTCAAGATAGGCATCGGTGGCGTCAAACGGGTTTGCGCCAACAGTTTCGCTTACAATAGCGCAGCTTGCCTGGAAGACTGCGATGAGCCCGACAAAAAGAAAAACCGTTATCACCAGGTTGGATGCCTCGTCCTTCGCCCACATCTCGGTGCGAGCATCCTGCTTCAGCTTGGCATACATGTAGGTGAGCCCTATCGCGAATGCGACGAGGGCAAGCGCGACCACGATGAACGCCGTCGCGTTGCCGCAGTCGTCGAAAGACTCCATGCCGCACGTTTGGGCATACGTGTTCCCGACTTCATCGCAGTTGCTGGGCGATGCCAGGCCGGCAAGCGCAATCAGCAGGATTATTGTCATCAGGCGAAAATCCATCAAATCAGCTTCGAAAGCCCATAGAGCTGCTGCTCTCCCCCGAAATACGAAGCGAGACCCTTTATCAGTGTGACTGTAACCATCACAGGTATTATGAATGAGACAAGCGAGAGGACGGAATATTTCACAACCGCCTGCAGGGCGAATGTGGACATTGGGGCATAATATGTGCTGTTTACTGTGGACCAATTAGAAACAAGAAGCGATTGTATGAGCAGGATAGGCATCATAATAACGCTGAAAAAGAAATTCACTAAAATGAATACGACTTTGATGATTGATTCGAAAGCCGGGCTGCAGAAAAACTGAAGCCCCGGTATCCATCCAAGGGCAATGCAGAATGTGGTGAACCAACCGGTTTCACCACCGATAAACGGGATGGGGCTCATCAGGAACACGGTCATTGCCGGACTGCAGATGATGTCTGAGAGGGGTGGTTCCGGGGGGGCACGCACTTTGACCTCCCCGATGGTGGTGGTCAAATCAGCTCGGTAGGTTTCATAAATCGCTTTTGACAGCAGCACGGATGAGGGGTATATCACGGCGGCCGCTATCGCGGCGGCAAGCAATGTGCCGCCTATCCTTCTTGTGAAAGAGAAGGAGCGGAGGAAAATGCCTATTGGCAGCATGATGGCGGCCGCGGTTCCGAAGAAGGTGAGTACGGCAAACTGCGCCGCCGCGAGTGTCATGAAATTTGCGACCGTGTCCATGCCCTGGCTCACCTGCCCAAGCAGAGGCGAAAGCCCGGCGCCCGGGCTTTGCGAATAGGAGAGCGTCAAGGGGAGGAACGGCAGGTTTGAGACGCTGATGCTGAACGTGTAGGATACCACCCTTGCGATATTGAAATAAGCCCTGGCAAGGTTTACGTATAATGTTCTTCCATCCGCGTAAAGCTTGGTTTCCAAAAAGTCTTTCGCAGCACTTATCACGTCCGTCGCCCCGCTCTCCCCGCTTAGAAACTGCGCTGCGGAGTTCGTGGTGGCGATGAGCGAGATGCACAGGACCGCGATTACGGCGCTTGCCGCAATCTCCTGCACCTCGGTTTTTGCCCAGGCGTCAAGGATAGGTATCTCCAGGAACTTGCCTGCCATGTAAAGAAGGGCGATAAGAAGAAAGGATATTCCAATGGACAGTGCGGTCCAGGCATACATTCCGTCATACAGGGGTGGCGGCGGAGAGGCGGCCGGCACCGTGATGGTGATTATGCTGGATGGTACAGGTGCGCTGCAAGCCCCAAACTGGTCGCAGGCGCGGCTGTAAAGGCGGATTGTATCTCCGGGCTGGCATTGTTGGGATGCACAATTGTATTGCGGCGACCCTACCGCTACTGCCCAAGCAGTTTCGTATGTCGACCCCACACTGGTCCGGTTCCACAAATACTGCATTGCCACGGTATTTACAGGGGTTCCGCATATTGCGGTTAAGGGATTGTCCGGGTCGAGCGGGAGGGGCGATGGCGGGCAGTTTAAGGAGCAAGAGAGAATCTCATTCTGGCTTGCGTTTGGCGCAGGGGTTATTGCCGGGGGAAGCGGGGCGTCTGGCGGGTGGTTTGCGCAACCGCTTATCAGCGGCGCGTAATCAACCACACCGCTTGACACTTTGCCTTGCGACGTGGTTGAGTCGTACGGGTAGCCTGCGCCTCCAGAGCCCACGACAAGAGAATTTCCGTAAAGCGAAAGAGTCGAGCCGTTTATTGCCACGCTTCCGTCCATCACATTGGGCCAGATGTTGCCTTCGGGCTGGCCGCTGATAGTGGTGTTGTATTTGTTGAAGCCGTTGAGGTCATCCACATAAAGCCCGTTGGTGCTGGTGAAGTTGTTCCAGTATATGAGGTTATTGTTGCCACTGATGCTAAGAAGATTGCCTTGCCCGTTTCCGGAAACCAGCTTGCCGCGGGAGATGGTGTTGGATGTTCCCTTTATGTGAAGCGCGTGTCCTGAAATTGAGGTGGCGTTGAAGTTGGTGAGCTGGTTGTTGTTGGAGCCTGTGTGGAGGTAGAGCGCGTAGCCGCTTGTCGAGGTGGCGGTGAAGTTGGAGAAAACGTTCATTTGGCCATTGATGTAAATTGTGTCGTCTGTATTTGAAGTTGCGATGAAGTTGGAGTATTTGCTGCGGCTTGAACTGACAAATATTGCCTCTTTTGTGTCTGAGGTTGCAATGAAGTTGGAGAAGTTGTTGTACTGGCCATCGTTATAGAGTGCGTAGTTTGTATTTGAGGTTATGGTGAAGTTGGAAAAGTCGTTGTAGTTGCTGGCGACAAAGAGTGCTCTTTCGTTTGTTGCGGTGATGGTGAAGTTGGAGAGGGTGTTGTTGCTAGAGTCTGTGCTAAGGTAGAGTGCGATTTCTGGGCTATCTATGGTGGCTTTGAAGTTAGAGAGGTGGTTGTTTTTGGATTGACCCGTGTAGTAAAGCGCGCAGGTGGTGTTTGAGGTGTTGACGTTGGTTATTGTTCCGTTGTTGGCATTTCCAAGGTATATCGCGAATGTGAAATTGAAGATTTTGCAATTGCGAATTGTGGTGTTGAACTGGTTGGAGTTGATGCCCATGGTTCGGGTGTTTAAGCCAAGTATCGAATAGCCATTGCAATCAAGGGTAATGTTTGCGGCAGTGACATTCAAGCAGGTAAACCAATCGAAACCAGGCGGACTACAAGCTGGACTTGAACATACAACGTTTTGCGTAAGCGTATAAACGGTGTTCGGGCTGGATAGTTGCTGGCAGCTGTTGATATTAACTGCAAAAGCCGGCTGCGCAAGCGCGGCAAGAAACATCAGCAAGAGCAATAGGCACTGCCGTTTCCCACGCCACAGCATGCCTTCCCAACGTCAAGGAAGTTTATAATCCTTTTGAGGTGGGGCTCAAGGGAAATCTGCAAAGGATTGGCGCTGAACCGCACCGCCAATCCGCAATCAATCTTGGGAAAAGCGCGGGGCGTATCTGAGGTAGGGTGTCAAGGCGAAGACCAAGGCCCCCACCACAGCCACAACCACCAAACCCATATTGTCAGCCCCAAGATAGGCGCCAGAGCCGACAATGCCGAAAAACAGGAGCGCGGCAAGAACCAAATAGGTGCGCTTCGCGCTCTCAAACCCCACACGCCTCTTTTTGCACTCTGGCATGCACTTTTCGCAGCATACCGTGTGCACAGGCTTTGCGCCAAGCGTTTTTCGCGCCCGCCTCATGAAACCTATGGCAAAATCAGCAATGGCGGGCTTGCCGCGCGCAGCCTCCCCGCAGACAACGCACACGCCTTTTTCATTGCCCATGGCG
>Ga0116204_1002089_pt1 | contig 10933 bp, 12 predicted proteins | sample LakKivwa52mmetaG_FD_94481 | JGI IMG/M metagenome (GOLD analysis project Ga0116204, IMG submission 94481) | Anoxic lake water microbial communities from Lake Kivu, Rwanda to study Microbial Dark Matter (Phase II) - Lake Kivu water 52m metaG | ecosystem: Environmental > Aquatic > Freshwater > Lake... | reverse complement strand
GCTGGAAGATGCCGAAACGGGCGAGGCACTGGTGCAGGAACCGAGTCTGGACAACATGCCGGCAGCCACCCTGGGCGCGGTGCCGACTAACCTGCCAGGCGTGGGCGACCGCGCGGTCGAGCAGATGGGTGTGCCGCAGGGTACGGCGGCCATGCAGCCGAGGCAGAAGACGGTCTCGGATGTCGCCGCCGAGGAACTGGACAAGGCCAACCAAAAGGCGGAGGCCGCGACCCGGCAGATTGACGACTGGCAGATACAGACGCACTACGCGGGCGAAGTCCGCAAAGTGATCGAGGACTGCGCCCGGATTGGGACCGGCGTTTTGAAGGGCCCGTTTCCGAAAAAGTATAAGTACCGCAAAGCCGAGATGATCGAAGGTGAGGGGCTGTTGCTGGCGATGATTGAGGAAATCGCCCCGGCCTCGAGGCGGATCAGCCCGTGGGACTTGTATCCGGACCCGGACTGCGGCGAGGATATCCACGACGGCGCGTATCTTTTTGAAAAAGATTACATGACGGCCAAGCAGATCAAAGACTTGGCGGGGCTACCGGGCTATAAGGACGAGAAGCTGGAGAAGGTGCTGGAAGAGGGGCCGAAGCGTAAGTCAGAGGTTACCCGGGCCGATCCGCATACCCGCGACGACGAGCGGTTTGAGGTCTGGTATTACTATGGCTTTCTGGACAAGGACGATTACGAGGCCATGGGTGAGGAGTGCTACGACCCGCTGGCGCAAGTGCCGGTGATCCTGACCTTGGTCAACGATTGCATCGTCAAGTGTACTATGAGCCCGATCGAGTCGGGCGAGTTCCCGTTTGATGTCATGCCCTGGCAGCGCCGGCGTATGCAGCCTTGGGGTGTTGGGGTGGCCCGGCAGATCAACACCGCGCAGCGGATGCTGAACGCCGCGACGCGGAACATGATGGACAACGCGGGGCTGAGCGCGGGTCCGCAGATCGTGTTGCGCAAAGGCGTTGTGACCCCGGCGGACGGTAAATGGGAAATCAGCCCGCGTAAGTACTGGTTCATAAACGAAGACTCCGACGCGACGCAGGTGCAGCACGCTTTTATGGCCGTGCAGATTCCCAGCGCCCAAGCCGAACTGAGCCAGATCATCCAGTTTGCGTTGCAGATGGCCGAGCAGACCACGGGTATGCCGATGCTGTTGCAGGGCCAAAGCGGGCAGATTGGCCCGGCGGCGGAGACGGTCGGCGGCATGACACTGTTGGCCAACAACGCCAGCACGGTCCTGCGGCGTATGGCCCGGACATTCGATGACTGCATCACGGAACCGCACATCCGCCGCTATTACGAGTGGCTGATGACCTATGGTGAAGATGATGAGGCCAAGGGCGACTTTGTGATCGATGCCCGGGGATCCAGCGCGCTGGTTGAGCGCGACCTGCAGAATCAGGCGGTGATGCAGATGGCGCAGTTGGTGATGAACCCGGCCTTTGGCATCAACCCGCAGAAGTGGTTTGAAGAGGCCTGCAAAGTCCAGCGACTGGACCCGAAGCGGTTTATCTTCAGCGAAGAAGAGAAGGCGCAACAGCAGCAGGCCGCGCAGCAGCAGACCCCGCCGCCGATGCCGCAGGTCGAGGCCGCGCGGATCAAGGCCGAGGTCGACCTGCAAAAAGCGCAGATCAACGCACAGGTGCAGCAGATGCGGATCAGGACCGACACCGATCGGGATGTGGCCTATGTTCAAGCACAGGGCAACCGCGACAATATCCAGGCACAGGCCCGGATGCAGGAACTGCAGCTCAAGCGCGAGTTGGCGATGCTGGACTATGCCAACAAGAACGAGGTTCAGCTTACCGAGGTCAAGGCACGACTGGCCGAGACGAGCATGAAACTGAGACTGCAACGCGAGTTGTCCGCGATGGGCAACGCCGCCAAGCAGGTCATCAAACCCGCCGTAGAGCCCGCAGGACGGGCCCCGCGCGGCCAAGCATTCCAGAGGTGACATATGCCCGGCACCGGTTTTCAGAAAGTCTTACAACGCGATCAGGACACCTACGAGCGCCAAGCTAAGGGATACATCAAGGCCGCCACGGGGTACAACAAAGAAGTGGACGCGTACAACACTTTGCGGGATGCGTACGTCAAAAAAGCGGACGCCTATAACGCCGCAGTAGGTGTTTATAACGAGGAGCTAAAGGCCGCAGAGCTTCTCTTGCCTAGCAGGGGTAACTACCCCCTTATAATGCGTGGATTTGCTGCATGGAGAGACCCCGCCTCCGGGGGCCTTTTTCTTCGTAAACCGATTGCCATGGGTGAAGTAGTTAAGGTGCCCAGCAGTATACCGAATTGGGCGCTACGAAATAGGGTGGCGGAGGAGGGCTTGGTTTTTGATGAAAGTACCAAGCAATACAGAAAGGCTATATTCAACCCCGCCCCTACCGCGCCCGCCGAGTTTACCGCAACGCCGCCCGCCGAGTTCACGACCAAAGAGCCGAAAGCGCCTTCAGGAATAACGCAAAAGCAACTTCGTGCCCAAGGCGGCGCGTTTGGAGGTGCACCCACGCTTCGCTCTGCGCAGCGCGACGATGCCAACCGAAACGCCCAGCCCGTACTAAGTGATGCCGACCTTGCCCGGGCTATGAATGCCGGTATTCCTCCGGCTACGCTTGACGCCGCCACAGCGCGCAATTTGGCAGATATTGAGAATAAGGCCATGATCCAAGGCTTTGATGCCGCTAGACTTAACAGGAGCTAAACATGCCCAACTGGAATGTACCCGACACTCTTACGCCCGATCAAGCTCAGCAACCGCGCCCGGCTACGCCGTATGCTGCGGTGAGGGCCAAGAACCCGCTCCCGGCCCAAGCGCAGATGCCTCAAGTTGCGGCTCCGCAAAACCAGATGCCCGGCGTACCTGGCATGGCGGCGCCCAATATGCAGCGCCCCGCCGCACAGTCGATGCCGCAGACCGTACAGGGCGCGCAGCAAGTACCTCAGATACCCAAAATCCCCCGGGGCCCGCAGACCGCCATCGGGTACGGCACGCCGGGTAACCCGCAGCGCCCGCAGAAAGGCTACTGATGATCGACCAATTCATGTCCCGCACTTTCGCGGCGCGGAATATCGCGCACCGCGAGCACTTGAGGACCGATAGCTATGCCCGGCACGAAGCGCTGAACGCGTTCTATACGGACATCATCGACGCTGTGGATGAAGTGGCCGAAGCCTATCAAGGCTTTGTTGGCTTGATTGGCGCGTATAAGGTCGACGACCAAGAGATCGACGACATTACCGAGTACTTGCGCGAAGAAGCTGATTGGATCGAAGCTAATAGGGACATTATCGGCGGCGGCAGCAATGCCATAGCTAACCTTGTCGACGGGGCCACGGCGATATATCTTCGCACGGTCTACAAGTTGGAGCAGCTAAAATGAACGAAGACCAATATGAGCTAACACCCGAAGAGGCCGCGGCCTACGCCGCCAAGCTGGACGATGAATCGCAGGCGAAGGTGGATGCCGACATCGAGGCCGAACTGGAGTTCCAGAAAGCTTTTCGGCAGACGCGCGGCTCGGCCCACGAAGTTCGTGCTGAAGCTTTTGGCGCACAGGTAGCCAAGCAAGTCGCCCAAAGTGACGCCGGAGGTAAAGGACGGACACCGTTCGCGCCCCCAGTAAAAAGTATCCCCAGCGAGTACGAAGTTAAAAAGGGGGACACGATGTGGGCCTTAGCCAAGCGGTATGGTATCAGCGTCAAGGATCTGCAAGCCTTGAATGCCGATATTGACCCGACTCGTATGCAACTCGGTTCCACGCTTAAGCTTAAGCCGGCCGAATCCGCCGCGGCTCAAATTGCACAACCGGCCGCGCCTGCTCGCGCCGCGGGTACCAATAAAACCTTAGACACTTTTGAGCAGGCTATGGCCAAGATCAATACGCCGGACAAGATCAACGAGGCCATGGGTATGGTTATTCCGGCCGCGCGCGGCGCCGCCGCGGCCAAGGGGGTGTCGTCTTACTTGCAAAAGATCATGTCGAATAGGGGCGCCCGGCCGGCGCAGGCTGCGCAGGGCCTTGAGGCCCGCACCCGGGCGATGGATGAGATGGTCCGCCGCGGGCCGCCCGCTAACGCATCCCTGGGGCGCCCGTACCCTAATGAAGTGCCTCCGTGGCGAGTTAAATGAATTTGACATATGATGAGCGCCGCAGTATTTTGTGGCTGAAGATCAAAGAGCATGCAGAGAAAAGGCTGCATATTCTGCGATCGCGCAATGATTCTGTCTCTTTGAACCTCGAGCAAACCTCCACGCTTCGGGGCCAAATTAAGGAGATCAAGATTTTGCTGGAGTTGGATTCCGACGCCGGCGCAACCCATGAAGACTGACTTGCGTTGGCCTTCATAAATTGAGTGGAGATGTAGTAAAAATGGAAGACGAAGAACTGCAGCAAGAAGCCGAAGCGTTTGAGGCCGGTTTTGCCGAAGCGAGTGGGGCCGAAGTACCTCCGCCCGCTGAGCCACAACCCCAGCCCGAGCCTGAGCCGATGCCTGAGCCAGAGATAGAGACAGAGCCGGAGGAGGGGATCATCCCCGAGTTTGGTTTGACTCCGAGCGCAATCCGCGCGCGGCTGGCCAAGGTAGACGAGCTTGATCGGATGAAGCAGGAGATGCACCAACTGGCGCAGCACCGTGACCGCCAATATGGCACGATCGGAGAGCTAAAGCAGCGGGTGCAGCAGATGCAAGAGGGCCGCGCGGCACAACCAACTGTTCGGTTGACCAGCGAAAGCCTCAAGCGTTTGCGGGGTGAATACCCTGAACTTGCGGAACTTCTAGCGCAGGACTTAAGTGAGGCTGTTGCAGTTGGTAATACCCCGGCTCCGGCTGGCGTTGACCCGCAACAGATTGAGCAACTTGTGGCCAAGCGGACTGCGGAAGTAGAGCGCCGAGCGCAAGATCAGACGATGAAGCAGGTGCAGCAATTGTTGCTGGCCCGGGACCACCCGGACTGGAAAGAAGTTGCGGGCAGTGCTGAATTCAGTTTGTGGAAAGCCAATCTGGACCCGCGTGAGCGGACGATGCTTGAGAATAGCTGGGATTCCAGCGTGATCGGCTCGGCCCTGACGGCCTATAAAGGGTGGCGTGGCAAGCAAGCGGAGAAGATGGTGTCCAAGCGCAATCGTCTTGAACGCGCCATTCAACCGAATGGTGTTGCATCAAACAGCGACACGGCAGGTGAAGTCGATGCCTTTTTGGCGGGATTCAATGCCGTGCGAGGCCAACGCATTTAACTGAAAGGAAGCTATCATGGCTATTCAAAATTACTCGACCGTCACCGCACGGATCGGAAAACTCAAGGGCGAGATTCTCGCTCACGCTATGCCCGTTGAAGTTCTGGGCATCACCGGCATGCAAAAGCAAATGCCGAAAAACCAGTCTGATACCGTGGTATTCCGCCGCTATCTGCCGTACGGTGGTACGGACAACAAGTGGATCACGGGCGCCAATGTGGCCACTTTTGCTGGCGACCACATCACCCAAGAGGGTGTGACCCCCTCTGCTGACACCCTCAGCGCGACCGATATCACGGTCCAGTTGCTGCAATACAGCGTGCTGTATGCCGTGACCGACAAGACGGTTGATCTGTACGAGGATGATGTCCCGGCAGAAATGAAGAAGCAAACCGGCGAACGTGTGGGCTTGGTTCGGGAAATGGTTCGCTACGGCGCGCTGAAGGCCTGCACCAACTTGTTCTACGCTGGCGGCTCCTCGACGTCTACCGTTGATGAGACCCTGTCCCTGAACTTCTTGCGTAAGATTGCCCGCACCCTGCTGGCCAACCACTGCAAGCAGATCACCAGCATCCTGGCCCCGTCCCCGAACTTCGCTACCGCTCCGGTGGAAGCTGGCTTTTTGGTCTTTGTGCATACCGACATGGAGCCGGCGATCCGCGATTTGCCGGGCTTCAAGCATGTCGCCGAGTATGGACAGCGCAAGCCGGTGCATGAGATGGAACTGGGCTCCGTCGAGCGTTTCCGTTTTATCTCCTCCCCGGAATTGGCGGCGACCATCAACAGCGGCGCGGCCGTAGGCTCGACTGGCCTGTATTCGACCAACGGCTCCAACATCGACATCTACCCGTGCATCGTGGTGGGTGAAGACGCTTGGGGCCAGGTCGCTTTGCGTGGCATGGATTCGATCGATGTGACCTATCTGCCCCCGGGCCAGAAGGACAAGAACGATCCGTTGGGTCAGCGCGGCTACATCGGCGCCAAGACCTACATGGCCGCTTCCGTCCTCAACAATGGCTGGATGGCGCTGGCATATGCTGGCACCCCGTCCTTGGCCTAATTGACAGGGGGCCGCTTTGGCGGCCCCTTTAGAAAGGAAACATCATGGCTGAATCTGTAAAAGACCGCACCGGGGCGTTGGCTAACAGTAGCGACGCGGCAGAACTTCGCAGTCTGCTGGCCGCTACTCAAACCGACCTGGCCGCACTCAAGACCACCGTAAACGCGATTATTACCGCCGCCGGTACCGACATTGCTGCTGTTGCGGCCGTGACCCCGGTTGGCACCCAATCGCTTGCTGCCTAATCCTGAAAGGAAAATATCATGGCTGAAAATACCACTTACACCCTCACCCAGTACGCCGGCAATAGCGGCGATGTCCAAGGATCTGTTGTTTTCGATGCGACCGCTATCACGGCCACCGACTACATCGAACTGGACATCGGCTTCCAGCCGCGTGCAATTGAGTTCGTCAACGCAACTGACCGCATCACCGGTAGGTATTTCAAGGGTATGGCAGATAATTCCTGCCTGAAAACCGCTGCCAATGGCACCGGCACCTTGGAAGTAACCGGCGGGAACGGCGGCGTGACCCTGACCACCCGCGGCTTCCGCGTCCTGCAGAATGCTACGCTGGGCTTGATCGCCGCCAGCAAGACCTGCTACTTTGTAGCCAAGGCTTAAACCCGACCCGCCCCGGCGTTTTGCCGGGGTCAACTACTTAGAGGAAGAACCCCATGATTGACGCCCAAGAATTAGTTGAACCGACGGAATCCGAAACGGTCTTGCCGGGCAAAGGCAAGCTTAACCGCAAGAAGATTCAGTCGGATCTGGTGCAGGAAGTTGAGCCGGTGACGGCTCACAATCTGACCGAAAAAGCGGCCAAGCTAGCTTTTCTGGAAGAAAAAGTTGAGGTTATGGTGCATGAGTCTGCGGACCCCAATGCCGAGCCAATTGTCGAGACATGGGTCAACGGCATTGCGCAGCGTTTTGTGCGCGGCCAGGCGCAAGTTGTGCGCCGCAAATTTGTTGAAGTTTTAGCTCGGGCCAAAAACACCGGCATCAAGACCAACGAAGCAATGGACTACAATGGCGATCGCACCACAGCTATTGTCAAGCACACCGCGCTAAAGTATCCTTTCAGTGTTGTCCGCGACGAGAATCCCCGCGGAGCCGCTTGGTTAAAGCAAGTCATGTCTTAAGGAGCGCCGGATGGCCACATACCTCGAACTCTGTCAGCGCGCGCGTCAAGAGTGCGGTATTGCTGGCTCCGGCCCTACAACTGTTTTGGACCAGACCGGCGATCTGAAAAGGATCGTCGACTGGGTCAACACCTCTTGGCAAGATGTCCAGACCCGCGAGGACACATGGCAGTGGATGCGCACCGGCTTTAGCGTCAATCTGACCGCCGGGCAACGCGAATACACTCCCGCTCAATGTGGCATCACGGATTTTGCGTCGTGGAATATCGAGCATATCCGCGTGTACAAGACCACTACGGCCAACGAATACACGCTGACCTATTTGACCTACGACGATTTCCGTGCGATTTACATGCGCGGGGCGATCCCGTCTACTCGCCCGGCTTTCTTCACGATTAGCCCCAGCAAATCGCTTATATTTTACCCCACCCCAGACCAGGTCTATACGGTCTACGGCGATTACTACACGACGCCTACCCAGTTAAGCGCCAATACGGACACGCCGGGTATGCCGGTACGCTTCCACGATTTGGTTTGGTATGGCGCGATGCGCAAGTATGCCATGTTTGAGGCCGCCAACGAGGTGTACCAGTTTGCCACGCAGGAATATAACCGCCTGATGCGCAATCTTGAGCAAGATCAGTTGCCGGATATGCCGATGGCGGAACCTTTAGTGTGATGGACATCAACCTCAACGCCCCGGTCCAGATGGACTACTTCGCCCTTGAGGGCGGGTATGACATTATGACCCCTCCGCTGATCATGCCCCCGGGCAAGGCGATTCAGGCCCAGAACTTTGAGATCAGCGAGACCGGCGGATATCGGCGCATCGCGGGGTATGAGCGCTATGACGGACGGCTTTCGCCGTCCGATCAATTTTACTACACGCTCCCGGCCACGATCACCGGCGCATGGGCCGCCGATGACATTGTTACTGGAGGCACCTCGGGGGCAACGGCCACTATTATCGGCGCTAACGGCACCGGATTTTTTGTGGCCAAGGTCTCAGGCACTTTTCAGACCGCCGAAGACTTGGAGATTAGTTCGGTGGTTGTGGCCGTATGTGACGGCGCACCTTACGGCGGCGGGGCTAGCACCGTTGAAGATGACGCGATATACACCGCCGCCGCTGCGGATGTTTACCGGGGGGATATCCAGGCCGTGCCAGGTTTTGGCCCCGTGCGCGGGGTGTGGCTCTACAATGGAAAGGTCTATGCGTTTCGCAATAACGCGGGCAACACCGCTTGCGATATGTACAAGTCCACCGCATCGGGATGGACGCAAGTGGCTCTGGGCTATAAGCTGGCCTACGACACCGGTACGGGGCTGATTGAAGCGGACGACACGGTGACGGGGGCCACTAGCGGTGCGACGGGGGTAGTGACCCGCGTTGCCAACCGGGGCGGCGCGTGGGGCACGGACGCAGTGGGCCTGCTGACTTTTGCCAGCATTACAGGTACTTTTCAAGACGGGGAGAACCTGCGGGTGGGGGGTGTTACCCAAGCTGTAGCGGATGGGGGCTCCAGCGCGATTACGCTGGCCAAGGATGGCCGGTTTGTGTTCGTCAATTACAACTTCGGGGGCGGCACGACCACAGCGCGGATGTATGGCTGCGACGGGGTCAATAAAGCGTTTGAGTTTGATGGCACCGTGTTTGTGCCGATCGCTACAGGCATGGCCGCTGATACGCCGACCTTTATTGCGGCTCACCGCTCGCATTTGTTTTTGTCTTTTGGGGCCTCAGTGCAGCACTCGGCCATTACCGACCCCTACAGTTGGACGGCTGTGCTGGGCGCAGGTGAGTTGGCCGCGGGCGAGCAGGTGACGGGCATGACGCCGCATGTAGGCAGCGACCAGTCTGCGGCTTTGGTGATCATGACCCGCAACCGGATTCAGGTGTTGTACGGTAACAGCTCGGCAGACTGGAAGTTGGTCAACAGCGAATCTGATGTGGGCGGGTACGCATATACCCAGCAAAAAGTGGGCGATATGTATTGGCTGGATGACCGCGGGCTGACCTCTTTGCAGGCCGTGTTCCAGTTCGGTAACTTCCAGGGCAGCACGGTTACCCAGCAGATTCAAGACTGGCTACGGGCTGAACGAACCCGTGCGCAAGACAGTTGTATTGTTCGTAACAAGAACCAATACAGACTCTTCTTTAACGACAAGTACGCGCTGTATTTGACCTTTATCAACGGCAAAGTTGCGGGCGTGATGCCCGTCTTGTATGAAGACGATGTTAAGTGCTCTTGTTCAGGCGAATGGACCACGGGGGAAGAACAGATCTTTTTTGGGTCTTCTGACGGCTTTGTGTACCAGATGGATAAAGGCACTAGCTTTGATGGGGAGCCGATCACGGCGTTCTTCACCACATCGTTCAATAACATCAAATCGCCTCAGATTCTGAAGCGGTACCGTAAAGCCCTGCTGGAGCTGAGGGGCAGTAGTTACATCGCGCTGCAGTTTGGCTACGAATTAGGGTATGGGCAAGCGTCAATCACTCAACCCGAGTATCTATCGCTGCAGAACAATCTGGCCGCGGCTTACTGGGATAGCTTTACTTGGGATAATTTTTACTGGGATGGGCGTACGCTAGCCCCATCCGAGTTGTCAATTTCAGGCAGTGGTGAGAATATCGCTTTGGCGGTTTTATCCCAAACTGCTATCGCGCTACCGTTTACGATTACGGGTATGCTTGTACACTACACACCGCGCCGGAGGATTAGATAATGGCTGGAAGTGAATACTACGATCACACAACTTTCCCCGCAACGGGCGCTGCCGGATCCTCGGCGACCATGCGTGCTGAATTGGACGCTATTGAAGCGGGTTTTGGCAAATTGCCGGACCTGACGGGCAATGCTAACAAAATTGTCCGCATCAACTCAGCGGCCACCGGCCTCGAGGCCACAACTTCTCCTGCGCTGACAGACCCAAGTATCACCTACACCAACGGCGGGTCAGGAACGCTTATCCTACCCAACGCTACAGCTCCTGCCCAGACTACGGATGCGTCAGTAGTTTGGGACTCTAATGACGACCTGTTGACGGTTGGCACAGGCGCTGGCCGTAAGGTCATGGCCGACACAGACTCTACCCAGACCCTGACCAACAAAACGATCAATCTAGCAAGCAACACGCTGACGGCTACTTCTGCCCAGATTGCGTCTGCCGTCAGCGATGAAACCGGCTCAGGCGCGCTGGTGTTCGCCAACAGCCCGACTCTGGTCACGCCCGCACTCGGTACACCGTCCAGCGGTACGCTGACCAACGCCACCGGTCTACCGGTCTCCACAGGCATCAGCGGACTGGGGACGGGTGTAGCGACCGCCCTAGCGGTCAATGTAGGATCTGCTGGCGCACCTGTGGTCAATGGCGGCGCACTCGGTACACCGTCCAGCGGTACGCTGACCAACGCCACCGGTTTACCGGTCTCCACAGGCATCAGCGGACTGGGGACGGGTGTAGCGACCGCCCTAGCGG
>Ga0116204_1002088_pt1 | contig 10939 bp, 10 predicted proteins | sample LakKivwa52mmetaG_FD_94481 | JGI IMG/M metagenome (GOLD analysis project Ga0116204, IMG submission 94481) | Anoxic lake water microbial communities from Lake Kivu, Rwanda to study Microbial Dark Matter (Phase II) - Lake Kivu water 52m metaG | ecosystem: Environmental > Aquatic > Freshwater > Lake... | reverse complement strand
GTTTGTTCTTTGGTAGGAATAAAACCCCAAGCAGATTAGCAATACTTAATAATAGGATAAAGAACAAGCCTACTAACATATTTTCTAGTAAGAAGAAAAATACTAACCCCCATAAAACAGTACCAATGATGACAGTGATATTTCGGCGTTGATAAGATTTCTTGTCTTGTGGATGAAAATAAATCATAATCCCTAAACCAACACTTGCAAGAACAAACAAATACGTAATCAAAATGATAATATTCCCTAATTGATAATTTGAGGTAAAGAGTAATTGATACATATTGAGTTTCAAAGTTATTTGACCATTGAAGATGGGATATTGATTAACCACCATATATAGAACGGGGAATAAGAAAAAGAGATGGAATAACAGAAAGGTTGCAATTGCCCATACAAGCGGGAAGAATCCCTCCTTTTTGGTAATGGATTGATTCCTTTTTGGGTTTGGTTCTGTTTGAACAACCTGATCAGCAAGTACTTCAGGCTTTTTTTCGGTCTGTTCCGTATTCAATAAGTAATCAATCGAACAATGGAATATTCTTGCCATATGAATCAGTTTATCGGTTTCAGGATACGCTCCATCCGATTCCCATTTACTAACGGCTTGTCTTGAAACATTTAATAGGTCTGCTAATTGTTCTTGGGTTAAATTATTGGTCTTGCGAAGTTTGGCGATTTTTTCTCCTGTATTCATAAGTATCTCCTCCTATATACCATCATCATAGCAAGTTTCTTATCTAAAAAACACCATTTTAAGTTTTCAAGATGTAAAGTTTAGGTTGCTTTTTGTTAAAAAGAGCCCTGTTTCTCCCATTTCGATAGAAGATCGTTATAAAGCCCTTCCGTGAGTCTACCTCTGAGAAATGTCCGATCAATGAGTTGATTTGGACTGACTAGGAGCAACTCACTCACTTCATTGTTCTCCGTAAAGGATACTTGATCAACCTTGGTTTGGTAGACCAACCATACTAATCGTAGTTTATCTAAGGTATAACTCTTATAAAATTCGACATTGTTAATTCTCATTCCAGTTTCTTCATAGAATTCCCGAATCGCAGCTTCTTCTAAGGTTTCCCCAATTTCACGGTATCCCCCAGGAAAGGTGATTTTACCTTCTTCTTTCCCTTTAAGTTTGACCATGACAAACTCGTTACTTGGGGTAAAAGCCACAACCACACAAGCGACATATACCCAGTTATTCCAATCGATATAACTACAGTTAGAACACCGATTTACAGCGGTTTCCTCTTCGATTCCGCTGATTAATATATTTCCACATTCCGGACAGTATTTCATGAGTGATTCACCTCGAGTTGATCAGAAAGTTTGATGATCCTTACGGGATATTATACCACTACACATTGCTTTTATAGACGGAAAATAATAATCGGAACCAAGATTGTTTAAGAAACAATGATGGTTCCGATGGATTTTAAGTGAAGACTTTCTTAATTAGCACATCCAACTTTTGAGACAAACTAAGCATTTCACTAGATACATCACGAGAAGATAAGAATCAAAACAAGAAGATTACAAAAATAGACAAAGCGACGCCAATCAAATAGAACCACTTATTCCAAGAAAAGACTCGATATCCATCCATTCCTTCAAATGGGATAAAAGGTAATGCTTGGTAGATTAGTATCGGAATCAAGAATGGTTTCAACCCTGCCTGAAAGGACTCTGGAAATATGTAGAATAACCCTACAAATCCCCCAATAACACTTAACCATGAGGCAAATGACGCCATTCCTTTGTACTTGCGGAAACTCTTCTCTTTCCAAATCGGTTCAATAGGAACAAAATAACCAAAGTGTGGCCACCAGATTCCAAGTATCAGTGCTTCGAAGATACTGATGATTGCGCCACCTTGAGAATGGTTAAATTTGACTTTACCAAATAGTCTCGCAAACGGATAGTTAAAAAGGATGCGTAAACAAGTAATCCCCACAACAGCGATTAACCCAAAGTAAAAATATTCAAGACCTTTGATTGAAAATAACGAAACCGCTGCGCCAATAAATAAAGCGAAGAGAATACTTTTAATCAGACTGAATTTGGGTCTTAAGGAAGTGTTGCGAGGTAAACTCTCATCGTAAATCCAAAAACTATATCCACTGATAACAAAGATCAGAAAAAAGCGATAGATAAAGGATGCTTTGGAATAACCAAACAGGAGTTTAAACAAGGAAGTGACTTGGAACCCTTTGTTAGCAAACATATTCCAAGAAGACGTATTATCATCTCTTACTAAAGCAAACTGCTTAATGAGTCCTTCCTTGTTTAAGGCTTGGATTCCCGCATCCAATAACAAGGGGCCTAACTGGTGTCCTCGTGCTTTTGGATTAACAAAGATCCATTCAATAACCCCTTCATTAGAAGAAACTTTTTTTAGAATAATCCCTGCCACAATCTCATCATCTTGGTTTTGAATATAATATCCCCATGTGGGACACTTGGGAACGACCATTGCGCTTAAAGGTCCAAAAACCTGAACCGCAAGTTTGGAAACCAGGAATCCTTCTTCCCGTGTTTGAATGGGATAAATGTTCATCTTTATTGATTCCTCCTAAGAAAAGAATGATAAGTTGTTCTAATTGAATCGTTTGAGAAGTTTCAATTCTACCTTGTCTTGTTCTGAAACGCGATAAGATTCTACGGCTTTTTGAATTGCTTTGTTATGAGTCCAACAATCAAATGTATGAGCTTTGAGCAAAGGAATCACGCGATTGCTGTATGTAATCATCATCGTTGCTAAAGCCCAAGCTACAGCCATTTTCGTGTAATATCCAGGATGATTCAATTTCTTGATTAGGTGAAGAGACTGTTCTATATAGGTATCATTTAAATAGTGACTCAAAATCATAACAGCAACGATTCTTTGTAGGTGTTCATCCTCTTTCGTCGCATAAGTACTCAATAGAATAAGGACTTCTTCAGGGTATTTCTTGGTGATGACAAAACGTTGACACAAAGAATCGATAGAACTCCAATCACGAGCGAGATGAGCAAATTGATCAAAGTAATAGAGGGCTTTTTGGATGTCTTTTAGTGCCCCTATGCAGTACGTTTGTAGAATCTCTAGTTCATATACACTGCAGTCATTGGAATCAAGGAACTCAATCGGGTTGTCTTGATTGATTGTCTTTGAAATCTCAGCTAATCGAGGAAACCGCACCCCAATATAAGGTTTGCGATGTTCCACATCCGTTTTTAAATCATTCCAATCGATTTGATATTCCTGACATAGATTCAATAAAACTTGATTCGCATTCATAACGTTTCTCCTATCTGTATTGTTCATCTACCGTTGATTGATACTTATCTGTTTCGTTTCCTACAAATAGAAACAACTCTATTTTTTAGATACCTTATCTCGAGACCGAGAAATATGAAGACTGAAAAGAATCGTAAATGGAATGGTGATATCAAACAGAATGAATAGAACCATACTCATCCTTTTCATCACATCTGGAAACATCCATCCAAATAACCAACTCGCCCATACCCAGTTTAACAATCCAATCAAGAGGATTTCTGCGAACAAGGATTGCTTGATTCTTTGATCTTTCTTTCCAATCATAAGAGAAATATGGACCATTGTACTGATAAAGAAAAAGACAAATCCTCCACCAAACAAGAAAATGAGTAAAGTAAGTAGCCAGTTCCATGCACTTCGAGGATAAATGGTAAAAATATACACAGATAGGATTGTCAAAGCCGTAGTAAAAATCCCTATGACTAGCGCCATATTAAAAACCGATAACGCTGGCAATCCACTGTGCCAAGCGTCCTGGTTCATTATAGCATACTTGAGAAATGCATCAAATGTCGTATTTCCTTGTAGGATGAATCCAATCCCATGAATCACAGCGATGATATGTGCATAATAAAGCAAAGCGCGATGGCTTCCTAGGAACCGATCGTTATGATAAGAAGAGATTATCTTGCAAACCATCTTAATCATGTCACCTCCATGTCAATCTACCAATAACATCGATGTTCGAATGTATGAACGGTTATGGCTTTGCTTTGATTTTACTGATGTTTATCTAGATACACAATATCATCAAGAAAAAAAACGCACATTTTACATTCTACATAGATGAGATTTATTGACCTTTTGTGTCGTAGAATAGTCACTCCGATCCAAAAAATAAATCGGAACCTAGATTGTTTGGAAAACAATGTCGGTTCCGATTCCTTCATCTTCAGTTGAATCATCCCTTTTAGATAAATAACTACACAGTTTCGATAGGATAGCCAGCATTAACCCAAGCAGAGTAGTTTCCTTGTAAACGATAAACTGTTTCAAATCCTGCTTCAATGAGCTTGTTAGCGCCTGCAATCGATACACTATCGACGTGACAATAAATTAAATAAACTTTGCTTTTATCATGCGATGGTATTGCTTCATCAAGAGACCCATCCCCCAAATAATAATGAAGGGCTCCAGGAATATGACCTTGAGCATAATAAGGTGAAACGTCGATGATAATGATATCTTCCGTACTATCTATGAGTTCCTTCGCTTCCATAGGGGTCACATCGACATAAGTATTTGTTGTCGCTACTGTGCAGCTGAATAAGGTGAATACTAAGCCTATAATGATAAATAACAGACTAACCTGCTTTTTCATGAGTGGAATCTCCTCTAATTTTCGTTAAGTGTACTAGATCTAGCTATACAAATCAACGATTTTGCTTATTAAGGCAGTTGTTCATCTTAAAATCGATAAATTGAAAACCACAGTTCCATGTTTCGAAACTGTGGTTGTTTCTTATAGAATTTGAAAATAAACTAAGAAGCAAATTTTGTTTTTGAGACAACCCAAGCTTTCATTTTGATGTTGAGCCAGAAACTATAAATCCCAAGAGTAATAATCGTTAGTAAGAGCCATTTGATGTATTGACCAAACAATTCGATAGCACTACCCGTAAATTCTAGTTGTTTGCCTTCAATGTAGGTATGTTTCGCATACCATTTTTCACGAATACAGAGTGCCCAAGGAATACAGATTCCTAAGGTTAAAAAGGTAATCAGCGCTGCTAAAATATTCGTGCCAATCAATCCGAGTAATCCACCTGTAAATTTCGAGTTGAAACATTATAAACCCCATAGAAATGCTTCTCTCTTAAAGGATTCCTTTCTTTGCTAGAAAAACCGCTTCAAATCTTCAAGAGGGACCTTTGGCTCTCTATTTTCATATAATAACCCATTTTTCTCTTGCTGGACATCTGTAAGTTGAGTAACACAATAACCTTGGAATCGAGGTATCTGATTGATGGCATCAATTAAACTTTTGAGACGTTTGATAAATTCTTCTGATGATTGAACACTTCGACCATACCCCCAACCATCTTTCCCTTCGAAGGCGATACCAGCAAATTCGGTAAGTAGAATGGGTTGTGAATGATATTGATAATGTTCGCAAAAGGCTAATCTTGGCGGTTTTGGATGAACTTCTTCGTTGGATAGAACTTTATTCATGTCCTGATACGTTTGAAGCAATGTCTCTCCATATTCTGCATAATTATGTAAAGTTACTAAGTCACTAACGGTATGTTCCCAACCATCATTTGACACAACAGGGCGAGTCGAATCTAGTTCTTTGGTGAGGAATACAATTTCCTCTGTATATTTCTGCTGCGAAACGTCATGCTTCACATCAAAAATACCCCATGACTCATTAAAAGGAACCCAAGCGATAATTGATGGATGTAATTTATATTGCTGAATAACTTCTGTCCATTCCGTTTTTAGACGACGTTTTGATTGTTCTGTGCATTGATAGAAGCTTGGCATCTCCTGCCATGTATAAATCCCTAAAACATCGCATAAGTAATTGAATCGTTGATCTTCGATTTTTTCATGTTTACGGATACCATTTAATCCCATGGATTGGATTAGAGTTAAGTCTTTATACAAATCATCCACTGTGCATGTTAGGTGTTTCGTGTCAAAATATCCTTGATCTAAAATCATTTTCAGATAAAGCGGAGTTCCATTGATTTGATACTCTTGATTCCATGATAAAAATCGAAATCCAACATAAGAAAACACCTGATCAACAACTTGATGATTCTTAATCAATGTAACGACTATATCGTATAAATAAGGATTCTCAGCTGACCAGAGTTTTATATCACTAGGAAGAGGTAACTCAACTTGTGTCTTAGGTATACCAAGATAGGAACAAATCGCTTGCTTATTGGAATCGATGATTTCAACTTGTAAAACATCTTCATCCGTCATTGCTTGCAGATCAAGTTGTAAGGTAAGCATGGTTGGAGAATAGACATACTCCACATTCTTGATGTGGGTATGTTCTACAATCTCCATCCAAGCTGTCTTCCATATTCCGCTTGTTTCTATATACCAACATTCAAAATTTTCGTTCTTGTAACGTTGCTTTCCTCGAGGTTGTTCTTTAGATAAAGTATCTTCGACGAATACTTCAATCTCTATTTCTTCCCCCTTTACAAATGGAGTAATATCAAAGGAAAAGCGATTGTATCCTCCTTCATGACTGCCTACATACTGGGAATTAACATAGACCTTAGCATGATAATCAACCGCCTCGAAATGCAAATAGAGCGTTTGATTTGGTTTGATAGAAACAGAAACAAACTTGCGGTACCATAAATGCGGATGATAGCTTTCATCATGAATCAGACTCTGTTTGGTATGATAAGAATATGGAACTTGAATGGTCATTCGATGGAGTTGGTCTAAGCTAAGTAATTGGGGGTTTTGAAATTGGGGTTCTGTAATAAATGCGAAATCCCAAGGTCCGTCCAACGACATCCAATTGGGACGTTTCATCAAGGGGCGAGGGTAGTTAGCAATGTCTAAGATGGACTGACTCATGAGTTCTTATCTCCTAGTTTTTGTTTTTGGAAATACTCGCTTGGAGTATCATGAAAATTTAGTTTAAACCATCGGTAAAAGTATTCAATGCTTTTAAATCCAAGTTTCATCGAAATATCATAGGTTGATAACTCAGATAAATTGGAATTTTTAATAAACGAAACTCTTGCTTTTGTTAAATCAGTAACCGGAGTTGTATTAAAGAACTTCTTATATAAGCTGCAAAAGTGAGACAGACTAAAATCCAGTTCTGAAGCCATACTTGAGACAGAGAATGAACCTGGTCTGTGATAAAGGTCAAGCCGGATTTTCTCAAATTTACGTTGTAATGTTCGCTCATATTCAATTGAAGAAAACGTAAAATTATGGAGTTTTCTTGAAATTGAAACAAATAAAGTCTTCATTAAGGAATCGATCATATACTCTGACCCCAGCCGATTGGAATTACTCTCAGAATGAATTTTTTCCATAATGGAACTGATATAACTACTCATCATCGGGGACAAAATCGTATTGAGAGGGAAGCGGATTTCTTTAAAAAACTGATGGCTAGCAGAAGTGAAATCAAGATAATCATGATTGAGATTAACGCGTTCAACATAGAAGTGTTGTGGAACGCGAGGTTCATATATAATACAACTACCAGGAGGGGCTTCTATCAATTTATCATTAATCATAATATTCACTGAGGAATTAAAATGAAAAAAAATGTAACGTGCACTTCCTTCAGGTCTAAGAATTTCGAATGGTGCTTTTTCTATTGCTTGATATCCAAAATAGTCCAGCTTAAAGATCATCTTAACACCTCCTGTTGCGTTTAATTATACTCATAATTTGCAATATAGCAAGATTGCGAAATCAAAAAATGTTATGGAAGATTAAAAAAAGTCAATAAGGTATGATAGCGGATTCATTACGCTCATCTCTCATATAACTTAGCTTATAAGCGCTTTCAAAGGAAATTTCTATTGACATTATTTCGTATTAGATTCATCAAAGATAGTGAAAAAAGATATCATGTATCGATAAAATGTCATATAATTTATGAGAAGAATTATGTATAGTTAAATCATGAATAGGAGTGATACTATGAAAAAAATAACCCTACTTGCTTTATTCGTTTTAATCTCATTTTTAGTCGCTTGCGGCGGTACAAGCACAACACAATCGATTGGAACCGATGTGACCAATCAAGATGGAACCGTATCTATTGAATTTTATGGGTGGGGTTCGATTGAAGAATCGATTGTCTTCCAAGAATTAATTGATACTTTCATGGAAGCGAATCCTGATATCATTGTCTCTTATACGAACTCCTCTCCAGAAACTTATATGCGGGTATTACAAAATCGGGTGAATAATCTTCCTGATGTTTTTTACCTTCCCGATACCGAATTTATGTTATGGGCTGATTCCGGTCGATTGTTAAATCTTGACTCTTTTATTTCTACGGAAACCTTAACTTCGATTTGGCCAGAAGCCATAAACCGCTATCAATATGATCGCAATGAGCAAGTATTAGGAAGTGGTAGTCTGTATGCCTTACCAAAAGACTTAGGTCCATTTGCGATGGTTTATAATAAAACACTTTTCCAAGAAATCGTTAGTGCAAAAGGATTGGACTTGGCATTTCCAGACCCAGATACCCCTCTTTCTTGGGATGCCTTCACTCAGTTATTAAACCAATTGAAATATACAAGACAAAATGGTCAAAAAGTGTTTGGTATTTCTCATTACGAGTTACCAACAGCAATTTATTCGAACAACGCTGATTTCTTCGCTGCTTCTGATATTCGCAACGAAGGCATTAGTGCGCCTAATTTTATCCAAGCCCTTCAATTCGTTGCTGATCTTCATCTAGTACATGGAGTGATGCCTTCTCCAGACGAACAAGTCTCGGTCAATGGATTTCAACGTTTTTCAACAGGTGGCACTGTCTTTTCGTTTATGGGGCCATGGGATTCCAAAGGATTTTGGGAGAATCTTTCGTTTGAATGGGATCTAATTCCAGTTCCTTATGGACCGGCAGAAGGAGCAAAATCAACAACTTGGGTAGGTTCCATGGGGTTTGCAATTTCAGCGAAAACAAAAAAAGCAAATGCTGCTTATCGATTAGCAGAATTTCTTTCCATCAGTCCTCAATCGCAACAACTCAGTTATCAAATGGGTCAATCCATTCCGAATGTCATCTCTTTAGCAAAAAACGATTATATTCAAGGAATAGGTCTTACTGGTACAAACCAACAATTCCCAGCGAATCGTTCAATGTTCATTAAGATTGTCGAAGGGACAGAACTCATTGGTGGTAAAGCAAGACCCGCTTACTTTACCTATGATTCGATTTGGTATAACGATTTAATGGCTGAACTGATTGATGTCTTTATGGGTAGTGAAACAGCAGCTCAATTTGCCAATCGCTATAAATCGGTATTACAAGCTGCACTTGATGAAAGCTACTCTTATATTGAATGATGAAAAGCCAATTACATCGTAAAGAATCCATCTTTGCTATTATATTTATCCTAATCCCTGTGATTGGGTTTTTCATCTTCACATTTGCGTCTTTACTGTTTTCGGGATATTTTAGTTTAACCAATTTTAACCCGATACGGATTGATTATCGCTTCATTGGTTTCGAGAACTATCTAACCTTACTGAATGATAAGTACTTTCTTGAAGCTGTCTTTAATACCTTCTTTATGATGCTATCCATTCCCATTTCGATGTTTCTTGGTTTATTACTTGCTGTCTATTTACGGCGTAGTTTTAAAGCAAATAAACTCATACGAGTCTTGTATTATCTCCCTGTTGTCAGTAGCGTTGTCGCTGTAAATGTGGTGTGGCGATACATTCTTAATGGGGAAAACGGAGTATTGAATCATCTCTTAGGAATCAATGTTCAATGGCTAGGAAACAGTGTTTGGCCCATCAAGTTTGCGATTATTATGAAATCAGTATGGGGTTCTCTTGGGGTTGTGATGATTTTATACTTAGCAGGATTACAAAACATTCCTCGATCCCTTTATGAATCAGCTGACATTGATGGAGCGAACGCAATTCAAAAGTTTGTTCATATTACCGTCCCACTCCTCTCTCCAGTATCGTTTTATGTATTAATCACAGCCATGATTGGGGCGTTACAATCTTTCGCTGATGCTCAAATTTTAGCGGATGGAAACCCTGCTGCGAGAACCATCGTCTACTATATTTGGTCGAAAGGAATCGATCAGAATCGATATGGTGTTGCTTCTGCTGCTTCGATTTTATTAGGGGTATTAATTATGACGATTACGATCATTCAGTTTAAACGCTCGAAAAGGTGGGTGTTTGAAGGATGAGACTGAAAGGAATTCCGCTCTCGAAGTGGTCCATATGGCATTGGTTATTTGTCATTTCATCCATCGTTGTTATTTTAGGCACAATCTCCATGTTGTTTCCTTACGTCTGGATGCTAGCAACGAGCGTTAAATCAAGACAAGAAGCTTTTGAATTAATCCCAACATTACTTCCCCAACAATTTCAAATCACCACCTACATTGAAATATGGAAAACCATTCCCATTGTTGGGGCGATACTGAATACTTTAACAGTAGAAATATCAGTAATCACAATCGGTACCTTTGTATCGAGTTTGGCCGCCTTTAGCTTTGCAAAACTACGTTTACCCCATAAAAACTTTTTCTTAATTCTCCTACTAAGCGCCATGATGGTACCTTATGCAGCTTTATTATTACCTCAATATCAAGCCTATGAACGATTAGGTATGACAAATACATTGTGGCCTTTAATTATCCCTGGCTTTTTTGGAAACGTCTCGATGATGTTTTTCTTAATCCAATACATGAAGGGGATTCCTAATGAGTTAATCGAAGCTGCTAAGATTGATGGGGCATCTTACTTTGGAATCTATTGGCGGATTATGATTCCATTAAGTATCCCTGCACTCGCAGCCCAAGTCATCTTTTGGTTTGTCGGTATTTGGAATGATTACTTTGCGCCTGCTATTTATTTGACCATTCCAGAACGACAAACCTTACAACCGCTCTTAGCTAGTTTAAACAGCGC
>Ga0116204_1002086_pt1 | contig 10942 bp, 8 predicted proteins | sample LakKivwa52mmetaG_FD_94481 | JGI IMG/M metagenome (GOLD analysis project Ga0116204, IMG submission 94481) | Anoxic lake water microbial communities from Lake Kivu, Rwanda to study Microbial Dark Matter (Phase II) - Lake Kivu water 52m metaG | ecosystem: Environmental > Aquatic > Freshwater > Lake ... | reverse complement strand
TTGTGGCATCACGACCTGGCCTGGACAACGCCTCGCTACCGCCGCGAACTGCACGACGGCCATCCCTGGGATTTGCTGCGCGTTCATCAACCCGGCGTCACGCACATGGTCGTCTCCGAACTGCGCCGCCGCGAACTGGTCGGATTGATGGGAGTCCCCGCCGAAAGCGTGCGCGTCGTCCCCAACGGAGTGGACCTCCAGGCATTTTTCAAACTGGAGCCGCGCACCGTTGAACTGGCGGAGCAACTCCGTTTGGGCGAGGCCGACCCGCTTTTCCTCCTGCCGGTGCGCCTGACTCCGCGCAAAAACATCGAACTGGCCCTGGGCGTGCTGGCCGAACTGCGCCGGGAATTTCCCCTGGCGCGCCTGCTCGTCACCGGGCCGGAGGGGCCGCACAACCCGGCCAACGCCGCCTACAAACGAAAATTGCTCGACCTGCGCGAATCGCTCGGACTGCGCGAAGCGGCGCACTTCCTGGCCGAACTTACGCCCGACTTCCTGCCCGATTCCGTTATCGCCGACTTCTACCGGCTGGCAGACGCGCTCCTGTTCCCCAGCCGCGAGGAGGGATTCGGCATTCCCATCATCGAGGCCGCTTTCAGCGCCATGCCCGTCTTTTGCGCCGACCTGCCCGTCCTGCGCGAACTGGGCGGCGAGGACGTGACCTACTTCGACCCGGACGCCGACCCGCAGGCCATTGCGCGTCAGATTGTCACCCGGCTGAACAGCGAAGCCACCTTTCGCTGGGCGCGGCGCGCCAGGCATGGTTACACCTGGGACTCGATTTATGCGCTGCACATCGCGCCTTTAATTCAAGAATAATTGGCAAAACGTCCCGAAGGTTTTTCAGGTAAGTTTTGACGGCTTTCCGACAACCTTCGGGACGGTGCAATGGCTTCGTATGCGAGCCGTTGATACGCGAGGAAATAAAATGAAAAAGACATTAAGCAAAATCAAAACCGTGTTGGTTCCTATCGGCGCGGGAAAAGAAGGACAAACCGCGCTCTCTCTGGCCCAATCCATCGCGGAGGAAGTCATCCTGGTCGGCGTCGTGCCAATCGCCGCCGGAGAATCGGTCAGCGCGGGCGCGCAGACTGCCCGCCAGGTGCGCAAACGCCTGCTCTCCCTGAGCGGCCTCAATTCCATCCGCTACAAATCCACCGTGATTGTCTCCGAAACGCCCTGGAAAGACCTGCAAAGCGCCATCGCCCATGAAAACCCCGACCTGTTCCTGACCGAATGGCAGGATGGGCAGACTTCGTTTGGCATCCCCGTGACGGATGTTCTGTCCAGTTCGTTGAGTAACGTCGCCATTGTGCGCGGCGCGCCCAGCTTGAAACTGGAACGGGCCCTGGTGGCAATGCGCGGCGGCCCGCACGCCGAACTTTCCCTGCAAGTCGGCCTGGGTTTGCCCTCCGGGCAAATCGACGTGCTGCACCTGTCCCTGACCGGCGCGGCCAATGACGCGCCGTTCAAAGGGCTGAAGGGCATCCTGCGCCAGCTTCCAGAAGTGAACCTGTGCTCGATTACCACCGACGATGTCGCCCGCGCGATTTTCGAGGAGTCCCAGGGCTACGACATCGTCGTTCTCGGCGCCACCGCTACCAGCCACATCAGCAGTTCCTCCATCGGCCCGGTCGCCGAAAAATTGCTGCGCGAATCGCCCTGCACCGTGCTGCTCGTCAAAAACCCGCGCCCCATCACAGAGGCCATGTTCGACGAGACCGCCGGGGCGCAGGCCATCTCCATCCTGGTCGATAAATGGTTCGCCGAGAACACCTTCCACGCCGACGAATTCTCGGACCTGGAACAACTGATGGCGCTCAAGGAGGCGCAAGGCGTCACCGTCAGCCTGGCCCTGCCCGCATTGAACGAGGAAGCAACGGTCGAGAAAGTCATCAAAACCGTCAAGCACGCCCTGATGGACAACATCCCCCTGCTCGACGAAATTGTCCTGATTGACTCCAACTCCACCGACCATACCCGCGACATTGCCCGCAGCCTGGGGATTCCTGTTTACATCCACCAGGAACTGCTGCCCGAACTGGGTGCGCGGCGCGGCAAAGGCGAGGCGCTCTGGAAAAGCCTGCTCGTGACCCGGGGCGACATCATCGCCTGGATTGATACCGACATCGTCAACATTCACCCGCGTTTTGTGTACGGCATCATCGGCCCGCTGCTGCTCAACCAGCGGGTGCAATTCGTCAAAGGCTTTTATCGCCGCCCACTCAAGGTCGGCAGTAAGATTCAGGCAGGCGGCGGCGGGCGCGTGACCGAACTGACCGCGCGGCCCCTGCTCAACCTGTTTTATCCCGAACTTTCGGGGGTTATCCAGCCGCTTTCGGGCGAATACGCCGGGCGGCGCGAGGCGCTCGAACAGGCTGTCTTTTTCTCCGGTTATGGCGTCGAAACCGGCCTGCTGATTGACATCTTTGAGCGCTGCGGCCTGGGCGCGATTGCCCAGGTCGACCTGCTGGAGCGCGTCCACCACAACCAGGAACTGGAAGCCCTCAGCAAAATGTCCTTTGCCATCATCCAGACCGTGCTGCGTAAACTGGAATCCCGCTACGAGCGCGCCATCATCGAGGATGTCAACAAGACGATGAAACTTATCCACCATACCAACAGCGGCTATTTCCTCGATGTGGAACTGGTCGCCGAACAGGAACGCCCGCCGATGATTAATATCCCCGCCTACCTGGAGCGCCGCATTCAATGACCAAATTCTGCCTTATCCGTCATGGACAAACCGACTGGAACCTCGAAGGCCGCTACCAGGGCCAGAGTGATGTCCCACTTAATGAAACGGGCCGCGCCCAGGCGCGCGCGCTGGCCGAAAAACTGGCCGGGCAATCCTTCGACGCTGCCTACGCCAGCGACCTGTCGCGCGCCCGCGAGACCGCCGAAATCGTCGCCGCTGCGCTTCACCTGCCGGTTACGCTCGAAAAACGTCTGCGTGAAATCCACCAAGGCGAGTGGGAAGGCCAACTGGTGGACGATATCAAAGCCCGCTACGCCGATGTCTGGCAGCAACGGGCAATCGACCCGGCCAGCATCCGCCCGCCGCAGGGCGAAACCGTCGGGGAGGTGGCCGTGCGGGTCTCTGCCGCGCTGGAGGAGATTTCCCGCGCCCATCCGCAGGGTTCCGTGCTGGTCGTTTCGCACGGGCTGTCGCTTGCCACCGTTTTATGTAAAGCGCGCGGCATCCCGGTCGGCCAAGCCTACACCGTCATCCCCGACAACGCCGAGCCGCTGTGGGTGGACTGGAATCATTCCGGGGAACCGCAACAACCTTAAGCCAGCAACCTGGCTGTAAAGACCGTTATTGCCTGGCCTTCCAGTTGTACCCGTTCGCCAACATGCCTGACGCGTAGTTCGCCGCCGCGCCGGGAGGCCTGGTAGGCCAGCAACTCGATTTTGCCCAACTTCTGCGCCCAGTAGGGGGCCAGGGCGCAATGCGCCGAGCCGGTGACCGGGTCTTCATCCACCCCGGCTGCCGGGGCAAAGAACCGGGAAACGATGTCGTATTCGGATGTTTGGGAGCGGGTTGTGACCACCACGCCGCGTGATTTGACCGCTTTCAGGCGGGGGTAATCCGGCGACAGGCCGCGCACCTGTTCTTCGTTTTTCACTTCCACCAGGTAGTCTTCCGTATAACGCCTTCTCTACCGGACAAAATTCGGATAATCATAAGAGAAGTCCGTAAATGAGACCGGGATGGTCAGGTTGAAATCCAAGAGATGCTCAAGCACCCGCAAACCGAGTTGAAATAGGCTCAAGTCACAACGGTCGGTGCGATGAACAATGGCATGAAGGTTTTGTCCGAAAGACCAAAGGCCGATCTGGACAATCCACAGATAGGCGAGGCAGGCGGCAATCATCAACTTTCCGATGCGCGCAGGAGTGGAGAGATGACTCTTGTGCAAGTTGAAACCGCGGCTTTTCTGGTCTGAAAAGAAGGTTTCGATTTTGAAGCGTTTTTGATACCAGTAACATACTTCTTCGCGCAAATCCATGTTGGAGACCAGGTAGAGCGGCTCATCATGTGTTTCACGCCACCAGGCGACAGCCAAAACAGGTCCATAGCGTTGTCGGGTGAAAGCCACCTCTGGGATTTCCAGGCACATGCCCGGTTGGAGCAGCATCTCTTGGAAAGAAAACTCTTCGCCGTTGAATAAAATGGCATTACTGGCGGTACGACAGACATATTTCCAGCCAAAACCAGCCAGCTTCGCTTGCAATTCGCTACCATCGAACTCACCATCGCCCAGGAAAATGACATCCGCGCCAATTGGAACCAGTTTTTGCACTTCTGAAACCAGCGCGATGTGCTTTTCCTGTGAAAAATGACCTTTCTTGCCAGAAACAACCAGCCAGCCTAAAGGCAATGCGCGTCCATGAAACCGCACACTCAACATCAACGCTACACAATTACGCCCAACATCACTGCCATCCATGATCAAAACCAAGGTGTAGTTGGCTAAATTCGCTAATAACGCGGCCGTAAAAGGCATCAGGTAAATTTCTGCGCCTGGCTCTGTATCGTTGATGTAACGCGAATAGCCTTTGACCCGGCTTTCCAGTTTGCGCCGATCTGGAACTTTGCTGGCAATTTTGGGATAGTTCGTGCTTCGACTGCCAACTATGCCACTAATCAAGCTGGCTAATACATTCAACTGCTTCGCTAAGTAGCCTTTCGGTTCGCCCAAAAACATTTGTGAAAGTGCGGTTCTTATGCTACGATAGCGTTTGTGGTTGTCACTCATGGTTTGCTCCAGGTTCTGTGGTAGGAACCTAAGCTTACCAGATGTCAACCACTATTTTTGTCCGGTAGAGAAATAACGCCCAATGTAGAGCGCGTTGTCCAGGCCCAGCGCGGCCAGCAATCCATCAGGGGCTGAAACCGGTTCGGTCAGCCGGGCCGGAAAATCGAGGCCAATCCAGCCATCGGGCAGTTGCCTGGCTGTCAAGCGTCCCGAAAGGGTCTCGAAACGGGCAGTTTGTCCTGCCTCCAGCCTGCCCTGTTCCCAAAGGATGTGGGCGCTGGCCAGGGTGGCGTGACCGCAGAGAGTCACTTCCACTGTCGGGGTGAACCAGCGCAGCCGGTAGGATTCTCCCTCTGGCAGCAGGAAGGCCGTTTCAGACAGGTTCATCTCGCGGGCAACGCCTTTCATCCAGTCAGCGGATTTTGGCGCATCGAGTAAGACCACCCCGGCAGGATTCCCCGCAAAGGGACGGCTGGTAAACGCATCGACCTGAAATAATGGCAGCGACATTTTTACTCCTTCACAATCTTCGCTACCGTTACCCCATCCCCGCCTTCGTTGGGATGGCCCTCCTCGAAGGAAGCGACGTATTCGTGGCCCCGGAGGGCGGCGCGCACTTCCTGGCGCAGCACGCCTGTCCCTTTGCCGTGTATGATGCGCACGAAGGGCATCCCGGCCATGTAGGCTTTTTCGAGGTAGTTTTCGAGCATGATGAGGGCGTCCTCGGCGCGCTGGCCGCGCAGGTCCAGTTCCATGCCGGGGGAGGCGGTAGACACGTTCGAAGTAGACACGGAAACAGGTTGCCGTGATGTTTTCTTGTTTCCTTGTTTCCCCTCCCCCTGTGTACTTTCTTCCGTCTTCCGCGCAATCTCTCCCAATTTTGCCCGAATCCGCAGCGGGCCGACCTGCACTTCGGCATCGGACTCGCTGAGGGAGGTGATGACGCCTTCGCTGCCAAGCGTGCGCAGGATGACCTTCTCGCCCAACTTGAGCGGGGAAGGTGCGCCTGCTGGAACTCTTTCTTCTTTCGTCTTTCTTTCCACCGGCGCGGCGGCCTTAGCCTCGACCGCCTCAACTTTTTCTTCCAACTTCTGAAGGGCGTCCACCGGCTGGCGCAGTTTCTTCATCTCGGCCTTCAGCCGCCCCAGGTTGCGCTTCAGCACTTCCACTTCCAGTTCGGCTTCGGCTTTGGCTTTGGCAATCACTTCGCGGCGCTCGTCTTCGATTTTTTCGAGGCGCAGGGCCAGTTCGCGGTTGAGTTCTTCGCTGCGCTGGCGGGCTTTTTCGGTCTTTTCGCGCTCGCGGCTGGAACGGTTGCGCTCCTTGCGGATGTCGTCGAGCAGTTTGTCGGTGCGCAGCTCGTCGGGGTTGACGGCGTTCCGGGCAACGGTCACAATGGTTTCGGGGAGGCCGAGGCGGCTGGCAATCGCCAGGGCGTTGGAGCGTCCCGGCAGACCGATGGTCAACTTGTAGGTGGGGCGCAGGGTCGCCACGTCAAATTCCAACGAGGCATTCACCACGCCTTCGGTGCCATGCGCGAAACTCTTCAGTTCGGGGTAGTGCGTGGCGACGAAGGTTGTGCAGCCGCTCTCCAACAGGTGCTGGAGGATGGCGCGCGCCAGGGCTGCGCCTTCCTGGGGGTCGGTTCCCGCGCCGAGTTCATCGAAAATCACCAGCGAGCGCGGGTCGATTTTCTTCAGGATGCGGATGATGTTGGTGATGTGGCCGCTGAAGGTCGAAAGCGACTGCTCGATGGACTGCTCGTCGCCGATGTCGGCGAACACATCCCGGAATATGCTCAGTTCCGAGCCGCTCTGGGCCGGGATGTGCAGGCCGCTCTGCGCCATCAGTACCAGCAGGCCGACGGTTTTGAGCGAGACGGTCTTGCCGCCGGTGTTGGGGCCGGTGATGACGACCGCGCGCGTGCCCGGAGCCAGGTCGATGTCGTTGGCGACGGCTGTGTTCTGGTCAAGCAGCGGGTGGCGGGCTTTGTAAAGCCTGACGATGGACGATGGACGATGGACAGTGGGCCTATCGCCGTCTATGGTCTGCGGTCTGCGGTCTTTGAGTGGGTGTAGCATGGGTTCTGCCGCGTCAATCTCATCCGCATACTTGGCCTTGGCAAACGCCAGGTCGATTTCGGCCAGGGCGTCGATGCCGGGCAGGATTTCTCCAGCCGCCGCGCCGACCTGCGCCGAGACCTCCGCCAGCACGCGGATGATTTCGTTGCGCTCCGACATCTGTTTCTCGCGGTATTCGTTGTTCAGTTCGACGACCGCCAGCGGCTCGACGAACAGGGTCGCTCCGCTGGAGGACTGGTCGTGGACGATGGATTTAATCTGCCCCTTGAATTCCGCCCGCAGTGGGATGACGTAACGGCCCTCGCGCTGGGTGATGAGCGTATCCTGGAGCATTGGCACGGTGCTGGAATCGGTGATGTAGCGTTGCAGGCGGCTCATCAGGCGTTCATGGGCGATGCGCAGTTCCTTGCGGATGGAGGCCAGCTTGGGCGAGGCCGAATCCAGCACTTCGCCCCGGTCGCTGATTGTGCGCGAGATGGCGTCTACGATGCCGAGGGTCATGGGCAGGGCCAGGGCCAGTTCCGCCAGGCGCGGGTAAATATAGGCAGGTGTTTCGGTGGAGCGGGTCTCTGACCTGCCCTGATTGCCCGGTTTCTGGCGTTTTTCGCGTTCCGGCACCGCCTCGGTCGCGCCCTTACTATATTTTTCGAGCGTCTTCTTGAGTTGACGGCACGAAATCAGGGTGGATTTGACATCCAGCAGGTCGACCGGCTCCAGCACGCCGCCGCGCCGGGCCAGTTCCACTTTTTCGCGGATGTCGTGCGCCCCGCCGATGCCGACGTCATGCACCGAGAGCAGGTGACGCGCCTCGGTTGTTTCTTGCAGGCGCACCAAGGCCAGGTCGTAGGAAGTGGTCGGCTCGAGGGCGCGCGCCAGTTGTTTGGAGGCGGAAAAGTCACAGTGCGCGGCCAGTCGCTCCAGGACTTTGGGGTATTCGAGGACGGAGAGGGTTTTGGAATCCATATCAATCTTTCAACCAAAAGTCATCATCAATTGCGTAAATGTCCTTCGACTTCGCTTTGCTGCTTAAGATGTCATGTCTTGGGCGGAGGGCGAAGCGTACTTGGCGTAGCCCATAGTCGAAGGACGCTCCGCTCAGGACCTATGCGGGAATCCTAATGAAAAACGGCGCAAAGGCTTATATTTTACACCTTTGCGCCGTTTCATTTCAGGGTGGTTGCTTATTTTTTCAGCAGGATGGTCACTTTGCGATTGGGTTCTTCGCCCACCGATTCGCTGGTGACATCGGGATGGTCGCGCAGTTCCAGGTGGACGATGCGCCGCTCGGCGGAGGACATTGGCTCCAGCACCTGGCGCTTGCCGGTGCGGACGGCCTGTTCGGCCATGCGGCGGGCCAGTTGGCGCAGTTGCCGTTCACGTCGGGCGCGGTAGCCTTCTACATCAACGGTGACCTGTACCCATTTATCGGCTTCTTTGCTGACGATGAGCGCCAGGATGTATTGCAGGGCGTTCAGGGTTTCGGCGCGGCGACCAATCAACACGCTCAAGTCGTCACCGCGGATGTCTACCAACAGGGGGATTTCCCCATCGGCATCCACGTCGCCGTGTCGGGCTGTGACATTAGCGTTGATTTCCATCCGGGAGAGCAGGTCGCGGGCAGTCTGGGCGGCAAAATCGAGCAGGTGGTCATCGGCGGTGGTTACGGGAGCCGGTTTGGGTGCCGCGGCCTGGGGAGCAGGTTCACCTGCTGGGGCTGCCTCGGCAGCCTTCAGCGTCAGGCGCACCCGCACCTGGCGGGAGCCGAATCCCAGGAAGCCTTTGGCGCCTTCGTCGAGGATATCCACATCCACCATATCCGGCGAAATGCCCAATTGTTCCACGCCGCGGGCGACGGCTTCTTCCACTGATGGAGCAATGATTTCCAGGGTTGTCCGTTCCATGAGACCTCTTTATTTACCCGATTTTTTGCCAGGGGCGGCGGGTTGTTTCTTGCCACCAAACACAAGCAGGTTGTTCCAGTTGACTTTACCCAGCGCTGCGTATTGCAGGATGCCGACCAGGTTGCTGGCGATGAAGTACACGGCCAGGCCCGAAGCAAAGTTGAGGGAGAAGTAGAACAGCATCAGCGGCATCATGATGCTCATCTGCTGGTTCATCATCGCCGTCTGGTCGTTGGGGCTGGCCGAGGGGGTGATGGTCAACTTGGTCTGGACGAAGGTCGTCAGGCCGACGATGATTGCCAGCACCGGGATGCCAAAGGCCAGGCCGGGGATGATGACGCGTTCAGGCTGCCCCAAATCCATCCACAGGAACAGGCTGTTGATGGGGATGAGCGCGGAAAGACTGGCGTTCGGTGTGATATCTTCGAGCCAGGGATAGATGCCGCGCACCAGGTCGATCATCTGCATGGGTGTGGCCGAGATGGCGCGTACGATGCTCTGGTAGAAGCCAATCAGGATGGGAAACTGAATCAGGGTCGGCAGGCAGGAGCCAAACGGATTGATGCCGCGCTCCTTGTAAATGCGCATTTGCTCCTGGGCCAGTTTTTCTTTGTCGTTCTTGTGTTTTTCCTGGATTTTTTTCCACTCTTCCGAAGCCATCAACTCTTGCATGGCCGCGCCAGATTTAATCTGCTTGGCCATGATGGGATGGGTGGCAATGCGGATAATGATTGTGAACAGGATAATCGAAACTCCGAAGTTCCCCACGAGCGCGTAGATGAGGAGCAGGGTATTTGTAAATGGGTTGACGATGAGTAAATCCCACATAATCTTTGTCCTATTGAGCTGGGGTAAACGTCCACTTTTTGGCGCCATTCAGGTCATAGGCAACCATCAAGAAGGGTGACCCCATCGGGGCGATAACAACCATATCATCGACAAGCAGCGGCGCGGTATAGATTTTGTTCTTGTCGAAGTTATCCTGCCATTTGGGCGCGCCGGATGTATCCAGCGATTGGACGCGGCCTTGCTCTGTCACATAAATGACCTGTTCTTCGAGAACGAGCGGGCCGGCCACAATCGAACCTTCTTCGTCCCGGAACCACTTCACCGCGCCGTTTGCCGCATCGAGCGCGTAGAATTTCCCGGCTTTTCCAAATACGGTTCCAATATAGACGGTATCATCACCAAAACCGGGCGTTCCCCAAATGCTGCCTTCGAGCGGTTTCATCCAGTTGGATGAACCGTCGGAGGTGTCAATCGAATAGAGGTTGCCCGAGAGCGTGCCAACGTACAGGGTAGCCTCCACGATTACCGGGGAGCCGATGATGCCGTTGTCTAGTTCCTTCTCCCAGGCGATTGTCCCGGAGGCGGCGTCGATTGCATATAGCATGTGGTCAAGCGTTGCAAGGTAGATGTACTTTCCGTTGCTGACCGGTGTTGTCCACAGGGCGTACTTGGAGAGATTCTTTTCCCAGCGTTTGCTGCCTGACATGTTGAAGGCATACAGCGTACCATCTCCCGACGGAGCGATAATCGTATTGTCCAGGATTAATGCCCCGCCCAGCCAGGGTTTGGCGGTGTCGAAAGACCAACGGATGCTGCCCGTCGATGTGTCGGCGGCGTACAGGGCGTGACCGCTCGCTGCCGCGCTCCCAACCACAAACAGGCCATCAGGCGTGAGCGCGGGAGGGGCGTAAAAGTTCATTTCTGCGTCATATTCCAACGGGAACCGCAGCGGGGAGACTTTCCCGGAGATGTTGGCAGTTGCTTCGGTTCCATTTGAGGCTTGTACGATGTAGACATGGCTGTTGCTAGCGAGGTAAATTGATTCCCCGTCGGTTGACATCCCCGGCCAGTTGGTAGCGGGAGGCGCGCCGCAAGCGCTCAACAAAACCGTCAGCATTGCCAGCAGCGCAAATAAAAACAGGCGATTGAACTTCATCAAAACTCCTAAGGGACGAGGTCGACCCCGCCCGGATTGAACGGGTTGCAGCGCAGGATGCGCCAGATTGCCATAAAACCGCCTTTGAGCGCGCCGTATTTGTAGATTGCCTGGTAGCCGTAATGGGAGCAGGACGGGTAAAACCGGCAGGTGTTGGGCGGCATGGCCTTCGAGATGGTCATCTGGTACAGCCGAATCAGCGCCAGGAGCGGGATGCGCGGCCAGTTCCAGATACTGCGGGGCAGGTCG
>Ga0116204_1002085_pt1 | contig 10946 bp, 8 predicted proteins | sample LakKivwa52mmetaG_FD_94481 | JGI IMG/M metagenome (GOLD analysis project Ga0116204, IMG submission 94481) | Anoxic lake water microbial communities from Lake Kivu, Rwanda to study Microbial Dark Matter (Phase II) - Lake Kivu water 52m metaG | ecosystem: Environmental > Aquatic > Freshwater > Lake ... | reverse complement strand
TGCATCCAGTGGATAACGGTCAGAACGGACAAAATCGATGACTTTCCTGTCAATTTCCAGGATGGCAGATGCGGGATCATCAAGCAGGCTCTTCACCTCGGCATTCACCGCGCCCATTTGCTGGATCAGCTCTCGCATGTTGCGAGCGCCTGCGCCCGACGCCGCTTGATAAGTCTGTGGCGCGACCCATTCCACCAAGCCTTTTTCAAACAGGCCACCTACGGCCATCAACATCAGGGACACCGTGCAATTGCCGCCAACGTAGGTTTTTACGCCGTTGGCAATCCCGTCCTTGATAACGTTCTTGTTGACCGGATCAAGGATGATGATGGCATCGTCCTTCATACGCAGGGTCGAGGCCGCGTCGATCCAGTAGCCTTTCCAGCCGCTGGCCATCAGTTTGGGGTACACCTCCTTGGTGTAGTCACCGCCCTGACAGGTGATGATGACATCCATGGCCTTCAGTTCATCAATGCTGTTGGCATCCTTCAGTGGCGGAATATCCTTGCCGATATCCGGCCCCTTGCCCCCCGGGTTGGAGGTTGTAAAAAAGACCGGGTCAATATGATCGAAATCCCGCTCTTCCTTCATGCGCCCCATCAGCACCGAACCCACCATGCCACGCCAGCCGATCAGGCCGACTTTTTTCATTGCGTTATTCATTCTCAAAACCTCAATCGATTCAATTCGCTCATTTAGTTCAATTCATTCTGCGCTTGCAACACCGCATTACAGTGCAGCAACAACCGCATCGCCCATGCCTGAACAGGAAACCTTAGTAGTCCCTTCGGTCCAGATGTCCGCAGTACGCATGCCAGAAGCCATCACCTTCTTGACGGCATGGTCAATCCGGTTATAGGTCACTTCGTCGTTGAAGCTGTACTTGAACATCATCGCCAGCGACAGAATTGTCGCCAGCGGATTGGCAATATCCTTGCCGGCAATGTCGGGAGCGGAACCATGACTGGGTTCATACATGCCCTTGTTGTTGGCATCCAGCGAGGCCGACGGCAGCATGCCGATGGAACCCGTCAACATGGACGCCTCGTCCGACAGGATGTCGCCGAAAATATTGCCGGTCACCATCACATCAAACTGTTTGGGTGCGCGCACCAGCTGCATGGCAGCGTTGTCGACGTACATGTGACTGAGTTCGACTTCCGGGTAATCCTTGGCCAGATCAATCATCACCTGCCGCCATAATTCGGTCGTTTCAAGCACATTGGCCTTATCCACCGAGCAGACTTTCTTGTTGCGCTTCATGGCAATATCAAAGGCAACACGACCAATGCGGCGAATCTCGGATTCGTTATAGCGCATGGTGTTGATGCCTTCACGCTCGCCGTTTGCCAGAGTGGAAATGCCACGAGGCTGTCCAAAATAGATGTCGCCGGTCAATTCACGCACGATCATCAGGTCAAGGCCAGACACCACTTCCGGCTTCAGAGTTGAGGCTGAAGCCAGCTCTGGATAAAGCAACGCCGGACGCAGGTTGGCAAACAGGTTTAAGCTTTTGCGGATGCGCAACAGACCGCGTTCCGGGCGCATGTCACGCGGCAACGTGTCATATTTCCAGTCGCCTACCGCGCCCAGCAGCACGGCATCGGCCTGTTCCGCCAGTTTCAGGGTCGCATCGGGCAGCGGATCTTTGGCCGCTTCGTATCCGGCGCCACCGATGGGCGCTTCTTCCATTTCAATCTTCATGCCGTCCGATTGAAGGATGTTCAAGACCTTGACCGCCTGCGCGACAATTTCGGGGCCGATGCCGTCACCCGGCAAGACTGCAAGTTTCATTTCATTCCTTTCAAGCAAAGTATCAGGCAAACAGCCAGGGCGCCTGCACCTTGCGGCGCGCCTCATAGGCATTGATCTTGTCGGTGTGCTGCAGCGTCAGTCCAATGTCATCCAGACCATTCAGCAAACGGTGCTTGCGTTCACCATCCACCTCAAACCCTATGACTTCACCAGCCGGTGTGGTCACGGTCTGTGCGGCCAGATCCACGGTCAGGACATAGCCTTCGCTTGCGAAGGTTTCGCGGAACAGGCGGTCAACCGTTTCGGCGGGCAACACAATGGGTAGCAAGCCATTCTTGAAGCAGTTGTTATAGAAAATATCGGCATACGAGGGCGCGATAATGGCGCGAAAACCATAGTCCTCAAGTGCCCAGGGCGCATGTTCACGCGAAGAGCCACAGCCGAAATTTTCTCGCGTCAGCAGCACAGATGCGCCCTGGTAACGCGGCTGATTCAACGCAAAATCCGGATTCAACGGGCGACCGTGATTCGCTTTTCCAGGTTCGCCGCGATCAAGATAGCGCCATTCGTCAAACGCATTGGGACCAAAACCCGTACGCTTGATCGACTTGAGAAACTGCTTCGGGATGATGGCATCCGTATCGACGTTGGCACGATCCAACGGCGCAACCAAACCAACAAGCTGGGTAAAAGGCCTCATTTTGTTGACCTCTGAATGGCGTCACCGGCCCGTTCAATGTCTTGTCCGATACCACGCACGGTATTGCAACCGTAAATGCTGAACACCACGCCAACGGCGATCAGCAACAGCAGAACCTTGGCGATGCCAAGGATGATCCACTTGCGCGGGATGCCTGTCGATTCATCGGCGGATTCAGCAGTAGATTGGCCAGCCGCATGGTTCACTGCCTCATTGGAAGCTGCCTTTGTCAGTTCGCTCATTTCATCACCTCACGAATATCCACAAAATGGCCAAACACCGCTGCGGCTGCGGCCATGGCCGGGCTGACCAGGTGCGTACGCCCACCCTGCCCTTGCCGACCTTCAAAGTTACGATTCGAAGTTGAGGCGCAACGCTCTCCCGGCTCCAAGCGGTCGGCATTCATCGCCAGACACATGGAACAGCCGGGTTCGCGCCTCTCAAACACGGCCGCCTTGAACACGGTGTCCAAGCCCTCGGCCTCGGCTTGTGCCTTCACCAAGCCAGACCCCGGCACCACCATCGCCAGCTTGACGTCGGCAGCCACTTTTCGCCCTTGCTGCAAGCCCCACGCCGCCACCCCGGCTGCCGCACGCAAATCTTCAATGCGCGAATTGGTGCAAGAACCAATGAACACCTTATCGACCGGGATCTGATCCATGGGCGTATTTGCACTCAAGCCCATGTACTGCAATGCGCGTTCCCAATCCGCCTGTTGCACGGCGCTGGCGGCCTGTGCGGGGTCTGGCACTTTGGCATTCACGCCCACCACCATCTCGGGTGAGGTACCCCACGTCACTTGCGGCTGGATGGCGGATGCATCGAGCTCAACCACCGTATCAAAATGCGCCCCTTCATCAGACACCAGCGTGCGCCACCAGGCCACGGCCTGTTCCCACTGATCGGCTTTCGGCGCTTGTGGCTTGCCGCGCAGATAATCAATGGTGGTGTCATCGGCGGCCACCAGTCCGGCACGCGCGCCACCCTCAATGGCCATATTACACAGCGTCATGCGGCCCTCCATGCTCAGCGCGCGAATGGCAGCCCCCCCGAATTCGATGGCGTAGCCAGTTCCACCTGCGGTGCCGATCTTGCCGATGATGGCCAACGCGATGTCCTTTGCAGTCACGCCCTGGGCCAGTTCGCCTTCCACCTTGACCAGCATGGCCTTGGATTTCTTTTGCCACAGACATTGCGAGGCCAGCACATGCTCGACTTCGGAAGTGCCGATGCCAAACGCCAGTGCCGCAAAAGCACCGTGCGTGCTGGTATGCGAATCACCGCACACCAACGTCACACCGGGCTGGGTAAACCCCTGCTCCGGGCCAATGACATGCACGATGCCCTGACGCTTGTCGTGCATGGCAAACTCATTCAAACCGAATTCCTGGCAGTTGGCATCCAGGGTTTCCACCTGCGTGCGCGAGACCGGATCGGAAATGCCCGCAGCGCGGTCCGTGGTCGGCACATTGTGGTCGGGGGTGGCCAGAATGGAATCAATGCGCCACAGTTTGCGGCCATTGATGCGCAAGCCTTCAAAAGCCTGCGGGCTGGTGACCTCATGCACAAGGTGGCGATCAATATAGATCAAGGCGGTGCCATCCGGCTCAACGTGCACCACGTGGTCGTCCCACAGTTTGTCGTATAGGGTTTTAGCAGTCATGACCAACAGCCAACTCAGACGTGAAAAAGGGGCGAATTATTGCATTTTCAATGGCCTAGCCGCCAGATGAAGCCAACCTGGGGCGGCCCTTGATTGCAAAGATAAGTGCAGCCATCAACGCCAGCGATGAAGCAACCGTAAATGTACCGGCGCTTCCCAAGCCATCCCATGCTGCCCCGGCATACAGACTACCGATGGTGCCGCCCACACCAAAAGCGAGGCTGTTGTACAAAGCCTGCCCGCGCGCCTGGTGCTTGCCAACAAAATATCGATGCACCAGCGCCATGGCCGAGGCGTGATAGGCACCAAAACTGAAGGCATGCAACAGTTGCGCAAACAACAATACGGGCAGGTTATCCACCAGCCAGCCGATCAGCACAAACCGCAGCCCTGCAACCAATAACGTCAACAGCAACACCGTTTCCGGACGAATGCGCGCAAATATTCTGGGCATGACGAGAAACACACCAATCTCGCAGATCACGCCCAAGGCCCACAGCCAACCCGCCACACTCTTGCTGTAACCGAACTCGACCAGATGAATCGTAAAGAAGGTGTAATAGGGGCCATGTGCAGCAGCCATCAGCATGGCAGCCACAATCAATGCCCATACCTCAGGCCGCCTTAATACGCTACCAATGGGGGCCCCATCATGAACATGCGGTGTCATCTGGGCTTCGGGCATCACACGCGCCGTCAGCAAAATCCCCACCAGCATGCCCATGACCACCCACAACACCAGCCTGACCGAAAAATGGTCAAGCGCCACGCCCAAGCCCACTACGACCAGAATAAAACCCACCGACCCCCATAAACGGATGCGACCGTATCGATCTGTTTGCGCCCCCAGATGCGACAGGGTCGTCGCCTCGACCAGTGGCAGTGAAGCGCTCCAGAAAAAGCTGATCAGGCTCATCACCAAAAACAACGACCAGAAGGATGTGGCCCAGAACACGCCCACAAATGCCAGCAGGCAGACCAGAGCGGCCATTTGCACGATCGCCACGCGTTTGCCGGTGCGATCGGCGATATGCCCCCAAACGTTGGGCGCAAAGATGCGCATCACCTGCAACAGGGACATCAGCACGCCAATCTGGAAGGCGTTGAAATCGAGGGAATGAAGATAGAGCCCCCAGTAAGGGGCCATGGCGCCGACAAAGGCGAAATAGAAAAAATAGAAACCCGACAGGCGCCAATAAGGCACGGCCCCTGTCGGGTTAGTCATACCGTCGCGAAATGGGTCAGGAATGCAGAGTCAGCGCTTACACCTTGGCGGAAACAATCATGCGGTAAAGCTCGTCCTTCAACGACACCCGCTTCTTTTTCAAGTCTTCAAAGACGGTGTCATCAACAGGCACATCTGCACGCTCCAGCTTTTCCACCTCATTGGTCACGCCGTGGTATTCGTCAAACAGTTTGGCGAAATGACCATCGTTCATTTTCATGTTGTGAATGGTTTCGCGGTGCTCTGGAAATTCGTGGACGAGATCGTGATGTTCTACTTGCATGGTTCTTTCTCCGTTAAAAAACTCTCAAAATTGTTGCGGCGTGCCAAGCATTCATTAGGGTGCTGATTCAGGCGCTTAATTTGGTGCTTTCCCATTGATTGCCGGTGTTGCACAAACAACATCGGCGTTCTGCGCCCGATGACGCAGGGCGTGATCCATCAGCACAATGGCCAGCATGGCCTCGGCAATGGGGGTGGCACGAATGCCCACACAAGGGTCGTGACGCCCATGGGTTACCACTTCGATCGGATCACCGTTCACGTCGATCGAACGGCCTGGAATACGCATGGATGAAGTAGGCTTGATGGCGATCGACGCCGTCACATCCTGGCCTGTTGTAATGCCCCCCAGAATGCCGCCCGCATGGTTGCTTAAAAACCCTGCCGGGGTCAGTTCATCGCGGTGTTCGGTGCCCTTTTGTGCAACCACTGCAAAACCATCGCCGATTTCAACCCCTTTTACTGCATTGATACTCATGAGTGCATGCGCCAGATCGGCGTCAAAACGGTCATAAACCGGCTCACCCAAGCCGATGGGCACGTTCTCGGCCACCACGTTGATGCGCGCGCCGACTGAATTGCCTTCCTTGCGCAGATCATCCATATACGCTTCCAGCGCCGCCACTGAATCAGGATCAGGACTGAAAAAAGGGTTTTCGCTGACGCTGTCCCAGGTTTTGAAATCCACGACCACCGGGCCCAGTTGCGCCAGATAACCGCGAATGACCGTACCGTACTTTTCATGCAGCCATTTGCGGGCAATGGCACCGGCTGCAACGCGCACTGCGGTTTCACGCGCAGACGAGCGCCCACCCCCGCGATAGTCACGAAAACCATATTTCTGGTTGTAGGTGTAGTCCGCGTGTCCGGGACGGAAAGTCTCGGCAATGTTGCCGTAATCCTTGCTGCGCTGGTCTTCATTGCGGATCAGCAGCGCGATAGGGGTGCCGGTGGTTTTACCTTCAAACACCCCGGAGAGAATTTCTACCGTATCGGACTCACGTCGCTGGGTCACGTGGCGCGAGGTGCCCGGCTTGCGGCGATCCAGATCCATCTGGATATCGGCTTCACACAAAGCGAGGCCCGGCGGGCAGCCATCGACAATGCAGCCAATGCCGGGGCCGTGCGACTCACCGAAAGACGTAACCGTAAATAAATGACCTATGGAATTACCAGACATGGAAACACACCCGTTTTTTTACCCTGCGATTATTGCACGACACGCATATCCTGATTTGTGGCTAGCCGCTGATTTGTGACCCGCTGCTGATTTCTGACAAATTGCCAATTTCCGCCAGTCACGCAAAAAAGGAGGAGATTTTCAATCTTTATGCGCCAGTTTCTGCAGTAACGCCATGCCCCAGGCCACGCCAAAACCGGTGATATCGGTACCCACTGCACCAAGTCCGCCTTTGCAGCGGCTGGCAGAAAGGTCCATATGCAGCCACGGCGTATCCGCAACAAACCGGTTCAGAAAGCGTGCCGCCAGAATATGGTCCGCTTCACCATCCAGCGTGCATTGCTTGACATCGGCCACGGTTGAATCGAGCGCTTCGTCATAATCATCCGGCATGGGAAAGGCGACCACCCGCTCGCCACTCACCTGAGCGGCCTCTGCTGCGCGTTCGATCCATTCATCCCGATTGCTGATGACCCCGCTCATGCGTTCGCCAAGGGCGACCGCCATACTGCCGGTCAGCGTGGCGAAATCAATGATGGCAGCAGGCTTGTCCTTTGCCGCCAGGGCCAGTGTATCTGCCAGTACCATGCGACCTTCCGCATCTGTATGCACAATTTCGATGCTGGTGCCATTCAACGCCGTAATCACTTCATTCTGGGTGTAGGACTCGGGTGACAAGTGGTTTTCGGCAATCGCCAGCCAGACATCCAGATTGATCGGCAATTTCATGCGCGTTGCCGCAGTCAATATGCCCAAGGCCACGGCCGAACCGTTCATGTCATCGTGCATGTTGTTCATGTAGCGCGCGGGTTTCAGGTTATGACCGCCGGTATCAAAACAGATGCCCTTGCCCACCAGGGCATAGACCTTGTCCTCTGTTTGATCTGTTTTCTTGCCACTACTCTTGCCACTAGTCTTGCCGCTTCGCTTGGCACCTCGGTATGACAGTTTCACGATCGCGGCATCTTCGTGCCCACTTCCACGTGCCACGGCGAGAAATGCGCCGGCTTGCAATTTCCTGAGCCGCTTGACATCGAATTCATCCAATTCCCAACCGGCTTCACTTGCCAAGTGCCGAACATGCGCTCGATAGCTGGCGGGCTTGAGGAAATTTGGCGGCAACATCGTCAAACGTCTGCACAAAGCATTTCCCATCGCTAAGGCTTGCTCTGTAGCCAGACTCAAGGACTGTGCTATTCCGTGAAAAGTGATGCTCTGGAGGGCCACAGGGGTCTTGTCACTTTTCCATTGCGGCATCTGAACGCTGTTTGCCCACAACACGTACGCTGCCGTTCTGGCGACGCGCGCGCAAAAATCGGCATCGCCGTAAAAGGCCACATCAATATGGGTGGGTTGCTCATCCAGTACAGGTTTTAATGCCGCGCGCAGCTGGGTATGCCAATCAAACGCGCTCTTGCTCACATCAAGGCGCAACCAGACTGAAAAACACCCTCCCGGCAATTCGAGCGCAAGGGGCTGCTTCAACAGATCACTGGTGGTTTTATGTCGGCGCTTCAAGGTCGCTTGCGCGGCATCTGCATCTGGCGCGTCATGCCAAGCCTCGCCTGCGGGCATCACCATGAGCACATGAGTGATTTTGCTACCGCTCTCAGTCAGCGGCTTGGCTTGTTGCGCAAGTTTGGCCAACACCGGCATCTGCTCAGGAATGAATGGCGGATTGCTTTGTGGATGCGTTTTCTTCTCAGGCTTCATCTGCATTCTCTAGATTCGTCAAGCCAATTCTCAATCTCAGGAAAATTGACCGGGTGGGGTGCACCCTCGATAATTCGCGGGCTTACGTCGTCCTATTGTCCACCAAATCACGAATCACCTATAAACCAAGCTGATCTTCAACCCACAACGACAGTCCGTGACGGTACGCAACGACAGCCACAAGCCAGTCGAAGCCCCCTTGCTCATTTCGGAGAACTCCACTCATGCCGAACGCCTTGCCTGCGCACTTGACCGCGCAACAGCCCGATAACGACCCACAGGAAACACGCGAGTGGCTTGATGCCCTTGCCGCCGTGATCGAAGAAGAAGGTGTTGAACGCGCGCATTACTTGCTTGAGCGACTCATCGACAAAGCCCGTCGCTCCGGCGCTTACCTGCCCTACAACGCCACGACAGCGTATGTGAACACCATCCCCACCCACCTGCAGGAAAAGCATGCCGGTGACGTGGCCATGGAACACCGCATCAAGAGTCTGATCCGCTGGAACGCGGTGGCCTGTGTGATGCGCGCAAACGAAAAAGCCCCCGGCGTCGGTGGCCATATCGCCAGTTACCAGTCTGCCGCCACACTGTATGAAGTCGGCTTCAATCATTTCTTTCAGGCTGCAGGCGATAAGCACGGTGGGGATCTGGTCTATTTTCAGGGCCACGCCTCGCCCGGCATCTATGCACGCGCCTATATTGAAGGCCGCATTACCGACGATCAGATCGGCAATTTCCGCCAGGAAACCAGCGGCGAGGGCATTCCCTCCTACCCGCACCCTTGGCTCATGCCGGATTTCTGGCAATTCCCCACGGTATCCATGGGCCTCGGCCCCATTACCGCCATTTATCAAGCCCGTTTCTTGCGCTACCTGCATGATCGCGGCATTGCCGACACCAGCGGGCGTCATGTCTGGGCATTCCTCGGCGATGGCGAGACCGATGAGCCGGAATCTCTGGGCGCCATCACCCTGGCGTCACGCGAGAAACTGGATAACCTGATTTTCGTCGTCAACTGCAACCTGCAACGCCTTGACGGCCCGGTGCGCGGCAACGGCAAGATCATTCAGGAACTGGAAGCCGCCTTCCGCGGTGCCGGCTGGAACGTGCTCAAGGTGATCTGGGGTTCTTACTGGGACCCACTGCTAGCCATGGACAGCAAAGGCCTGCTGCGTCAGCGCATGGAAGAATGTGTCGACGGTGAGTACCAGAACTTCAAGGCCAAGGGTGGCGCCTACACGCGCGAACACTTCTTCGGCAAATACCCGGAACTGAAGGAAATGGTTGCGGCCATGTCGGACGAAGACATCTGGCGCCTGAACCGTGGCGGTCATGACCCGCACAAGGTGTTTGCAGCCTATGCAGCTGCCGTCAAGCACACCGGCCAACCCACGGTCATCCTGGCCAAGACGGTCAAGGGCTACGGCATGGGCTCTTCCGGCGAAGCGCAGAACCCGACACACCAGCAAAAGAAGATGGACCTCGAATCACTGCGCGCCTTCCGCGATCGCTTCGAGATTCCCATTGCCGACGATCAACTCGAAAGCCTGCCGTTCTATCGTCCGGCCGAAGACAGCCCGGAAATGAAGTACCTGCGCGCCTGCCGTGACGCGCTCGGTGGCTATCTGCCAAGTCGCCAGCGCAAGGCGGATCCGCTCATTGCGCCGCCGCTGTCCATGTTCCAGGCCATGCTTGAAGCCACTGGCGAACGTGAAATTTCGACCACCATGGCTTTCGTGCGCATTCTCACCAGTCTGTTGCGAGACAAAACCCTGGGCCGTCGCGTCGTTCCCATCGTGCCGGATGAAGCACGTACCTTCGGCATGGAAGGTTTGTTCCGTACCGTCGGCATTTATTCCTCCAGTGGCCAGTTGTACGAGCCGGTCGACTCCGACCAGGTCATGTATTACCGCGAAGACAAGGGTGGTCAGATTCTGGAAGAAGGCATCAACGAAGCCGGTGCATTCTCTTCGTGGATGGCCGCTGCCACCGCCTACAGCAACAGCGGCGTGCAGATGATTCCGTTTTACATCTATTACTCCATGTTCGGCTTCCAGCGCATAGGCGATCTAGCCTGGGCAGCCGGCGACTCACGTGCGCGTGGCTTCTTGCTGGGCGGCACCGCAGGGCGTACCACGCTGAATGGTGAAGGTCTGCAGCACGAAGACGGCCATAGCCATTTGCAGGCGGCGATGATCCCCAACTGCATTTCCTACGACCCCACCTTCCATTACGAATTGGCGGTCATCATGCAAGACGGCATGCGCCGCATGTTCCAGGAACAGGAAGACGTGTTCTATTACCTGACGGTAATGAACGAGAACTACAGCCACCCTGCCCTGCCCAAAGGCGCAGAAGCCGGCATTCTCAAGGGCCTGTACAAGCTCAGCGAGGGTGCCAAGCCCAAGGGCAAAACCAAGAAGCC
>Ga0116204_1002083_pt1 | contig 10956 bp, 6 predicted proteins | sample LakKivwa52mmetaG_FD_94481 | JGI IMG/M metagenome (GOLD analysis project Ga0116204, IMG submission 94481) | Anoxic lake water microbial communities from Lake Kivu, Rwanda to study Microbial Dark Matter (Phase II) - Lake Kivu water 52m metaG | ecosystem: Environmental > Aquatic > Freshwater > Lake ... | reverse complement strand
GGAACATTAGTTGCTTGCGAACAAGCACATAACGATATCATAAGAACAAACACAATCATCAATCGAATCTTTTTCATAGCGACTCCCTTCTATGTTTGGATTCATTATATCATAGGATGGAATTTGCTAGTATGGATTATTAAAATAATTGGTTCGTTTTTTCACGATATCAAATGGGTTCTTGTTGTCTTTCTGGTTTTCTTAGAACCATCCCATTCTAAATAAAGACGCAAAGACTAAAGAAACAATTGTCATGAGTTTGATTAAGATATTAATCGACGGTCCAGAGGTATCTTTAAAGGGGTCGCCGACGGTATCCCCAGTTACGGCTGCTTTATGAGTATCCGACCCTTTTCCCCCAAAAAATCCTTCTTCGATGTATTTTTTTGCATTATCCCACGCTCCACCAGCATTAGCCATGAAAATCGCCATCATAAAGCCACTTGAGAGGGCTCCAGCGAGTAATCCGCCTAAGGCTTCCGCACCTAAGACAATGCCTACGGCTAAAGGCGCAAGAACGGCCATAACACCGGGAATAATCATCTCTTTCAATGCCGCAGAAGTGGAGATATCGACACACTTACCATAGTCTGGTAAATCGGTTCCTAGAAGGATTCCGGGATTGGCTTTGAATTGTCGGCGGACTTCTTCAATCATTTTTTTCGCTGCGTTTCCAACCGAGGTCATCGTCATAGCGGAAAACAAGAAGGGTAACATCGCTCCAATCAACAAACCTGATATCACTTTGGGGTTGGTGATATCAATCGATTCTACACTCACTCCATTGGCATTGACAGCGGCTAAGAACGACGCAAACAGTGCAAGGGAAGTTAACGTCGCCGATCCAATCGCAAACCCTTTTCCGATTGCTGCGGTTGTATTTCCAACAGAATCTAATTTATCAGTAATCTCGCGGACTTCATGATCCAAATGAGCCATTTCAGCGATGCCTCCGGCATTGTCCGCAATCGGACCGTACGCATCAATGGCGACGGTAATCCCAATGGTTGCTAACATCCCAACTGCGGCTAGAGCCACCCCATAAATTCCTAGCATTGCATGAGAGCCAATGATTCCGATCGAAACAGCTAATACCGGCAGTCCTGTGGAGCGCATGCCCACACTCAGTCCTTCAATAATGTTCGTCGCGGATCCTGTTTCTGATTGACTGGAGATTCGTTTCACATAACTATGTTCTCCTGATGTGTAATATTCTGTGGTCTTTCCAATAAAGACACCAACAGCTAATCCAAGCATCACCGTAAAGAATGCCCGGAAATCACCTAATAGCCAATAGGATAAGCCGGCTGCAGCGACGATGATGATGCCGTTCGCGATATATGTTCCTATATTCAATGCACGTTGTGGATTTTTGCCTTTCGTTCGCACAAACACAGTACCAATCATTGCTGCGATAATTCCACATGTAGATAACATTAAAGGGAATAAGACATTTGACATGGAGGATCCTGAAGGTGCGATTAATCCAAGCGTAATCGCAGCGATTAACGAGCCAACATAGGATTCAAATAAGTCCGCCCCCATTCCCGCCACATCGCCGACGTTATCGCCGACATTATCCGCGATAACAGCGGGGTTACGAGGATCATCTTCCGGAATACCCGCTTCGACTTTCCCCATTAAATCAGCGCCGACATCAGCAGCTTTGGTATAGATTCCTCCTCCGACACGAGCAAACAAAGCAATCGAAGAAGCGCCTAATCCAAATCCGGTTAAAATCTTTGCGGAGTCCAATAATTCAAACTGGAAGATCATCCGGGCAATGATTAGAAAAAGTGTCACCCCAAATAGCCCCAATCCCACGACTAACATCCCCATGACGGCTCCACCATTGAAAGCAATCCGTAAAGCGCCATTTAAGCCTTGATCTTTTGCGGCTTGTGCGGTTCTAGAGTTCGCTTGTGTCGCTGACTTCATCCCGACAAACCCCGCAAAAGCGGATAAAAAAGCTCCTCCTAAAAACGACAATGCAGTCAGCCATGTCGATAGATTTCCCATCGTGGTGATTGCTTGTGGATCTAGAAAGAAGCCAATTAAGAAGAATAATAAAACAACAAAGGGACTTAAGATGAGATACTCTCGAAATAAAAATCGCATCGCTCCTGTCCGTATGAACCCAGAAATTTCTTTCATTCGGTCATTTCCTTGTGGGGCTTTGCGAATTCGAAGGTACATAAGTAGGGCATACACAACTGCTAAAAATCCACCGCCAATGCCTAAATAAATCAATGATTGCATAGTTCCTCCTAAGAAAATCATGACATGTTGGTCAACCTTGGTTCGATTATATCAAATGAAACAAGCCAATTCAACACCTTGTCCAAACATTTTCTATCTTTTTAAGAATTCACTTATCTTTATGAATATTTATTCATGTATAGACAGGAAAAAGAAAAGAATTGGGCGCTTAATCCCAATTCTATTTTTTGGTTTTATAGCTCGCAATAATCTTCCTCACCAATGCTTCTTAGGGAATAGAGACGTCGCCACGTTACATTCACAACCAAAGCGACTAACCCCCATTTAATCATATTAAAGAGACCAAATACTTGAACAACCGTCGCAAACGGCATCGGCCATGAGTAAATGATTGGTAGGTTGATGAAGTAATTATATAGGGTCATGACTATGGTTGTGAATAACACGCCAGCAATGGAAACGATGAATATTCGAATCGTCGCTTCTTTGGTTTCCAAGTGACGCTTTTTTATAAAAACCGCCACAGGAGCTAAGAAAACCATCGTTGCGATAAAATTGACGCCTTCATCCAAGAATAGTATTAACGGTGGAGTACCTGGCATAAAGACATGAATAAAGTTGGTAAATAATGACACTAAGACAGCGGTCTTAAAATCAAACCATAACAAAGCCATGAGAATAATTAATCCTGATAACTCAACCTTTAAAAAGACAAAACCAGGTATGACTGGAAAACCAAGTAACATCAATGCACTTGATAATCCGACTAAAATCCCTAAAAACGCAATTTTTCGTGTTGATAGTGGTGTTTTGACGCGGTTCTTGTTCCACTGATAGGTTAAATACACAACCAATAGATAAAAAGCAAGAATAATCGCGTTAATCATGATGATTTCACTGGCAGGTGCAGGATCTGATTTGGTCGCTAATCCAAATGAAATTCCAATGAGAATAAACGCAATCGTGATAACACCAGCGATGGTGCTTTGCTTGTTAGTTTGTCCAACTTTATGGACAATCGCAAGAACAAACAGTAATGCAATGGCGATAGCAATGGCTATCAAGGTGAAGATGGTGACCAGAATGGGCGACATTTTTGATTTCCTCCTTATTTTAAATTAAAAAATGCCCCATTCAGGGCATTTACGGAAATCTCACGCAATAAAAAATGCGAACTTCTTCCATCCAGACTGTACTGTCGGTGTAGGAATTTCACCCACTCCTGCTTTCGCTCGCGGACTGTAACCGCCGATCGGGAATTTCACCCTGCCCTGAAGTTTTTGTAACACTTATATTATATCGGAAAAGGATAGTAACGTCAAGGAAGATTCGTTTAAAATCGAGCACATGCGCGAACCCAAGAGGCATCTCCTTGTTCAATCTTTAATGGAAAGCAGAGAAATTCGACATGACTAGGAAGCGATTCTAAATGGGTTAAATTTTCCACAAGAAACAGACCTGCTTCGAAGAGTTGTTGATGGAAGAAAAGGTCAGATTCCTGGATAGATGAAAACGATGGGGTGTCGATGCCAACCACGCGAATGCCATAGTATTTCATAGTTTCAACCCACAAATCATCAAACTTTGGTAAAGACGTAAAGTAATCTCCGGAATTCATCGATTGATCATGTCCCGTATGGACTAAGATGGTTTTTGCTTCTTTGCCATTGCGAAGATAATCCGTTTGAAAAGAAGCCGTATGTATGACACCCTGCTGGATGACTGCGTGCCATACAAAAGCATTAGAAATCATCCATTCTAAGGGCATTTGATCGATGGACTGACCGGATGCTAAGGCGTGGCGTGGGGCGTCCATATGCGTTCCAGTGTGAAAAGATGCTTTCATTTCTCCTAGGATAAACCCTGCATGAGATTCAAAGCGAATATCCGTTTGAGGATCACCAGGATAAACCATCATTCCATGTTTGATGGGATGGCTTAAATCAATCCACTTCACGCGTTTTCTTCCTCGGTTTGAAGCGTAAAAAGATTCTTCTCTGCGTTGGTTAACTCGACAATCGGAACATAACGATTAATCCGCTTGAAGAGAACTTCATAGGTTTCAATCCCTTCATTTCCCTGGGCATTCGCACCGTAGGAAACTTCTAGTTTTTGTAAGACCTTTTGGTGACTAAAGATAACTTTCACCGTCGCAAATTGAACGGTTTGGAACGTATTTGAAACATAGAGTGTATCTTCTACTGCCGAGGAACCAAGTTCAAAACTAACTGTAATTGTCTGACGGTCAACCAAAATCTGAAGAGCACGAATTTTTGCCTTCTCGACTGGTTTTTTCAAGAATGATGTAAACAGTGAGATATAGGAACTTGCTGGTTCTTCTTTTTTGGTCTTCGTCGTTCCATTGGAATCGGTTCGTTCTAAATAGCGCATCCCCGCTTGATAATAGTGCATGGCTTGATAGGTTGTATTGTTTTCGGTAACACTCATTTCTACTCGACCTAAAAAACCATCCGCTCCAATCTTTCGGAGTTTCACATCAATCGCATCATTAGAGTTATATCCTAACGACGTGAATGATCCCACATAAAATAACTCCACTTGATCTGCGTCACGATAATGTTGAATCGCTTCATTCATCATTTCGAACGCTTCATCCGGTGTATAATCTAGGCGTTGACACGCTTGTAAGGATAACACACTAACACTGAATAATAGTAACACTAGTAATTTCTTCATACGTTCACCTCATCTCTTCTATTATATCAAAAAATGGTCGAAGACCATCAAGAAAAGAAAAAAGCAGTTTGCACTGCTTAGTCGTGATAGGGCTTTAAGTTCCAGATTCTTTCTGCGTAATCTTGAATCGAACGATCCGATGAAAAGATGCCACTCTTGGCGATGTTAACAACCATCATTTTGCCCCAGCGATGCTTATCATGATACGCTAAATTCGCGACATCATGAGCTGCTTTGTATGCATCATAATCGCGAAGGACGAGGTAGTGATCTTCATATAATAGTCGTTCATAGATTTCACGAAACTCGTTTTTATCCACTTGTTCGAAGAAGCCATTCACTAGCAAGTCGAGTAAGAAATGAATACGAGGGGATTGATCATATAAAGCTTTGGGGCGATAGCTTTTCTCTTGATAGATTTGGTTGACTTGTTCTGCGTTTAAGCCAAAGATAAAGATGTTCTCATCCCCAACTAATTCATGGATTTCGACATTCGCTCCATCTTCCGTTCCAATTGTGATCGCACCATTCATCATCAACTTCATATTTCCTGTTCCCGATGCTTCTTTTGAAGCTGTGGAAATCTGTTCCGATAAATCCGCTGCGGGCATAATCATTTCCGCATAACTGACATTATAGTTTTCCACGAAGACCACTTTAAGGTAAGGAGATACATCCGGGTCGTTGTTTACTTTGTCCGCGATTGTATTGATGAGTTTGATAATTTTCTTTGCGAAGTAATACCCACTCGCGGCTTTCGCTCCAAAGATAAAACTATGAGGAACATAGGTTTTTCGAAACTCAGGATTGTGTTTTAAAGAATCATACAGATCTAAAATATGCAAAGCATTCATCAATTGACGCTTGTACTCATGAAGTCGTTTCACTTGTATATCAAACATGGAATCTGGATTTAATGAAACTCCTTGTTCTTTTTCAATCCGATTTGCTAAAGCAAGTTTCTTTTGATGTTTCATCGCAAACAGTTTTTCATGTAGAGCGGTGTCATCTTGATAAGCAAGAAGTCGCTCTAAGTGGGAAGGATTGGTTCGCCATGAAGTTCCAATCATTTCATCCAATATCGCAGATAACTCGCGATTAGAATGAATCAGCCACCGTCTGTGGGTAATACCATTGGTGACATTTTGGAATTTATCAGGGTAAAGTTGATAAAAATCTTTCATTTCGACATGTTTCAGAATCTCTGTGTGTAGTTTCGCCACACCATTCACCGATTTACTTGCGACGATGCATAAATTTGCCATCCGAATCGAACCTTGATGGATAATCGCTAATCGACTAATTAAATCAAACTGATCATACGAGTAGCGTTCAATTAATTGATTCATGAAGCGCCGGTTAATCTCTTCAATCAGTTGATAAATCCTGGGTAAAATCGGTTGAAGTAGATAGACAGGCCATTTCTCTAAGGCCTCTGCCATAATCGTGTGATTGGTATAAGCTGTTGTTTGATTGGTAATCGCCCATGCTTCATCCCATTCCATGTGTTCTTCATCAAGCAAAATTCGCATCAACTCTGGAATCACAAGGGTTGGATGCGTATCGTTAATATGGAACAACACATGCTCATGGAGATTCGAAAGGGTTCCATATTTTGCTTTGTGTTTCCGGCAAACACTCTTCACCCCAGCAGAAGAAAAGAAGTATTGTTGCATCAAACGCAACCGTTTTCCATCTTCAGTGGTGTCATCTGGATATAAAAATCCACTGATTTTTTGTAAATCAAATTCATAATCAAACGGGGATTTATTCTTCGGGTATTTTCGTGAAGGTTCAGCATTCCACAGACGTAAGGAACCGACAAACTGATTATTCGCACCAACAATCGGTACATCATAGGGAACCGCTTTGATAAACTCAGCAGGTTTATAGGTCATCTTCCCATCATATTCCACATAGCCAAAATATGGAATATCTTCACTCTCTTCTTCTTTCCGTATTTCCCAAACATAGCCATCGGATAACCAATTATCCGGTCGTTCTTCTTGGTAACCATTTTTGATTTTTTGTTTAAACAAACCATAGCGATAGCGAATCGATTGTCCAAATCCAAAGTACTTTAACGAAGCTAATGAATCGAGATAGCACGCTGCTAAACGACCCAGACCGCCGGTCCCCAACCCTGGATCCGTTTCGAATTCTTGCACTTCATTTAAGTGAAAACCTGCTTGTTGAAAAGCAGCCTCCACGATATCTCTAATTCCTAAATTAATCAAATTATTGGTAATCATTCGACCAATCAAAAATTCCATTGAAAAATAATGGACTTCACGTCCTGTTGATTTCGCCAGAGCTTGATTGGATTTCATCCATGATTGTGCTAACTCTTCTTTTACCAACGTTCCTAAAACATGGTACCGTTGACGCAAGGAAGACGCTTCTAAGGAAACCAAATAGGTTGCTTGCATGCGTTCTTGCATCGCTTTACTGAACGTGGTAACAGAAGAAAAAACTGTGTTCTTTTTCATCCCATATCACCTCGAGTTTATTATAACATAAAGGGGTATCCAAACCTTGGATACCCTTATGAAAATGGTTACATCATCATATGATACAAGTCATAATACTGACTTGCAGTTGCACTAAAGGAAAAATCGGAAGTCATTGCATTTTGAATCAAACGGAACCAATCTTCAGGATAAAAGGCAAAACATTGGTAAGCATTTTGGACTTGGAAAAGGAGATCACGACTATCATAGTTATAAAACTTAAATCCATTTCCCTTTTTCCGTACTGGATCGAACTGCTCAACCGTATCGTTGAGGCCCCCTGTTTGACGGACAATGGGAATGGTCCCATACCGCAATGCAATCATTTGACTCGTACCACAAGGTTCGTATCGAGAGGGCATTAAAAATACATCAGCCCCGGCGTAGATATAACTGGGTTCGGTTGCGTCATAACCAAGATTTAGTTTCATGCGGCCGGGATATCGAGATTCAAAGGATTGCAAAACATCCATGTAATGCTGATCTCCAGTACCTAATAAAACAAACTGGATGCGGTCATTTTGCATCATTTGATCCATGGCTTGGAAGATGATTTCAAATCCTTTTTGTTCGACAATTCGTCCCACCATACCCACAATGAAATAATCATCCCCTACAGAAAGATTCATCATCTTTTGTAAGGCTTGTTTATTGACTTTCTTTTGCTCTTTAACGGTAAACCGGTCATACCTAGTTTCAATAAAAACATCAGTAGTGGGACCTTCTTGACTGGCAAGACCATTTAATATTCCATAAAAATCACGATCTCGACGATTGATGAGATCGACAAGATTTTTGGAATAATACTCGTATTTCAGCTCATCTCGATAGGTTGAACTCACAGTTGATATTTTTGAGGTATGCTGTAATCCAAGTTCAAGAAAGTTAATGTTGTGGTGATGATGACGATACACTTCTTGAGGAATGCCCATTTTCTCTAAAATATTAGCGGGATGAACTCCTTGATACTCTAAATTATGGATTGTCATTAGGGTTTTGATGTTCCTTTTTTCTTTTAAGGATTTCAAGTAAAGCGGTGTTAACCCTAAATGCCAGTCATGAACATGAACAATATCCGGTTGTTTGGGTAAGGTATCAAAAAAGGCAATGGCAGCTTTGGTAAAGAAAGCGAATCGGTCACCATCATCAGGATAGCCATAGACTTGTTCCCGATCAAAGAAGTCGTAACTTTCAATAAAGTAAAACGTGGTTTGCTTATCTCGATACAAGGATAAAGAAACACGATGATTTTGTTGATCATATTGGATGATTTGTTCCGCAATCAATTCTAAAAAGAGTTGATACTTTTCTTTGACCTTGGGAAACAAAGGTAACATAACAATCGATTCCAACCCTAGTTTGGACAGTTCAACAGCGAGTGCTCCGACAACATCGGCTAGCCCCCCCGTTTTCACAAAAGGAACACATTCGATGGCTAGTTGAATCACTGTCAATTCTTCTGCACTCGAAACCAATTGTTTTTTCTCTGAAACATATAAATCTTGTAAGGTTCCTTTCACGACGGCATTCGATTTTACTACCGTTTCTTTATCAAGAATAGCATATTCAACAACAGCGCCTTTTTCAATCCGGCACTGGTTCATGACAATTGAGTGCCGCACAATCGCTCCTTCTTCAATCGTTGCCTTACGACCTACAATTGAATGATACATGATTCCTTCAACGACCGCTCCTGATGCGACAATCGACTCTTTGACAAAAGCGGTTTTCCCATATCTTGCGGGAGACGACATCGTTTCTTTGGAGAAAATGGGACGATTTTCTTGGAAGATTTGTTGGCGAATGGAAAAATCAAGAAGACTCATATTGGCTTGATAAAGGGCTTGAGGGTGATCGATGAGAAAACAAGGCGATTCATAAACAAAGCGATTTTTGCGTAATCCTAACCCATAGTCAAAAATCTCTGTTAAATTCCGATACTTCATAATATCAAAGGACTGAATGTATTCCATCAGCCGTTGTTTAGACAGTAAAAAAGTTCTCAATCGCTCCCCATTGGTATTGAGTACTTCAGTGATATCAGCTTCATGTTCTGTATGAAATTGAAGGACTTCTTGGAAGTCAACATTCCAAACAATATTGGCTGGTGTAATCATGACATATTCTTGAGAAGAACGAGAAAAATACTCCATATGTTCATACATCCGTTGAAAACTAATGGAATCTTCATACGTCAAATTGAGATTTTTTGGTGGTAGGATAAAAATACCATCTTTTCTTCGATTTAAATCCCAGCGATCACCCGAACCGATATGGTCAGCTAGGGAGCGATAATTCCCATAAGGAAAAATCGCTACATTGGTAATGCCTGAATTTTTACAATTCGATAATGGAAAGTCAATTAAACGATACTTTCCCCCGAATGGAAGTGCGCCAGGCATCCGATGACGGGTCAGTTTGGAAAAAGATCCTTTGTTGGTCGCATCAATCACGCAGAAGACATTATTCATACAAAACACCTCCATCTGGGGCCTGATCTATAATCGTCAGGGTATCCGGAGTTAAAACAAAATCATCTGGGATAATCGTTTTTTGATTGACAATGCAATTTTTTAATACGACTCGTTCTCCAATGACTGCGTAAGGTAAAATGACACAGTTTTCAATGCGTGCATTAGTATGAATTCGGACATGATATCCCACAGTTGAATGAACCACTCTCCCGTTAATAACACAACCATCCGCAATCACAGATTGCTTGATTTCTCCATCTGATAAAACAATATGAGGGGGTAAGTTGAGACTTTTCGAATAAACAGGTAGATGCTTACTACTGTTTAAACCTAAGAAGGCAGGGTCTTCAATAAAGTCCATGTTCGCTTCAAATAGGGACTCAATCGTTCCCACATCACGCCAGTAACCAAGAAATCGAAATACACCAACTTGCCCACCCGTTTGAATGGCTTTAGGAATGATGTGACGGCCAAAGTCAATCGATTGTTTACTACTCGCCCCTGCTAAGAGTTTTTCCAAATATTCTGTGTTAAAGAGATAAATCCCCATCGATGCTAAGTTCGATTTTGCTTGTTTGGGCTTTTCTTCAAATGATTTTACGCGACCCGCTTCATCGATTTCAAAAATCCCAAACCGATGCGTTTCTGTTGGAGGAACTTCAGTAACGGCTATCGTCAAGTCAGAGCCGTTTTTTTGATGTTCCGAAATAAGTTGTTGATAATCCATTTTGTAGATTTGATCCCCAGATAAAATCAACACCATCTGAGCATGATGTTCTTTCACAAAATTAAAATATTGGGAGATAGCATGTGCCGTTCCCTTTTGCCATAACACATCGCCGTTTTTGGCATAAGGTGTGAGGAAGGTAATGCCCCCATCAATCATGTCCAAATCCCAAGAGGCTCCTCTAGCGATATATTGCATCAATTCATAGGGTTCATATTGGGTTACTAATCCAACGACATCGATTTGACTATTGGTTAAATTAGACAAAGTAAAATCAATCAGCCGGTATTTGCCCCCAAAACTGACTGCTGGTTTGGCTAAATCCTTG
>Ga0116204_1002081_pt1 | contig 10959 bp, 11 predicted proteins | sample LakKivwa52mmetaG_FD_94481 | JGI IMG/M metagenome (GOLD analysis project Ga0116204, IMG submission 94481) | Anoxic lake water microbial communities from Lake Kivu, Rwanda to study Microbial Dark Matter (Phase II) - Lake Kivu water 52m metaG | ecosystem: Environmental > Aquatic > Freshwater > Lake... | reverse complement strand
TATCTCTCGAAAGTGGTAATCAAATGCTCGTTGTTCTGTCTTACAGGTTTTGATTAGTTCAGGTAAATCCATCTGCCCCACCTTTTATTTGTGGGGGCTGATATTTTACAATCACCTAATATTATTTCCCCGGCCGGAACAGTCTGCAAATCTTTTCCCAGAAAGAACGTCCCGGCCGCCTGCAGAAAGGGATCTTCCCTCTCAAAGCATTCGAAGCCTCGCACTCGTCACAGAGAGTATGCCGTTTGCACGTCACCTTAGGACAGGGGCAGTCTTCGCGGACGGTCGGGGACATGGGTACTAGAGCTCTTGCGGGTACTGGTTTAACGTTTCTGAACTGGGGGGCTAAATCCCATCTTTCCCGGCAGGTCCCGTGCCCATAGTGCGATCGTGACCCAGTCGCGGAAGTCTCCGGTCGGGACCTTCAGCAGTGAGGTCATCCCCCGCTCGATCAGGGAGAGCCGGGCAGTATCGAGTTTCCCGGCAAACATCGTGACCGCAACCGGTTTTGCCGGGCTCAGTGCATCTGCAAGCTGTGTGGTAAACACGGTTGTTTCACCGGTCTTCGGGTACACGGGAGCGATGCCGGTCACGAATCCTGCAACCGGTAACCGGCTGAGGGCCTCCCGGTGGCGCCGGGCGAAAATGGCGACATCCCGGGCAACCTTTCCGGTATAGACCGGCACACCGATCACCACGGCGTTGTATTCCTCCAGCGATGAGATCGTTGTCATCTCAGCGATGGTGACCGCGGCGCCGCTTTTTTCCAGTTCCTTTGCAACAGCAAGGGCGATCTCAGCCGTCGATCCCTTCCGTGACGTATATGCAACAAGAATGTGTGGGGCCATGATCCATCAGCGGTACTATAGCGTCACTGCAGACATAAAACCCAACTCCCCGGAAAAATGGGATTGATCAGATCCCTGGAAGAGAAAAAACTGTTTTATTCCTGATGGCCGGAATGAGAACCGGGGAAAAAAGGGTGAATACCGGTGGTCTATTGCGGGAACGACTTCCGGACCGCGGTGTCAACCGGGATCTGGAGCTCGGTGAGGAGTTCCTCCTCGGGGACAACATTCGGGTCGTTAAGATACACTTCCCGGTGGGGCCCGTTCGGGACGAACTCCCTATCCTCTGCATAGGCCCCGATCCGGCTCCATGCTTCGTGAAGCTTGTTGTACGACCCCTTGTGGATGAGCGAGAGGACTTTCCCGCCGGGGAGTGTCCGGACTTCCATTTCAGGGTCGGACAGGATAATCCTGCCGGTAATTGGCGCAACACACTCCATGGTCGCGTCCTTATCCCGGTATTCGCAGTCATGGTACAGGGTCATGAAGGGACCGGTCACCTTCAGGCCGTTCTTCTGGTTCTCTTCCGAGAAAATCTGGCCACAGAGGCCGGGCATGAGCCGGGAGATCGTCTCGCCGTACGGTCCGGTCCCTTTCTTCCCGACAATGCGCTGGGCAGGGACATCCCTGATGAGTGGTTCGTTGAGTGACATGTAGATCGACTCCAGCGAGGCTCCCTCATCTGCGAGGATCGCCTCGATCTGCTGTAACCTCCGGACTTCAGACCGTATTTCCCTCCGGCGCTTGCCGAACAGCTCTGTTATGGCAGCAGTATCGTGTTCTGCCTTGGCCCGGAGCAGCACGTCAATCTCGCACAGGGAAAACCCAAGACCGCAGAGTGTCTTGATGGATACGCCCAGCGGGATCTGGGCTCCCGTGTAGGAGCGGTACCCGGTGCAGAGGTCTTTAACCTCAGGCACAAGGAGTCCGCGGTCATCGTAGAGCCGGAGCGCTTTCGGGCTGAGCCGGGTGATGAGCGAGAACTTGCCGATGGGGATACGGTCGAATGCCATTGTTACCGTACTGTGTGCTTCCGGAAACGATATAGGGTGTCGCAGTCTGCCGCGGGTCAATGTACACAAAGGCCGGGTCCGGCTCTGGCACCCTGCATGGAAGGCACAAATTTTTCACGCTTGCAAAGCAACACAACCATATGGAGCCCCCGGGCATCATCTCGCGAGTACTTCCGGGGGACCTCATCCATAACTTCCCCTCATCTCGCTCATCATCGCAAACGTTGTCACCATCGTGGTCGCCGTCATCGGGAGTTGGGACCCGGCAACAGTGCTGTTTGCGTACTGGGCGCAGAGTATCACCATCGGCATCTTTTCCGTTATCTCGATCCTTGGTGCCGATACTGAATCTCTGCGGGAAAACCTCCAGAAACCGATTGATGAGCGGGGCGGAACGGATACGGTCACCCCACGGTTTGTCTGGTTCTATAAGTGCCTGCTTGCCGGGTTCTTCACCGTCCACTATGGCCTCTTCCATCTGGGATATTACATCTTCATCGTGGATTCCGGCCTGTTCGGGAGTGTGAATTTTACCGATCCCGGTATCTGGCTCTCCTGCGGGCTCTTCTTTGTAAACCACCTCTACTCGCATATCACCTACCGGCACAAGGGACCAAAGGATTACCGGTATGTCAACGAGCAGTTCTTTACCCCGTACCGGAGGATCATCCCGATGCATCTCACCATCATCTTTGGCAGCATCGTGATATTTGCCCTGGAGGTCTTCGGGATTACGTCGGTAATGCCGGTGCTGGTGCTCTTTCTCCTCCTCAAGACCTACACCGATATCACCGCCCACCTCATCAAGCATGAGCGGGAAGAGAACCCGGATGCACCTGTCCGGTACCTGTGAGACGCAGGTCCCGTGACAAAGGCGATACCTCATAAGGAAACAACCACGATTCTTGTACAGGAACGAGGTATATGGAATGGCAACCGATCCCGTCTGTCTCATGATCGTTGATGAAGATGATGTGAAATGCACCAGCACTTACAAGAACCACAAATATTATTTCTGCTGTAACTGGTGTAAAAAACAGTTTGATGAAAATCCGAAGCGGTATTCCCGCCTGGGTATCAGCGCCCGCGTTGACCTGAGCGAATCGACATCCGGGTAACGCAGTATCCCGGTGTACTAATTGGTCTCCGGCCCAGGGTGGAAAATCCTGTTCGTAAAATACGGGGAATCGGATACTTTTTTATTGCCATACGGGCAGATACAGACACAATAATCCAAAGATAAAACCACCGGATTTTTTTATGAAACCTGAGGACGATCCCTGGATCAGAAGCGCACATGACCATGCCGAACGCCTGGACCGGGAGATTGGGAACCTGCGGTTGTTAACGGGCCCGATCCGGGAAAGCCGACCGATAATAACCAAATACCAGGATTTCTGGAACACGGCAAAACAGATCACCGCGTTATTTAAAGAGCTCAAACCTCTTGCAAAGAGTGACCGGGACCTGCTCTGGAAAAAGTTTAATGACCTCTGCCGTGACGTTAAAGAGAAGCAGAAGACCGAGTACGGGACACTGGAATCCTTGTCGCAGAAGCACCAGGATGAGATCATGAAGCTCGCGGAGCTGGCACAGCTTCACAACGGTGCGCCGGCTCCGGGGATCCACGAACTGGTGGAACGCGGGCAGGCGCTCAAGAATGCCGGGGATACACTCGGAAGATATAAGCACGCGATGATTGCAAAACACAAGAAGACCTGTTTTGACAGGATCCAGGAGATCCGCAAAACCCACGATGCAGCGTGGGAGTCGGTTAACGCAATAAAGCCCAAGCAGCAGACGGGAACGAAGTTCCATTCCCGGAAGAATCTTGAGGCCAATTATGAGCGATACAAAAAAGCTGCGGGCGCGCTCGAGAATTTCCAGATTGGGAGGGACCATATACGCACCTTCCTTGCCTCATGTGAAGATCCAAAGAAGGCTGCAAAGGCAAAAATCCAGCTCGAAGAAACCGAAGCCCGGATCAGGGACATTGAGGAGGGAATCCGGAAACTGGGGAAGTGGATTGCCGAGGATGAGCAAGCCCTCAAAGAACCGTGATCCTTTTTGCTCCGGCCTTTTGTCATGCGGTTTTCTGACGTGTTTTTATTATTCAGCTCCCGTCACTATCTCCTGTTCCGTGGGAAAATTACGCGAGACCGGGCGTACTTGCGACCCCCCGTTTTTTCATCCGGGCTGAATAGACGATGAGAGCCAGTTCGCCGTCCGGGGTAATGCTGCAGAGCTTTTCTGGTCTACCATGCGGATCAGGCTCTGCACGGATAAGGTTCCAGCCGGTGAGTACTGATATCAGACGGGAGAATTCTTCACGGGAGAGCTCATGACCGGCCGGACCCTCATCCGCATGACGGACCGGGATCTGCCAGGTCTTCGTCTCATTATACAGGGTTGTTTCCGGTACAAGGGTACCTGACTTCTTTCCCTTTTCCTGTGAACGGAAGAGAATGGTAAGGATCACGAGGTTGTGCGGGTTCACCGGCAGGTATTTCATGGGCAGGGTCGGGACCGGTACCCGCCGTGCCGGTGAATTCCCGAACGCATAATAGCAGTCCCCCTCCACCCAGAGCGACAATGAGAGCAGTCCCAGCGATAACCGTTTTGGCCCGGCAGAAATATCGAACGAGTACCGGGCATCGGGGTGGTTGCTGAAAATCCCGAGAACCGGGTCACGGATTGCGTCAAATGTTGCTGCATCGATGCTCACAAGGGCGCAGGAAACCGAGCGGGAGATAGCGATGGCATTCACCCCGTCCACTGCGTTCCGGATGGCCAGCTTCCACATCCTTTTCCCGGCATCGTCCCGGACTGAATTGGTATAGACATCTTTTTCCGCAACAACGATCGTGTGCGTGACGGTCCGGAGTTTCTCAAGAACCGCAGGATGCGTGGAGTGAATAGTATCCCCCGCACTGATGATGAGAAAATGTTCCTCCGGATCCATGGCTAGTATCCGCTGCCGGGCGATAAATGACTGTCCCGTATCCTGCAAGAGGGGTTCCTCAGGATTTTAAGCACGGGAAAACCACCCACCAATCCCGGCCGGGGATACCTTGAGCCCCGGTGCAGGCTATCGGTATAACCCGCACCGGGTCCCACCTGACAGGAGTACAGGAGGATAAAAAGGATTCATATCTTTTATACACGAGAGCAGCGCTGACGTTCGGCTCTGTTCGTGAACTCAGTCATGTCTCCAGGGACCGTCTGCATTTGCATACCGGACGTATCACGCCGTCACATCCCAATCCCTTCCGGCACGAATTCGGAACGCGTAAATAGCGTCGGAGAGTACCTGACAGTCTATGAAACAGATCATACCGTGTCTCCTGCTTGCCATCCTTGTCATTGCCGCACTTTTCTCCGGCTGCACCGGGCAGAACCCGCAGGCACCGGCAGCACCTGCGGCTGCAAACACTCCGGAAAAGACCTATATCGTTGGTATCGACGCCGAGTACCCCCCGTACAGCTATCTCGACCCCAATGGAACACCCACCGGGTTCGACGTCGAGTCCATGCGATGGATCGCGGAAAAGAAGGGACTTAACGTTACATTCCAGCCGACCGCATGGGGCGGGATGATCCCCTCGATGGACGCCGGCAAGATCGATATGGTCTATTCCGGGATGACGATCACGCCGGAACGGGCGGAGAAGGTCAATTTCTCGATCCCCTACCTCAAGATCAACCAGTCCATTGCCGTCCCGGACAGCGGGACAAAGACCCTTGCCGACTTCTATGCCGGGAAGATGGTGATCGGGGCGCAGCGGGGAACAACCGGTGCAATCTGGGTGGAGAACAACCTTGTCACGAAGGGGGTCATGTCCGCAGATAACCTGAAACTCTACGACAGTTTCCCGCTGGTCGCGGCAGACCTGGCGATAGGCCGCATCGATGCTGCAGTCTATGACAAACCCCCCATGATCACGGCGATCGCTGACAAACCCGCACACATTATCGGGGAGATTGATACCAATGAACAGTACGGGGTCGCCATACCGAAATCCAGCCCTGCCCTGCTCCAGACCATGAATGAGGGACTCACGGAACTGATGAAAGACCCCTACTGGCAGGTGCTGCGGAACCGGTACGCACTGGGATAAGGTATCCTGTACCATTTTGTGCAGGATTAAAAGACAATTTTTTTACCCCCGTATCTGCTTATACAGTATCATCATAACCACTGCCGGATGCCTCCGGCTGGCGGGATTGCATCCGGCATTGAATCAGGGAACACGTTCATGGATATCCTGACCATCCTGGTCCAGTGGGGACCGTACCTGCTCGGCGGAATCGCGGTCACCATAGGGCTTGTTGCGAGCGCACTTGCCATCGGGTTTGTTCTCGGGCTGTCGATTGCGCTCGGGCAGGTGTATGGCAGCAGGCCACTCCGCTCCATTGCCGCTGTCTATGTCTGGTTCTTTCGGGGGCTCCCCATCCTTGTCCTGCTGTTCCTCTTCTATTTTGGCATCTTTCCGCTCCTGGGACTGGACTTCCCGGCCTTCGTTGTCGGGGCCGTTGTCCTCGGCCTCCGCGGGGCTGCCTACCAGTCCCAGATCTTCCGGGGAGCGATCCAGTCAGTGGCCGAAGGGCAGATGACCGCCGCCCTCTCGCTCGGGATGACGCCGTGGATGGCGGTAAAAACCGTGATCCTCCCGCAGGCGTTACGGATCTCCCTTCCCGGCTGGTCGAACGAGTACCCGGAGATCCTGACCGATTCAGCGGTCTGTTATGCCATCGGTGTGATGGAATTACTGACCCGCACTTCCCAGATTGTCAGCCAGACCTATGTCACCATGCCGGTCTATATCGCCTGTGCGTGTATCTTCATCCTGCTCAACTACGCCGGGATGCAGGTGATCATGAAAGTTGAAGAAAAATTTGCCATCCCGGGTTTCGGGGTAAAAACGGGGTAGTCTCTTGACCAGCGAATATATCCTCAGGGTTGTTGACCTGCACAAGAATTTCGGGGACCGCGAGGTCCTGCACGGGATCTCGTTCAATGTAAAGAAGGGCGACACGATTGTCTTCATCGGCCCCTCCGGTACCGGCAAGAGTACGTTATTACGGTGCATCAACCAGCTGACAGAACCGGACAAGGGACGCGTCTATATCGACGACGACGAAGTCACCGGCTGCGGCCACCGCATCAGCGAGTACCGGCAGCGGATCGGCATGGTCTTCCAGAATTTCAACCTCTTCGACCACCTGACCGCAGTCCGGAATGTCGAGATCGCCCCCATCAAAGTACGGAAAATGAAGCCCGCGGATGCCCGCGTGAAGGCGATGGAAGAGCTCAGGCGGGTGGGGATGCAGGACTGGGCAGACCATTACCCGTTCGAGCTCTCGGGCGGGCAGGCCCAGCGGGTCTCGATCGCCCGGTCGCTTGCCATGGACCCCGAAGTGATCCTGTTCGATGAGCCGACCTCGGCACTTGACCCCGAGCTGACCCGCGAAGTGCTGGAAGTGATGAAGGACCTTGCGAAAAGCGGGATGACGATGCTCGTGGTCACGCACGAGATGGGCTTTGCCCGCTCGGTGGCTACCGAGGTTGTCTTCATGGAAGGCGGGCAGATAGTCGAGCAGGGCCCCCCGGCAGAGATCATGAAGAACCCGAAACACCCGCGGACACGGGAGTTCATCGGGAAAATCGCTGAACACTAAACCACCATCATGGACCCGACGATATTTCTCACACAGATCCTCATGCCTGCCCTCTGGCAGGGACTGATCATTACCCTGGAGCTGGTGCTTCTCACCGCTCCGTTCGGCCTCCTGCTGGGGATCGGGATTGCGCTCGGGAGGCAGTACGGCGGGAGGGCCCTCTCATCAGCATGTGCCGGGTACATCATTTTTTTCAAGGGCTGCCCCCTCCTCCTCCTCCTGTTCATGATCTATTTCGGCCTCCCCACCATCGGGATCACGCTTCCGGCGTTTACCGCATCCGTCACCGGGTTCATCCTGTGCAATGCTGCCTATAACTCCGAGTATATCCGCGGTGCCATCAGGTCCATCAAAGACGGTCAGATGACCGCAGCACAGGCTCTTGGCATGACAACCGCCCAGGCTATCGAAACGATAATCCTCCCGCAGGCACTGCGACGGGCAATCCCGGGCCTGTCCAATGAATTCATCTACCTGATCAAGTACTCTTCCCTGGCCTACATGATTACGGTAGTAGAACTTTTCGGGGCAGGAAAGCTCGTTGCGACGAAGTATTTCATGTACAACGAGTCATTCCTCGCCGTGGGGATTGTATATCTCGCGCTGGTCACCCTTACCACGTACGGGGTCCACCTCCTAGAGAAACGGGTTGCAATACCGGGAATGGTTCAGAAAGGCAGCGGATGAGAAAAAATGGAATCGGGAGAGAGGGTCTCACTTCATCCGGTATTTTGCAATCAGTTCCTGCCAGTAGGGATCGGCTTTTAACTGGACAAGGCCGTCATTGAGGGTTGCCAGCAGTTCCGGATCGGACTTGCGGACCGCGATGCCGAATTCTTCCCTGGTCTCGATGTTCCCGATTTTCTTTACCGACTTGTTGGCGATGATGTCCTTCAGGACCAGGTCGTCGTACATGACTGCATCGACCCGGCCGGAGGTAAGGTCATCGACAGCGAGTGGCGTATTGTCATAGAGCTTCAGGTTGCCCTGCGGCATCTTGCCGGTAGCAATCAGGTTCTTGTCGATCCAGATCGCGGCGGTACATCCGCTCTGGGTGCCGATGACAGCCTTTCCGGCCTTAACCTCATCAAGGGTCAGGTTCGAATCCGTGCGGGCAACGACATCCTGGTTCACTTCCCAGTATGGCGCCGTGAAGTTGACCTGCTCTGCCCGTTCCGGCGTGATGGTCATGCCGGTATAGATGAGGTCGATCTTCTTTGCCTGGAGTGCCGGGATGATACCATCCCATGCAGTAGCCTGGAACGTGACTTTCAGTCCCTTTCTCTCTGCAATCCAGCGCATGGCATCGACATCGAACCCCTGTGCAGTCCCGCTTGCATCAATATAGCTGAACGGCTGGTACTGGCCGTCGATACCAACAATATAGGTCTTGTCCGGACCGGAACCGGCAGCCGGAGCCGCGGGCGATGAAGAGCTGGTACATCCTGCAAGGAGCAGCAGGAGTGTGATCAGAACAGCAGCAAGAGTAAACGACAGGTAATTCCGTGTCATGCTCAGTTGGTTGATGCCTGCAATCAAAAGACCTTGCGATTCGTGCATGGGCGGTACGAAAATGTTCCTGTCCAGGGACAGCGTGGAAATGAAAAAAAGTGTTGTATCAGATGAACAGCGGTGCAAGCACGAGTGTCAGCGTGGCAAGGAGCTTGATGAGCACGTGGAGCGACGGGCCGGCGGTGTCCTTGAACGGGTCCCCGACCGTGTCCCCGATAACGGCTGCCTTGTGGGCTTCGCTCTTCTTGCCTCCATGGACGCCGGTCTCGATGTATTTCTTGGCATTGTCCCATGCACCGCCGCTGTTGTTGAGGATGAGTGCAAGGAGGATACCGGTGATGGTCGCGACCATGAGGAAGCCGGCGAGGGCTTCGTACTTCATGGTGATGCCGATGATGATCGGGAAGCCGATCACAAGAACGCCCGGGACGACCATGTTCTTGAGTGCACCCTGGGTGGTGATATCGATGACTGCTGCATAGTCAGGCTTCTTGGTACCTGCCATGATTGCAGGATCCCTGAACTGGATGCGGACAGCATCGATAACGAACTGTGCGGTCTGGGATACTGCCCGGATGGCGAGGCTCGCAAAGAGGAAGACGAGCATTGCGCCGAGAAGTGCCCCGACAAAGACATTCACGCTTGCCAGGTTGACGACATCGAATGCCTTGCCGGTGAGCTTGGCGATATCGGCCATGTAGGCATTGAAGAGCAGGAAGACCGCGAGCGAGGCGCTGCCGATGGCATAACCCTTGGTGAGTGCCTTGGTGGTGTTTCCGGCTGCATCGAGCTTGTCCATGCGGTGCCTGACTTCATCAGGTGCCTGGCTCATCTCGACGATGCCGCCCGCGTTGTCAGCAATGGGGCCGAAGGTGTCCATGGTCAGGACATAGGCACAGACCATCAGCATACCGATGGTTGCAACGGCTGTACCATAGAGGCCCCCGCTCGGGACGCCGGTCAGGGTCCCGCACCAGTATGAGGCGAGGAGGGAAACGCCGATAAGGATAGCCGGAACCGCAGTTGTCTCGAGACCGACCGAGAACCCCATGATAAGGTTGGTTCCCGCACCGGTCTCCGAGGCGTTCGCGATGTCCTGCACCGGGCGGTAGTGGTGGTCAGTGTAGTAGCGGGTGACCCGGAGGAATGCCACGGACAGGGCAATCCCGATGAGACCTGCAAACACGAAATACATCCAGCCGGCTGTTGCCCCGAGGATGTAGTAGACACCGCCTGCAAGGAAGATCGCGGAGATGATCGCGGTGATATAGTACCCGCGGTTCATGGCATCCATCGGGTCGGCACCGTCTTTGCCCCTGACAGAGAGGATACCGATCATGCTTGCAAGGAGACCGAGTGAACACATGACGATGGGGAAGAGGATTCCATTCACCCCGAAGATCGGGAAGAGCGCAACACCGAGGATCATGGCACCGATATTCTCGGCGGCAGTGGACTCGAAGAGGTCAGCGCCACGGCCGGCGCAGTCGCCGACATTGTCGCCGACGAGGTCGGCGATGGTGGCCGGGTTCCGGACATCGTCCTCAGGGATTCCGGCCTCGACCTTGCCGACAAGATCTGCGCCGACATCGGCCGCCTTGGTGTAGATACCGCCGCCGAGCTGGGCAAAGAGGGCCACGAACGAGGCACCGAAGCCGAACCCGATGATGACGAACGGGGTGTGCTGCGGGTCTGCACCGAGCGCGATGTAGGTAAGCGAGACACCGAGGAGCGACATCGAGGTGATGATCAGGCCCGAGATTGCCCCGCCGCGGAACGAGAAGTCAAGTGCCTTCCCGTCGCTGGTCTGGGCTGCGGCGGCCGTGCGGATGTTGGTCCTGACGGCAATCCACATGGCGACGACACCGGCAACGGCACTGCAGGCAGCGCCGACGATGAACGAAGCT
>Ga0116204_1002079_pt1 | contig 10965 bp, 8 predicted proteins | sample LakKivwa52mmetaG_FD_94481 | JGI IMG/M metagenome (GOLD analysis project Ga0116204, IMG submission 94481) | Anoxic lake water microbial communities from Lake Kivu, Rwanda to study Microbial Dark Matter (Phase II) - Lake Kivu water 52m metaG | ecosystem: Environmental > Aquatic > Freshwater > Lake ... | reverse complement strand
TCATCGAATGCACCCGTAAATGAGGAATTCAAGATCTTGTTAAGACCTGGAGAAGCCTATGGATGGCATAGCGATAAACCAAAGCATATTCATCCGATTTTGTCTGAATCGCCGTTATCGGATACACTTCGCGATTTCCTATGGGAGACGAGATTGGATTTCTCAAAATCGTCTCATCGCTGGGCCGTCCGAAAAATCAATGGAGTAGAATTCCCTGTTCGGGATAATACCGTTTCCATAGACAAAAATACGTCAATCTTCATATCGTATGGCCATCCCTTCCCTATGACGGGGGCTGATCTTCGGCTCTATCCGGAACGAAATGTTTCCCCCAAATTACTGATAAAGTTGACGATTAAGAGAGGGGAAGGAAAGACGGCAAAATTTGATATTCCGCTTGAGAAGCTCACATCAGGCGATTATTCTCTGAGTTCCCATATCCGGGAATTGGATTTCCCCGTCCACGCCCTGCACATTGAAATAGGCCTCTCGAATTCCGGCATCACCAATAATAAGGTTCCGTTAAAGGGATTATCATTAAAATTATATTCTCAATCGACAACTTATGCCTTCCAGTCACTCAATGCAGGCCGAAATCATCTGATCTACTCGGATGCTTCGGATCGACGATCGGTCGAGTTGCAGGTCGATGCCATTCCAATGAACGTCACGCCACCCGGCTTTTCAGAGAAGTCGTTGTTTGATCCGAACCATAAAATGGTTGCCGAGAAGGATCTCACTTTTTCTTGGCCTGAAAGTGAAAAGGATGTGAAGGGTTATCAGTTTCAGATCAGTGCATTTGCCGACATGCGGTATCCTCTTTCGCCTACCTTTGACCGGATTGTCTATAAAGAAGAGGTAACGGAATCGCAGGGGAAGATTCAATTTCAATTGCCGTGGCGTGGCATGTTGCCTGTGAACCGCGATCTTTACTGGCGTATTCGGCCATTCAGGGAAGATCTGCTTGCGGGGCATTGGAGTAGAATCTTTCCTTTTAAAGTCAGGGGTCCCCAAGCGCCTGAAAACATAAATATCAAATATGACCATGGGAAAGTCATCTTGTCATGGTCGGCTTCAAAAGCAGGAACGCGACCGCTCTATTATCAGATTCATTCCAGTTCACTGGAAGGTTTCGTCCCCATGTCCGAACCTCATCGTCTTCTCGGATTCGGCGACCAGGCGGAAGCGAAATATACATGGCATGATGTGACTGCGGCGGATTGGCCTGTCGTGCCGGAGAGCACCCTGACGACAACGAAAGACACGCAGATTGTCTTAATGGACGGGGCTCATGAAAATGAAACATGGCTGAGCAAATTGGGCGCCCATTTTCGGGTGATTGCCGTAGATAAGGAAGGATCCCAAAGTTGTCCCTCCAGGCAGGCACACCTCAAATCGCCGCGGATTATTCTGCCGGACTTCATGGAATTCAACGCTGGCGACATCACATTACAGGTTCCAGTCCTCTCTACATTGGGCAGAATTACGACAGCGCTTCCGTATTTCCTCGGTCTATGGGATAAACCCGTGCTGAAATTTTCTATTTCTCCCCCGAAGATTAGTAAAGACAAATGGCGTATTGATGAAAACCTCGGGGTCATCAAAGGACGCCTGGGTGATAAAGAAGAGATCTCTTTTTCCGTAACCGTAAAAGATCAATTTAACAGAAAAGATTCAAGGCAAATCCATATAAAGGCGAAGTAGTCCATTGGATAGGGTGGCTGTAAAAGAGAGTAAATATGAGGCCAAAATGAATTCATCCGAAAAAAATGATCTGCTTTCCGTGATCGTACCGCTCTATAACGAGGCGGAGAATATTCTCCCCCTTTACGAGAAGGTGAGCGGCATCGCTCCGTCGCTGGGATGCGATCTGGAGATGATCCTGGTCAATGACGGCTCGACGGACGGCTCCCGGGCGCTCCTGAACGATCTCGCCTTGCGGGACGGGCGGGTGAAGGTGATCCACTTCCGCCGCAACTTCGGTCAGACGACGGCTATTATGGCCGGCATCGACTATTCTTCCGGCGACGTGCTGATCCCCATGGACGGCGACCTCCAGAACGATCCACAGGATATTCCGAAGCTCCTGGCCAAACTGGAGGAGGGCTTTGAGGTCTGTTCCGGATGGCGCGAGGACCGGAAGGATCATCCCCTGAAACGCAATCTTCCCAGCCGTATCGCCAACTGGCTCATCTCGAAAATTTCCGGGGTTCGCCTGCACGACTACGGCTGTTCGCTGAAGGCCTATCGGCGCGAGGTGATCAAGGGCGTCAAGCTCTACGGGGAGATGCACCGTTTCATTCCCATTTATGCCACCTGGCAGGGCGCGCGGGTGACGGAGATCCCGGTCACCCATCATCCCCGGATCCACGGCAAATCCAAATATGGTCTGGAGAGGACTTTCAAGGTGATTCTCGATCTTATCGTCGTTAAATTTCTGGCGCAATATGCCCAGAAGCCTATCTATGTTTTCGGGACCTTCGGTCTTTTCAGTCTTTTCGTCGCCTTCATCGCCGCCACGGCTTCCCTGTATTACAAGATCTACGGCCATAAATCCTTCATTGAAACCCCTCTGCCGCTCATCTTTGTCATGGCAACCATTACCGGAATCATGTGCATCCTCATGGGCCTGTTGGCGGAAATCATCATGCGGACCTACTATGAATCCCAGGGCAAGTCTGTATATCTGATCGACGAATGCTGTAATCTGGAGCAGAAATAATAATGTGCGGAATTTGCGGTTTTGCCGGAGCCGGTGATATGGGTGTTCTTGCGTCCATGAATGATGCCATGGTCCATCGGGGTCCCGACGCCGGCGGGCTGTGGCACGACGGCCATGAGGCGGTCTACCTGGGGCACAGGCGTCTGTCCATCATCGATCTGAGCGGCGGGGCGCAGCCCATGTGGACGGCGGACGGCGCTCTAGGAATCGTCTTCAACGGGGAGATTTACAATCATCTGGAGATCCGCGAAGAATTGATCAGAGCCGGCCACCATTTCCTTACCGACCACTCCGATACGGAGGTGCTGCTCTACGGTTACCGGCAGTGGGGCCATGACCTGACGTCCCGTCTCAATGGCATGTGGGCCTTCGCCCTTTACGACCGGAAACGGCGCGAGATCTTCCTCAGCCGGGACCGTTTCGGGAAAAAGCCCCTCTTCTATTCTTTACAGAATCGCACCTTTGCCTTCGCCTCCGAACTGAGCGCCCTGATTCGCCACCCGCAGATCACAGCCGACATTCATGAGGGGAGCCTCAAGAAGTACTTTGCCTACGGGTATATCCCGGCGCCTTCCACCCTTTATCGGCAGATCTTCAAGCTCCCCGGCGGCCATAATCTGCTGCTGAAGATGGACGCCATGGCCTGCCGGGTATCCAAGTACTGGGATTTCGTTCTGGAGCCTTTTGAACATTTACCGATTAACCCAGAAGAAACATGGGGGGAGGAACTCCGGGAGCTACTGAGAAAATCGGTGCAGCGTCGCCTCATGTCCGATGTGCCCTTGGGGGTCTTTCTTAGCGGCGGGATCGATTCATCCGCCATCACGGCCTTTGCGGCGGAAGCGGCCGGCCAGGCGCGCATGAAAAGCTTCTGCATCGGTTTTGAAGAAGCAAGCTTCGACGAAACAAAATATGCCCGAATCATCGCCGAGCGCTACCACACGGAGCATTACGAGGAAATCCTCTCCATGGAGCGGGCCCGGGGGCTTCTGCCGGAGATTATCGGCAAGCTCGATGAGCCCATGGGGGACAGTTCTCTGATGCCCACCTATCTGCTCTGCCAGGAGACGAGAAAGCATGTGACGGTGGCGCTGGCCGGCGACGGCGGCGATGAGCTCTTTGCCGGCTATGATCCCTTCCGGGCCCTCGGGATGGCCAAATGGTATGATCGCCTCGTTCCCGGGTCGGTCCATCAGGCGATTCGGATGGCGATGGCGGCGCTTCCCTCCACCCATCGGAACATGAGCCTTGATTTCCGCCTCAAGCGGACCCTGAGAGGCCTGTCCTACCCCAGGCGTCTCTGGAATGCCGTCTGGCTGGGACCGCTCGATCCCCAGGATCTGGAGGCGCTTTTTCGGGAGCCCACCGACATCGAGGAGGTCTATGCCGAGGCGATTGAGCAGTGGGATGCCTGTAAACAGGAGAACCTGGTCGACAAGACCCTTCAGTTCTACACAAAGCTTTATCTGCAGGATGACATTCTCGTCAAGGCCGATCGGGCAAGCATGATGAATTCCCTCGAAGTGAGGGCCCCCTTTCTCGACATAGACCTTGTCGACTTTGTCAGAAAAATACCGCATACCTATAAATATCGAAATGGCCAGACTAAATATATTTTGAAGAAGGCTCTGGAACCGATTCTACCCCATGAAATCCTCTATCGGGCAAAGAAGGGTTTCGGGGTGCCGATCGGCCGATGGTTTCAGGAGGGCAGTCTCTCGTTGGACGAAACCGGAAGTAACAACTCACTCCGGGGTCCGTATATATCCCGGACTATCAAAGAGCATCGTGCCGGCCGTATGGATCATCGGGCCTTTCTCTGGAATCTCTGGCTTCTGAGGTCATGGCTTAACCAGAACACGACAAGGACTATCCTATGAAGAAGGTCAGTGTCGCCATTCCGGCGTATAACCAGGCCCACTTTATCGGTCAAGCCATAGAATCAGTTCAAGCGCAAGATTATCCGAATCTTGAGATTATTGTAAGCGATAACAACTCTACAGACGATACCCCGAGGGTTATGAAGGCCTATCTCTCCGATCCAAGGGTGAAATATTTCAGGAACGAGACCAATCTCGGGATGATCGGCAACTTCAAGAAGGCCCTCTACGAGTATTCCACCGGCGACTATGCCCTCCACCTGGACGGGGACGATTATCTGATCGATGCCGGATACATCCGTAGAGCCATGGAACTGGTAAATCGGCACGGACTCGCTTTGGTTTTTGCTCGAACGAAATCCTTCTACGAAAAAGATAACCTTTTCGTTGAAGACAAGGTGAATGATGACCTTCCGGAAATTATGGACGGAAACTGGCTATTTCTCAATTATTATAGAGGATATTCCATTCCTACCCTGACGGCTGTTCACGATCGCTCCTATGCCATGGAAATCGGATTCTTTGAGAAGAATATCCGTAGCTCCGATTGGGAAGGTCTGTTGAAGCTGATCATCGGTAAGAAAGTCGGATTTGTGAATCGCTTCATAAGCGTTTGGAGGAGACACGGTTTCAATTACACACTGAACCAGGATTTAGATATAATCATCTCCAACGTCGAGTTTATCGATTCTCCATACCGGTTTGCTCTCGACAGAAAGTCATTTCCACCGGATACTCTAACCCTTTGGCGCAGGCGGATGTTGAAACGCTATTTTATTCAGGCTCTCGTCCGGGCTATCCTGACGGGCAACAGATTGCAGGAAAAGGGAATTGTCGATTTCCTGCTAAAATATGACCGCAGCGTGTATGATATGATTCGGATGGATCCCCGTTTCATAATCATGAAGGGAATTGTCCGCAGCAGAAAATTGACCTACTTGGTCTTCAAGTACATCCTAAAACAAGAAACTTTCATAAAGGATTTTGAATACATCAATAAGCTTTGACATTTCATATCATCATGCTTTTACACAAGCGTTCAATTCAGATGGTGCAATGATGCGTTTCTCTTTCGGCAAGAACTGGCAATCCTATTCAAAATACGGGATAACCCCGGTACGTATTGAGAAATCTCGCCAAACATTCCGTGAACTTATTACCGGTATCGACATAAAAGGAAAGAAATTTATTGATATAGGATTTGGTCAAGGGCTTTCCCTGATTGCAGCAGCTGAAATGAATGCGGATGTTTTGGGAATTGATATTGACAGTGACAATGTTGAAGCACTTGACAATATTTCAAGAGTGATGGGTTTCTCTAAACCCATTAAAACGCTCATTGTCTCTATTCTGGATGATGGGTTTGTTGATCAGGGCAGAGGCCGATATGACATCGTTCATTCATGGGGTGTTTTACACCATACAGGTCAAATGAAGAAGGCAATCGACAATGCTTGCGCTCTGGTTGCGGAGGGAGGTGTTTTTATTTGTGCGATTTACAACCGGCACTGGTCTTCTCCGCTTTGGAAGGTAATTAAATGGTCTTACAATAGATTTTCAGAGACCATACAAAAATTCATGATAGCACTCTTCTACCCCATCCTCTATATGGCGAAATATATCGTTACGCTTACAAATCCTAAGAAAAAGGAAAGAGGAATGGATTTCTTTCACGATGTCGTAGACTGGGTTGGTGGTTATCCCTATGAGTATGCCAGCATGCAAGAGATAAGGGATTATGTGTGTGATCATGGATTTGAATGTGTAAAGATGCGTGCGGCGCAGGTTCCGACGGGGTGCAATGAATTCGTGTTCAAGAGAATATGTGGACCAGAGAAAATCATCGCGGTTTCCAAGTCGTCCTGATATAAGGGGCTCACCAATCTGCAAGGGGGGCTTATAAGTAATATGGAAGTGGTGATATTTTGCGGTGGTGTCGGTACATGAGAGCAGATTTCAACGATTTGCTTAAATAACTCGGTAGATGAAGGAAGAAGGATACACCGAAATTATGTTCAACAACCAACCGCTTGTCAGTGTCGTTTGTCCTACTTATAATTCAGCTGGATATCTTCGAGAAACCCTTGACTCTGTTTTTTCACAGACCTACAGAAACTGGGAATTGGTAATCGCAGATGATGGAAGTTCAGATGAGACCATAGAGATTGTCAAAACATTTTGCGGCTATAGGCAACCGGTGCGAATAATTTCGCTTCCGCATTCGGGAGTACCGGCAGTGGCACGCAATGCAGCCGCTTTTGCTGCCCAAGGGGAGTTTCTGGCTTTTCTCGACAGCGATGATAGCTGGTATCCAGCCAAGTTGGGAAGACAGATTCAATTTTTCCAGGCTTCTGGTGATTTCGAGGCATGTCACACCGGTTTTATATTGACAGGTGATCCATTAGTTGTTTCCCGATACGGGAGGTACTGGCAATGGTATCATAAACCCATGACGACTTGGGAAGAGATTTTTTATTACGGCGTCATTAATACATCGACGCTTATGGTCCGAGCGGATGTATTTCGAATCCTCGGGGGGTATGACGAAGATCCGCGTTTGAGACGGGGAGAGGATATGGTGTTGGCTATCCGTCTGTCTCTGCGCCATCCGATAGGGTTTCTGGATGAAGTGTTGGGAACTTTACACCTCACACCGGACTCCGTTACCCGAAGCGAACCAGGAGATCCGTTGACACAGGGACTTACTTTGATTGAGAAGTTGCAGTCACTGGGTATTTCACTGACAAGCAGGATGTTAAGAAATAAAATTTCAGAAACCTATTATGGAAGGGCAATACGTAATTTATACAAATGTGACGGTCCCTTTCGTCTGGATTTTATTAGGTCCTTCTCTTATGATTTACTGAATGTAAAAAAAATCATTTCCTGCTTATCCTGTATTCTCCCTGCACGGGTCCTAAGGGTCTGGTTGAGTGCTTTGTTGAAAATAAAAAATCGTATCTCGGATAAGTTAAAAGTTAAACTGATTTAGTTATTCTATCAAATGGTGAGGATCATGCCTACGGCGATGATTACCGGTGCCTCAAGTGGCCTCGGACGGGAAATGTCAAAGGTGTTTGCGAAGCATCATTATGACCTGATCCTGGTTTCAAGGCGAGAAGACGTTTTATTGAACTTTGCCAAAGAACTTATGCAAGAATATGCCATCATGGTCCATGTTTTCAGATCGGATTTGAGTCACGCTGCGGCCGCTCAAAAAATAGCTCGGTATGTGCAGAGTGAGGGACTTGTCGTTGATGTCTTGGTTAACAATGCCGGCTTGGGAGAATATGGTTATTTTCCTGAGGCCTCGCCGGAGAAGATCACAGAGATGGTGATGGTCAATATGCATTCGCTCACATTGTTGACCCGACTGCTGCTCCCTGGAATGTTGGCAAGAAGGAATGGAAACGTTTTGAATATTGCTTCTACTGTTGCATTTCAGCCCCAACCACTCCTGGCCGTATACGCCGCGACCAAGTCCTATGTGCTGTCATTTAGCCAGGCTCTTTCCCTTGAATTAAAGGGAACGGGTATTGTTGTGACCGCTCTCTGCCCGGGTTCCACACGTTCAGATTTCTTTCGTAGGGCTTCCATGCACCATTTAACACAGGAGGGGATCGAGCGCTTTGCGGATCCCTTTCGAGTGGCTGATTTTGGATATAAGTCCCTTTTAGCTGGAAAAACGACTGCCATCTTCGGTCTTGGCAACAGGATTCGCATCTTTGCCTTGCGTCTTTTTCCAGATTCCTGGGGGCATAGGTTATCCGCGCTCCGGAAGGGTAGATTAACTTAACGTTACTTCCTTCCAAAACGGAGCCTTGATGAAATCATTCGAAGAACAGATCACCAGATTCTTCAGACACGTCAATCAACCTGTCGTCGAACGAATCGGTGCCGGTCGGAATAAACCGATGTCGAGTGATTTGACCATGGAACAAATACTCGCCCGGGGAAGCCGTCTAATGTATATTGCGGCTCACCCGGATGATGAGACCTTTGCCAGTCCTATTCTATCCTTTTCAAGTTTGATTTTTAAGAATCCTCTTTTTCTTCTTGTGTTAACACGCGGAGAAGGAGGTGAATGTTCACTTCTGGATCGTTCGCTAAGATCTCTCGCTGAGATTCGCGCCGATGAGATGCGCCAGGTTGCCAATCTGTATGGTGCTGTCCTCCGACAAGAGTCTTTTTTGAATGCATCCCTTCCCATGGCAAGTTTTCCCATGAGGCATGAAATCGCTGCCCGATGGACTGCTCAGGGAAACCCTGTGCGTGTGGTCGCAGAATCCATTCGATCATTCAAGCCGGACATCGTCGTCACGTTTGCACCAATATTCGGATACACGGGACACCCGGAGCATCAACTCGCTGCCCGTTTCGCCCTATCTGGAATTCACGAGGCAGCTTCCCCGCATGGAAATTATCCGTGGCCGCCGCATAGGGTGAGTCACACGTATTATCTGCTCAATAAATACTGGTTCATGAAGATCTGGGGCCGAGGGTATGACCATTTCCCTTGGACAGAGACTTGGGATTTACACTGTCGATCTGTTCAGGAGAAATCCATTTCAGATATCATGATTGAGCATGCCCTCATCCATCGTTCACAACGACATGACATGCAGGTCGTGAAAAAATTGGCTGTCGTCATGCGTAATATATATTTGTATCGCGTAGATCCCCTCCGGGAGGAGTGGAATCCTTTTGAGCCATGATTGACGGATATATCGATGAGAGAAGCATCCTTATGGATTGCTGAAGTAGATAAGCCCTATTATGAGCAATAAAAAAAGCATTATTAAAAATTCTTTTTGGTTGGGACTTGGAGAGATTTTTAAAAATATCATTTGGTTTATTATAACTATTTTATTAGTTCGCTATTTACTACCGGTGCAATACGGGGAGCTAAATTTTGCCAATTCATTAACAGCTACCATTGGCATCATGATAAATCTTGGATTATCGGTTATTATGTCAAGAGATTTGTCTGTCAATAGGGGTGAAATTTCAAAATATCTATCAAACATTTTGTCACTGAAGCTTCTTTTAGGTTTCCTTTATTTTGTCGTTCTAATTGTTGTCGCCGCGGTTTATAGCGACAGACACTGGACAATCATTCTTATCTTGAGTGGATTATTGTTCTGGTTTGAAGATATCTCAGCGACTTTTGCTGCAATTTTTCTTGCAGAAGAGCGGATGGAAAAGATTTTTGTTATGATTCTGGTCCATGACTTTGGTTTTATTATAGCTGCTTTAATTACTGTTTATTTAAGTCTGGGTATCGAAGAATTGTTGGCAGGTTACGTTTTTGCCGGGGCATTTACTGCTCTGGTCGCGTACAGGATTATCAAGCAAAGTGGTGTTAACTGGTCTTTGAAATTAGAAAAAGTATTTCTCGTAAGGATTTTAGTGCAATCATTTCCATTATTCGGTGTCGTCGCAATTACCAGTATCTACTTGAATATTGATAAATTGATGATTGGTTATTTTTTAGGACAAGATGGCGTGGGTTTCTACCAGGGCGCTTATAATTTTTTGCTCGTTTTTTTAGGAGCCAATGTTGTTAATTCAGCCATCTTTCCTCGGCTGTCTGTATATATAAATTCAGATAATCGTCTCTTGATAAACCAGTTGCATCGTGTTGTCGGGTTTGTTCTTATCGTCGCTTTGGTACCTGCGGCATTGATTTCCTGCTACTATGCAAAGGACGGCATTCTCATAGTGTATGGTGAGAAAATGCTTCCTTCTTTGGATGTATTGAAAGTTCTTTTATGGGTTGGAGCGATTAATTTCTTGAGGGTTTATATAAGCAATATCCTTATTGCAAAACAAAAACAGCGATATGTTTTTTTTGCTGCTTTAGCAGGTCTGATTATAAACTCTCTTCTAAATTATTTTTTCATCCCCTGGTTTAATATCTCTGGGGCGGGATTCTCTTTAATCGTGAGTGAAATAACGATGGTTGTCATATTGCTACTGTTCCAACATAGGAGGCATGGAACGTCTGGTTCCTGAACTTGTTGAGTAAAAAAAATAGTAACTGCGTCCCTTTATCCCGTCTGTCTCCATGAAAATCCTGCTTATCAACTATGAATATCCGCCCATCGGCGGCGGCGCAGCCACGGCCACGGCCGCCATCGCCGAACATCTGGCGTCTCTGGGGCATACTGTGACGGTGCTGACATCCCGATTCCGTAATCTGAAGGGTGCGATCCGGGAAGGGGATGTCCAGGTCGTGCGCTGTCCGGCAATCCGCAAATGTCCGGATCGCTCCGGCATCCTGGAGATGTTCTCATTTCTGGTCTCGGCCGGCCTGATGCTCGGTCCGGTGATCCGGAAGCATCGGATCGAGGCGTCCATCGT
>Ga0116204_1002078_pt1 | contig 10966 bp, 11 predicted proteins | sample LakKivwa52mmetaG_FD_94481 | JGI IMG/M metagenome (GOLD analysis project Ga0116204, IMG submission 94481) | Anoxic lake water microbial communities from Lake Kivu, Rwanda to study Microbial Dark Matter (Phase II) - Lake Kivu water 52m metaG | ecosystem: Environmental > Aquatic > Freshwater > Lake... | reverse complement strand
GCCGAATATTGCTGAAGGTATTTTAGCCTTCGGTATGCCTGGTTGAAATCTTCGGATGCAAACAGAAACATTAGTTTGTTGATGCCACTTCTGTTTTTATAGGCAAAACTGATCATTCGGGCATATTCCTTGCGCAAGGCATTGAGTTCCTGCTGGGTGCGGTTAAGTTCGCGCTGGGTGCGGTTAATCTGGCTATCCAGCTCACTTAATTGCTTTTTGATGGCAGCCACCAGATTTTCGCGCTGTCTGATTTTGGCTTGCAGCATATTCAGCTCACCAACCGTGTTTTGTTTTGTTTTTCGGGTTTCTTCAAGAAGCTGATTGGTAAGACTTATTTCTTCTTCGATTCGCTTTTTGGTATCCTCCAGTTCTGCCTTACGATCCTGTGCAACTGCCGACGTAAACATCAGCACAAGCAGCAGCGGAAAAGCAAATAATTGGATCAGGCCGGAGTACTTCATAGTATAAAATTATCTCATTTTTGTGAAGTTATCCGGAACACGAAAAGGAAAACCGGCATTTTGATCAAATTCAACACGTGAGTATTGTATGCGAAGTTTAATTTTTCTGTCGGCATTTATTTCAAAACTTAAATCGGTGGGCATCCTGCGACCATCAAAGTCACTGAAAAGGTCGTATAAAGCATTCAGTTTCTTGTTTTCGTCGCCATACTCTCTGATTGTAAGCCTGACTATTTTGAACGATTCGGGCTGCAGCCAGATATTGTGCACTAGAATACCCTGGCCTTCCTGTTGTTTTAGTTGCCGCTTTTTTTGCCGGCGGTTAGTAGCCGCCAAACGATACTCACCACCATCCACCGAGGCTCTGAAACCTTCCGTTTCATACCATGAAAGGTCGTTTCCGAGCAGCATTGACTGAATCATATCGAAATTGATTGTTGGAGAGAAATTGGTGTGAATAAAGGTATAGTCGCCAACAAAGTAGGTTTTATCCAATCTGTTAAAAAACTTCACCGAATCGGGACTTATCAGAATTCTGGCGGCTTCGATATTCAGCATTGGCGACAAAGAAATCCAGATGAGGCTGTCTTTTTGAATCCGGATCTGACCTCGTAAATCAATTTTGTTGCGCGAATCGACGGTAAAGGAAACATTGGTGCGGGCGCTAAAGAATTCAAAGTCAACCTGATTTGCCTGCATTTGATCGAGCAGAAACTGTTCGCCGGCCGCTTTTAGCGGAGCTTTGATAAGGCTGCGTTTGCTTTTGCAGGAAGTTAAGCCTGCTGAAAGCATCAATAGTATTATCAGTAGCTTTTGCAATCCGCGCTTATTCATACAAAATGCCATCTTTTACTTTTTTCTTTAAAAACTCCGAGCCTCCTTCTTTACCGGTTTTTACCGCATTGTTCCATTGCTGCAAGGCTTCTTTTTTGCGATCCAGCTTGTATAAAATATCACCGTAATGTTCATACAAAGTTGGATTGGCTTCGGTTTTGAAGTTCAGTGCCTTTTCAATCCAGATCAGCGCGTTTTGGTAATCTCCCATTTTGTATAAGATCCACGCATAAGTATCAAGGAATGAGGGGTTTTCGGGTTGCATTTCAATTGACTTTGCCGACATTTCGAGGGCTTTATCCAGCTGTTCGTTGCGTAGCGAAAGATAATAGGCGTAGTTATTCAGAACGGCAAAATTGGCCGGATTGATGGCAAGCGCCTTACGGTAAGCATCGAACGAAGCCGTGTAATTTTTCAATTGATGATAGGCATCACCAAGCGTACTGAAAAATTCTCCCAGCAAACGATCGTTGCCGATAACCAGTCTTCGGCCTGTTTCAAGCGATTTAACTGCACCCTGATAGTCTTTCTCGAAATAGCGTGAATATCCATCGAAAAGGTACAAAATGGGCTGTTCCGGAAACAGCGCAAGTGCCTGTCGGGCGTAGGTTCCAAGTGCTTCATAATCGGAAAGCTGAATGATTGAAAACAACAGGCTTTCCCAAACGAGAAATACACTTTTATCCAATTCCAGTGCTTTAAGGAAGCTGTTTTTGGCACCCTCATAATCCTGTCGACGCATTTGAACATCAGCCATCAGTTGATATCCGCGCGGACTTTGCGGATGAACACCCATCAACACCGCTGCAATCTGATCGGCTTTTGCATTGAGTTCTTCAGTAACCGTTTGGCCTTCGAACCAGAAAACCATCACCTGAACCTTGGTTTCAACATCCAGTGCAGGATTGGCAAACGCCTTCAGCAACTCGTCAAAAGCGCGGTTTTCATCACCCCCATCCCGATAAAACTCGGCCAGCGAAATACGGGCAAATGGGTCGTTAGGATCAATCTGAAGGATTTGCTCGTAGTGATACAATGCTTTTTCGCGTGGACCGTGTTTCAGAAACAGCTCCGCCAACATAGCATGGTAACGTGTTTCAAATGGAAAAGACTTTGCCAGTTTTTCAATCTCCTGAATGGCTTTTTCAGTTTCGTTTCTGCTCATATAGATGCTATGCTTCTGCATCGCGAGCACTTCGTTCACACCTGATTGCTTTTCTATTTCATCGTATACCTGCAAAACTTCATCCACCCTGCCAAGCATCAGTAAAGCCGATGAAAGTTCACCAAAATAATCAATATTTCCGGGTTTTTGTTTCAGCAGTTGCCGGTACACTGCTGCCAGCGCTTCAAAATCGCCGGTAAACTTATACAGCTGAGCAATGCGAATCTGATACCATTCATTATCAGGCTGCAATGCAACCGCCTGCTGCATCATTACGAGTGCCTCCGACAACCGGTCGCGCCTTGCATACAATTCAGCAAGTTCATACATGCTTGCATGGTCATCGGGGTATACCCTCATTGCATTTTCAAATTTCTCAATTGCTTTGAGGTCATTGCCGGCCAGTTTTTCTTTAAGAGCATCCGAAAACATTGCTGCATTGGTCCGGCGCTTCATAATGGCCAAACTGTCGGCCAGCTCTTGATCAGCCTTGGAAACCGTTGCCTTTGAACTGGTTTTACAGCCATAGGCAAGCCCAGCTAAAAGGAAAAAGAGAAGGGTATTTTGAAGAAATTTATTCATAAACAAAATTTGTCATTTCTGCTACTGATTATTCCAGGTAACAAACGCTCAGCACTCAAGTTCATTGTAATCGCCCAAGCTAAGGCTGTCAAAACGGCCTTTGATTGAGGCATTATTACCGATCATGCTGTTCTCGATGAGCTTGTTTTCTATGTATGCATTCTCTTGAATGATACTGTTGCGTATGACAGAATCTTTCACAACTGACCCTTTACCGATAGAAACATAGGGGCCTATAACAGCATTATGAACCACAACATCGTGGGCAATGAAACAAGGCTCGATGATGATTGCTTCGTCCAGGTCAGCAGACTCCGAAATAAGTTGCTCGTCGTTCAAAAACGAAAGCACTTGCCTGTTGGTGTCCACGGTGGCATCCTTGTTTCCACAATCGAGCCATGCATCAACACTTTCGGTGTGGAATCCTGTTCCCTTTTTCATCATATTCTGCAGCGCATCGGTAATTCCATACTCGCCACCGGTGGTGATTTTTTTATCCAGAAGATATTGCAACTCCTTTTTCAGATAATCACCATCCTTGAAATAGTAAATGCCAATAATTGCCAGATCAGAAATGTGTGTTTTAGGTTTTTCGTAGAAGCCTTCGATGGTGCCGTCAGTATTTAGCTTAACAACTCCAAACTGCTCAGGATTAGATACTTGTTTTACCCAGATGGCACCTTCTTTTTCATCATCAAGGCGAAATCCAGCTCTAAAAAGTGTATCGGCATAGGCCACTACCACCTTTCCATGCAAGGCCGGTGCTGCGCACAATATGGCATGAGCCGTGCCAAGTGCTTCATGCTGATAATGTATGCTGCCTTTAGCTCCCACAGAAGCGGCTATCTGCAACAACTGATTTTCAACTTCCTTTCCGAAATTCCCAATTACAAAAGCGATCTCGTCAATTTTTTCAGGCATAACTCCGGCAATATCTTCCACAAGCCTCTGTACAATTGGCTTTCCGGCCACAGGCAATAATGGTTTTGGAGTGGTGAGGGTATGTGGCCTGAGGCGTTTGCCCATGCCGGCCATGGGAATAATGATGTTCATTTGGGCAGTTTTAGGTTTTTATTGATCAAGTTCTTAATTCATGATGCTGAATAGCGGATCCATCGCTTAATGCTTTCCGGTATGACCAAATCCACCGACACCTCGCTCTGTTTCACCAAGCACTTCCACCATGGTCCAACTTGCTTTCTCGTGCTTGCTGATGATCATCTGCGCAATTCGATCGCCGTGTTTGATGGTGAAATTCTCGTTGGAAAGGTTGATGATAATTACTTTCACTTCACCCCTGTAATCGGCATCAATGGTACCCGGAGCATTGAGAATGGTAATTCCGAACCTGGCAGCCAGGCCGCTTCGGGGTCTGATTTGCGCCTCATAACCTTCGGGAATTTCCATAAACAGGCCGGTAGGAATGAGAGCGCGCTGCATGGGTGCAAGGCAAAGCTCATCGGTTAAATCTGCCCTGATATCCATGCCTGCTGATAGTGCCGTTTCGTAGGCAGGAAGCGGGTTGGAGGAAGTGTTGACTATCTTGATCTGCATAACTGTGCAAGGTTGATGAATCGGGCAAAAGTAGTGATTTTCGGTTGAACAGCCCTAAGACTGTCGGCTTCGGGAGGTTGAATCAAAAACTTAACAGCTGGTTTTGCAATCAAACCCGGGCGTGGGTGAAAGCCGTGGGAATGACAGTAAATTTACTACTGCTTTACTTGATGCGCGAAATGGTATATATTTGCCCTTCCTGAAAAAACAACTTTATGAAAAAGAACCTGCTGTTTATCCTCTTTGTGAGCATATTGATACTGGGTGTATCATGCAGTAAGTCAGACGATAAAGGCCCTTTCGACTTGCTCACCACACCGACTTGGCGTTCAGATAGTCTGCTCGTTGACGGAGAAGATGCCAGTGGCCCCGGTGCCTTGCTCGAAAAATTCAAGGGTGAAGCTAAGTTTCGGCGAGATGGAACCGGCTATTTCGGCGTTTATATTGGATCGTGGCGTTTTACCGATAATTCGACAGCGATTATCATCACTACCGACTCGCTTCCAATTCCTCTGACAACAAAAATCGCAGAGCTTACAGAGCAATCGTTGAAAATCACAACTGCCTATCCCAGCCTGACCAACCCGAACGAGGAGATGAAAATCCGGATGACATTTAAAGCCAAATGAAAGCTTTCTATGTGTTTTTGCTGATTGCTGTAATTTTTGGTTCGGTAAATGCCCAAAGCGATGCCGCAAGAGTAAGTGGTGTAATAACCGACCAAAGTACCGGAGAATCGCTTCCTGGTGTAAATATCCTTTTCCAGAAAACCAAAGGAACAGTAAGCAACGAAAAAGGAGCATTTTCAATTACTGCCGATCCCGGCAATCTATCATTGACATTCAGGATTGTTGGCTATAAACCTGTACAGCGGCAGTTGCAGCTAAAGCCTGGCGACAGCATTTTTGTTCGTGTAGCAATGGAACAGGATGTGATTGTTATGGATCAGGTGGTGGTTACTGCCAGCAGGATTGAACAAAAAATGGCCGAACTTACTGTAAGCATGAGCCTTATCAAGCCGGATCAGGTAAGTGGGAATCATATCATCAACGCCTCGGAACTTATGAACAAGGCTCCCGGCATTGAGGTGATGGATGGACAGGCATCGGTGCGAGGCGGCAGCGGTTTCAGTTATGGAGCCGGAAGCAGGGTGCTGGCCTTGCTCGACGGATTGCCCGTGCTGGCTTCGGACGCCGGCAATATACGCTGGCAGTTTCTCCCACTCGACAATATCAGCCAGATCGAAATTATCAAGGGTGCTTCATCGGTGGCCTATGGATCATCGGCACTCAATGGGGTGATTAATTTTCGAACTGCCGATGCCACAAGTATACCTTCAACTCTGGCATATGCCGAAGCAGGTGTTTATATGTCGCCTTCGCGGAAAGCCTGGAAATGGTGGGAACGTTCGCCTGCCCATGCAACTACCGGCTTTTATCATCTTCGAAAAAATGGAAATACTGATATTGGTTTTGGAGCCAATTTGTTTGCCGATGAAGGATACCGAAAACGCAATGATGATAATGCCGCACGTATAAGTTTCAAAATTAAGCATTTTGACAAAAAACGACCAGGCCTTCATTATGGATTGGCTCTGAACGGAGGTCTAACACGAAAAACCGACTTCGTGCTTTGGGAAAACGCTGCCACAGGAGCACTGGTGCACGACAGCTCAACAGCAACCCGTCTGCACGGTACTTTTTTTGCCCTTGATCCCTTTTTGGTTTATAGCCACCCTAATAAAACAAGGCATGAGTTTAAAGCGCGCCTGCAAAGAAGAGATAATCAATTTCCTGATGGTGATCAAAATAACAGCGAGGCCATAACCCTATATGCTGAATACCAGCTTCGGGCTGCACTGGGCAAAACCACCTACCTGAGTGCAGGGCTTTCCGAAACAGCCTCAGTGATTAATTCACGGTTCTACGGCGATCACCAAAGCCTGAATGCAGGTGCTTTTGCCCAGTTCGAAATACAAGCCATGCCGCGGCTGAATGTTGTAGCCGGTGGCCGTGTCGAATTCAACAGCCTCGATGGCAAAAACGACAATCTGGTTCCTTTGTTTCGGGCAGGACTTAACTACCAGTTAAAGGATTACACCTATCTGAGGGCTTCGTTCGGACAGGGCTACCGCTATCCTTCAATTGCCGAAAAACATGCTTCAACCACACTTGGAGCCGTAAAAATATTTCCCAATCCATTTGTGAAATCCGAGTCGGGGTGGAATGCCGAAACAGGCATCAGGCAAGGGATCAAGCTTGGTGGTTTTAGCGGTCAGGCCGATCTGGCTTTGTTTTACTCACAAAACAAAAATATGATAGAGTTTATTTTCGGTATTTACCCCAATCCTGACGGAACCTTCAGTTTTGGATTCAGGGCCGACAATCTCGAGGCTTCACGCGTGTATGGCGGAGAGCTGGAGTGGATGCTGATGAAAAAAACCAATACCCTTACCCACAGCATCAACGGAAGCTATGTGTATATGTATCCTGTGGAATTCAATCCCATGAGTGGCAAAAACACAGGAATGATGCTAAAATACAGGCGTCATCATACGCTAAAAATGCAGTACAGTGTTCGATACAGCAAACTGGAGCTGGGGATGGGACTTTATGTTCGCTCAAAACTTTTACGGATTGATGATGTGTTTCTGAATGAACTTACACGCGAGGGGCTTCTTCCGGGTTTTTACGATTACTGGCAAACCGGGAACAAAGCCAGTGTGGTAGCTGATGTAAGCCTGGGTTATTCGCTGAGCGAAATTTTCAGATTATCGTTGGTTGTAAAAAACATCAGTAACACTGAATATATGGGAAGGCCGGGCGACATTCAGCCTCCACGCAGTACAAGCCTGCGCTTCTCAGCCGCCTTTTAAGCAATGGGTTGACGATAGCTGAAAAATCAGTCTGATTTACCACTGTCTTGCTTGCAGCGCTGTCTGTCTTTGTTTTCGCGTCCTTTGCGAATTTTTTGCTTATGCTCCATGAGCAGTTGAAACTGCTTCTCCTCAATAAACGGTTTTATCAGGCTGTCCATGCTGTCGAAAAGCATTTTTTGCGATTCCCAGTTGCGTTTCATCAGCTCCCAATGCAGGTCGCTGAATGAGTCAAGCATAGGCGAAAGCTGAATTTTTTGTGATTCTGTGGCTTGCATTATGCCAAAAAGATGCTCCCGAAAGCCTTCCCGTGTATTCCAGGATTTGATCCGGTCAACTTTTGTGCGTGTAACCCTGCCGGTTGTAAGGCTCCCGATGAGGAAACCCACTACGAGCGTAAGTACCAGTAAAAGAACGTACTTTGTTTTCATTTTGGTTGAATGTATTTAATAATTGGCGAGCAGATTGGTAAAGTCGTCGCTTTTCAGGCCTGCCAGCCCCAGCAAGCCATCGAGTGATAGCGAGTTTTCCTGCCAGATTACATAGAGCAACAGCAGTAATACCGCTGCTGAGGCCGACATGGTTAGTCTTAGCATCAGGCGAAAAACACGTCCCTGCCGCGTTTGACCAGTGCTCAGCTGGGCCAGTCTTTGTAAAACAGACTGCTCGAACCCCTCGCTAAAGTCAGGCTTAAAGCTTTTGAGATTGTTTTTTACCTTTTCAAAATCATTGAGGGTTTCTGCCGCACTTTCGTCGCTGTGCAAAACCACCTCCAATTCCTTTTTTTCAGCATCATTCAATTCGCTGAGCAGTGCTTTTACCAAAATTTCTTCGTTCTTCGTTTTCATGCTTCCTCTAATTTGTTCATTGCTGTACGGAGCTTTTCGAGTGCTCTTGATAATCTTGACAGTACAGTACCCAGCGGGACTTCGAGCATTTGTGCTGTTTCCTTGGTTGAGTAGCCCTCCACCAGTCTCAGAATCACAACCTGACGATGGTCTGGTTCAATTTCGGCCAGGGCTTTGGTGATTCGTTCCTGTTCGTCCGACTGTTCAAAAGCATCTATTTCGTTATTGTTAATCAGGTTTCTTTCGTTTTCGTGCAAAACTCCCACCCATTCCGAGCGGCGGTTTCGGCGTTTTAACTCGTTGATAGATAGATTGATGGCAATTCGGGTAAGAAATGTCGAAACCTTGGCGTCGTGCCGGTACGTTTCGATAGAGTTCCAAAACCGAATAAATGTTTCCTGTCCAACATCGTCAGCCTCAGGCGTATTGCCAAGCATCCCTATCACTACGCGGGCAACCATTCTGCGATAACGGCGTATCAGCTCCGCCAGGGCTGCTTCTTCACCCTGCTTAACCAACTGCACCAGCAATGCCTCATCCGCCTGTTTATACTGCTCCAATATGCCTGCGATTTCCGTGTTATTGGCTTTCTATCTACAAATCAGCTATTTCAAAACCATTTGACAAATAAATAAGCTGTTTTATTCCACTTCCGTTTTTAGTGTTAAGCATGCAAAATTAGGCTAAAACTGTGTTCCTTTGAAAGAGGAACCAATGCTTAGCACCTCTATTGCTTTACCAATTCATTTTGCAACATTCTGCTAATCCCTGTTTTTTAATTATTCTTTTAATCGTTGGTGGACTTTACGATCAACCGAAAGCTTTCCCCCTCCGTAAATCAATAGGAAAATAAGGAGCATCGTCATGGAAAAATCGGTTCTGGAGTCGTGTGCCATAGTCCAGAAACCCTGATCAAGCAGTTTCGGTATTTTGGTGCTTACAATGGCTACGGCCATGATTATCAATAGCGGAACTGCTGCGATTCTGGTAAAAAATCCCGCAAGCATTAGCAATCCGCACAAAACCTCGAAGGTTGCCACGAATGCAGCCAGAAAATCGGGATTATCAAATCCGATTCGTTCAAACCGGCCTGCTCCAACGAGCTCAGGAAACAAGAACTTTTGAATGCCTTCGGACAAAAAAACCAAACCCACAACCAGCCGTGGAATCAACGATCTGTTGTCAGGTTTTGTGGCTGTAATCAGCAAAAAAGTTTTTTTAAGCTTCGGTATCATGATCATTCTGATTGTTTAAATCAACCCACTTCCAAGCGCCAGCGAAATAACTATCAGCATGATAGCAACCAGCAATTGAATGCTTTTGAGTGTGACTTTTTTAAGGAGTCGCTTACCAAAATATGCCCCTGAAATGGCAGAAAGTGTGGCTGCAAACAGCAAGGTCAGGTTTTCGTTCAGATTGGCAGCCGCAAACCTTGAGGCGTAAACACTGAGACGTGTTATATCAACCAAGCTGGCAATAACTACTCCTGTTGCGATGTATGCTTCTTTTGAAAGCCCGCTTTTGATTAAAAACGCACTGCGGATAGCCCCCTGAATACCCGATAATCCACCAAAAAAACCACTCAGCAAGCCTCCCAGCACCAGCTTATTGCGGTCGAACTGAAGACGTTGAAATGAAGGGGATATTTCGAGGGCAGAAAACACGATGAGCAAAAGGGCAATCACCAGTTTTACGGGTGTAATCTGAAAATCGCGACCCCAAAGCTGGTATTCGGCAATAGCAGGCATTACTGTTATGCGCAGCAACAGCCATGCACCAGCAAATGATGCAAGGATGGCGGGTAAACCAAACCTTAGCAGCACAGCCTTGTCGGCATTACGACCGATGAGGGCTATTTTAAAAAGATTATTCGAAAAGTGCACCACGCCTGTGAGGGCAATGGCAATATCAATAGGGAAAAAAATTGCAAAAACAGGAGCAAGAATAGTTCCCAGCCCGAAACCGGAGAAAAAAGTGAGCACGGCGGTCAGGAAAGCAGCGATTGATATAATAATAATTTCCATAAGATTATTTTAGAATGGCACAAAAGTAACAATCTGAGTAAAACGAAACATTCTCATTAAAAACTGACAACACAGGCTATTTGATTGCCAGGGCGGTTAATATGGTTTGATTATCTTTGTATTAACGTGAATTTTTTTTTAGCCTGAATTGATGAACACACGCACTCAGATTAAAATCGGACTATTGTCGGCCAGCACCATGACAATTATGGCGGGTGCCATTGTGGCCCCTTCGCTTCCGCTTATTCAAGAGGCTTTTTCCGATCATCCAGGAATTGAGCTTTTAAGCCGGCTTGTAATTACGCTTCCGGCCCTGTTCATCGTTTTTTTCTCCAGTTTGGCCGGCTGTAGCATTGATCGATTTGGCAGAAGGTTTATGATGTTGGGCAGCCTGATATTTTATGCCCTGGCTGGTTCAACAGGGATTTACGCCACCAGCATCTGGTTTTTATTGTTTGGGCGAGCGATGCTGGGAATAGCTGTGGCAGGCAATATGGTTACCATTACCACTTTGATTGCTGATTTTTTTGACGGACATGAGCGCAATCGTTTCGTTGGTTGTCAGGGGAGTTTTATGGCTTTTGGCGGTGTGCTGTTTCTACTGTTGGCCTGCTGGCTTTCCG
>Ga0116204_1002077_pt1 | contig 10968 bp, 5 predicted proteins | sample LakKivwa52mmetaG_FD_94481 | JGI IMG/M metagenome (GOLD analysis project Ga0116204, IMG submission 94481) | Anoxic lake water microbial communities from Lake Kivu, Rwanda to study Microbial Dark Matter (Phase II) - Lake Kivu water 52m metaG | ecosystem: Environmental > Aquatic > Freshwater > Lake ... | reverse complement strand
CTAGGTATTCAGGGTAACTCAACACACCTAAAGTGGAGGGCAACGGAAAGTGAAAATTTCAGGTTCTATTATGATAAAAAATTGGAACCCCTGGCTTCCTATGCCGCAGCAATTGCCGAGTCAGTCTATACCGCCAAAAAACAAAGGTATAACATCCAACTTACAGGTAAAACCGATTTTTTATTACGTGCCCAGCTTGATCCCTTAGGTTGGGCCAGAGCGGCCATGAATACCATGGAAATTGGGATAACAGACTGGGATTTTCCCTTACGCAGTACCCACAACTGGTTTCAAGATGTAATTGCACATGAGTTTTCACATCTCATAAGCATCCAATCAGGAAGTAAATGGCATCCATCGGTTCCTGGAATTATCTTCGCGTACCAAGATTTTTACAATGAAAGTCGCCAGGAGTCATTTGTCACCCTCTGGCCGTCCAATATCCAACCGCATTGGTTTTCTGAAGGAGTGGCCCAATATGAATCTGAACTCATGGGTTTTGATCGTTGGGATGCACATCGAGATATGCTGCTCAGGATGGCAGTGACCCATGATAGTTTATTAAGCTACGAACGTATGGGTGTTTTTACCGGTCGTGATCTTCATTATGAACTTGGCCCCTATACACAAGGGTACAGTCTGGTGCGCTATATAGCAGAACAGTATGGAGATCATGCCTTGCGCCAATTGTGGATGGAAAGCGCACGCATACATAGAATGACTTTTTCAGGAGTGCTTGAAAGAGTATTGGGAAAAGACGGGGAAACTTTGTGGGCAGAATGGAAAAGGCATTTGTTGGGCAGGTATGAACAGCAGAAAATTGCACTGGGTACACTCAAGACCGGGCAAAAAAGAAGCACTCTGACGGCTTTTCATCTTCATCCCCGTTGGCTATCAGATACACTTGTGGGTGTACTTGGCACTCAAAAGGGGGAAAGGGGTTTGTATACAGTCCGTGCGGCGGACTCCGCAGCAAAACCCCAATGGCTGGGTAAAAATATCAAGGGGTATTACGATATACGCCTTAAGGATTCGGCTTTGGTATTGTCAACTTCGCGGTATAATAACAAAAATGGAGAACCCGTTCTGGATTTGGAACTCCGTCGTTGGGCTTTGCGGACTAAAGCCCCAGCTGATTCGGGGACCTATACTAGGGTCCGATTAACTCATGAAGTTAACGCCTTACAGCCTTCCTGGCATCCACAGGGAAGGGAAATCGTTTTTGTTAGAGAGGAACTTTCCAATTTTAAATTATGCTTTTTAAGACTTGATTCTCTTTCTAATCCGATCAAACAAGCAAACCCGATTGATGAAAGTAACGATGAAAATTCAGATGAAACACCTATTACATCGGGTAAAAAACGAAAAAATAAAATTAAAAATACGGCTGCTGGGCTAAACGATATCCAATGTCCCTGGCCCAAAGCCAGTGAGCAAGCACAGGCATATGGTTTTACAGTCTATACTCCACGGTACAACCAAAAAGGCGATCAGGTTGTTTTTTCATTTTTTGATGGAAAGTATAGAAAACTAGGGCTATGGGATATTCAGACACAAAAGTTCAGCGCACTTTCTACTGGCCCAGGAAATGCACGGGACCCTATATTTACCGCAGATGGAAAGTCTGTTATCTATACATCTGATTTGACAGGCATATTTAACCTATATAAAATCCCCTTGCAAGACTCTACTGGCATGGGTTACCAAAAATTAACACAGGTATGGGGTGGGGCCTTCTCACCAGTTCCCTCTCCTGATGGTAAATATATAGCCTATACAGGTTTTGATGAAAATGATTTTTCTCTATACCTTATGGAGTCACCTCAGGAGGGTGTGGCAAATCCAGTCGATTCACAAAATCTCGCCACTAAGTCTTTGCCTTCCCCCCAAAAAAGCACAAGCGTAGCGAATGAACAAGCATCCTCCCCCATTGATCAAAAAGTGAAAGCACCAGTTTGGGAGCCCTATGCTTTTGAGGGGCAGAGCATACCCTATAAGGGTATTCCCAGCCGTGTCTTATGGCAGCCTGTACTGGCAGGACAAGAGTATGCGGGGAGTGACTCCTTGGTTACCCAGGGCGAAAGACGCTGGTCTTTGGGTACAGGCTTGTTTATTTCTGATCCGGTTGGGAAAAATGAAGTGTCACTGGGCCTAACTCTGCAAATTGGGCAAAGCCTTGATTACTTGAGATTTTCTGATCCAGTTATAAACCCAGGGCAGGATCTAGATTTTTTTGGATCTTGGCTCAATCGGTCAACACCCTTTAATCTAGAGTTTAATTATCTCTACCGTAACTTAACAGACTTTGAGTATCTCAAATCTTATGAAACCGGCGTACTGACTGTTCAAAAACAAAATTATGCCATAGGGATTACTCAGGGCGCAGTGGAAATAGGCTATAATTTTTTTGGAGGTGACCGGTTTGATGATCCTTTACACCAGACCTCGATCGCCTTGGGGGGAGCTCTGACTCGGTATCAGTTTAACTTTTATGAATTACCCTTTGAAGCAACATACTACAAGAGTTTTTCACCCTATACATCAGCTCGTTTTTATTTAAGTGATATAAAAGGCACTCCAGTGGCGCCTAGGGGTTTAGCTGGACAAATCAGGATAGGACAAAATTATGCTGGGTTGATTCGGGAAAACAGTAATCAAGAAACCTTTGAATCAGATGAGAATGGGGCTATCAAGACACTTTTTCGTGATTACCGGATTACAGATTTTGATTTAGGGAGTGATTGGGGATTTGGTTTTCCTGGAATGAAAAAAAGTTCAGTCCGTCTTTCCTTAACGCTGGGAAGCATAATTGATTGGAAAGTTCAGGGGTCTAAAGTGGATACATTGAACAGTTTTTTTGAGCGTAATCTTTTGGCAAGGGGCTATCCCTATCTCAGCCGAAGGGAAACTCCAGTACTGAGAGGGGAAAATGTTCTTCAAGTTTCCTTGGATTACAATCAAGTCATTTGGCCCAATGTATACAAGGCTTTGGGCCCTATATTTATTGAGGATTTTTATGGACACTTGTTTTTTGAAAACTCCCGTGCTTGGGATGGTAAACTTTATAAAATAGGTGGGCGGAAAACTCCTTTTCAAAACAAGTATGGCGATAAATTTTTTCCCTCTCTAGGATATGGCATCAAAATGAATGCTAATATATTCAGTAGTTATCCTTTAACCGGTTTTATTCAAATGGCGCGTGCCCTTGAAACTGTTCCTCTGGATTCTATGGGGCATCGAAAAACATTAAGTCTCCCCACTTTGAAATGGTTAGGCATTCCTACAGGGGCTACGCGCATCGAAATAGGACTTTCGCTTGGTTTTTATAATGGCTTGCTTACAAATAAAGGTATGGGACGAAGTGCATCATTAGCCAATAGAATGTCAGAGCGTCCAAAGCTATCTCGTCCCCACTAGGCTCTGTATAAAAATGTGATGAAATAGCTTTAGGGAACCTCTAAAAATTGCCCTCATGCTCACATACATCGTTACGCTCACCTTCAAATCCTCATTTATTTCCATATAACCTCCGGTGTTGTGCTGCGCTTCCTGCTTCGCACCCTGCGGGCTTGCTTCGCAAGCGTTTTCCGCCCATCCATGGGCTCTAAATCGTCTTCACGATGCCTCGTCGGTGACCACGATCATCCATTTTTAGAGATTCCCTTTAATTAGGGTCTGCTGAACAACTCCAATTTTAGCAGCAGCCCCTAATTTTTTATAAGAAGGAGGAGGGGTGGTGCTGCGTCCCCCCTCCTATTTGCTCGTTTACGAGTGCCTTCACTTACCTTCAGGCACATTTCGTTTCACTCGCAAATACCTCCCCCCGCTTATAGGGCTGACCACAAGTCCAAGGTTTTTTTCTGCATTCGGTTGCTTTTAAGGAAAAACCCTTGGACTGGGTACAAGGGAAATTTGCGTTTTACCCGCATATCCCTAGGAAATTTCCCTTGTTCAGCAGACCCTAATTAAAATTGAGGGCACACCAATCATTTACAACTGGGGATGGATACCTGTAGAAGTCATTTGAGAAATTCCTAGGTGAATTTCCCTTATTCACGCACTATGCTTACAAGGGAAATTTCAACTATACCCCTATGGATATTGGGGATTTCCCGTTTCAGCAAGCCCTACTTAACTGTAATTCTTTTACTGACACTCCTCGAACCAGTGTGATAAATAATCGAGTAAATTCCGTTGGGTACAGCGGATGCATTCCATTCAATTAAAGGTCCGGGTAAACGGGCGGAAAGATCGGCAATTAATTTCCCTTGACTGGAATACACGCGCAAGGCAGGGGAGTTGAGTGTTGCTTGTTTTTCGTCAACCAACTCAATAGTGTATACAGTAGAATGCAGTTTTTGAAACACTTTGATAGCATTCTCGCTTCCAAACAAGTGTGAAGAGGCTTGGACAGGTGTTTTAGCAACTTTAACTTCCCATACATGAATGATGGGTAAGGCTTGATTGGCTCGTGGTTGTACCCAATATATCCTTTTTGTTGCGGGGTCATAAACTGCGCCTCCACCCTGCTGATCTCGATCTCCCGTGGTAAAGGGAAGTACACTCGGTACGAGGGGCCAAACTGCGTAGGGAGTTGTTTCCCAGGGCTTTTTCTTCCCTGCAGCTACATCGGCCCAGTTATTCATGTCAAAGGCCATGATATGAAAGCGGTAAGGATAGGCGTGATCACCACGGTACTGGCCCACAGGATCACCACATACATCTGCATCACCATAGCAATATTTCCCTATTCCTTGAGCATGAAAATATAAAGCACTTCGGGTGTCATTGGGTATAACAAGACCGCGGTAACCATGATCTCCTGCGTTGTTCCAGCTATTATTCCAAGGGGGCGCAAAAACTAAGGGATCTGGACCATTCCAACGGCCTAAGGTGGCGTGGTCACTGGTGTAATACATCAAAGCAAGGCTTGATGCTGGTGTGGAGCCCAGGTCATCTGGGTTAAAGGCAAAGGCGGCTGGGCCCCATGAGGTTGAAGTAATTATACTAGTGCTACTCTGATAGGCCACAGCGGATTTATCGCCAAACAAGGGCCTCCATTCTGGTGGTAACCATGTCATCGGGCCATTTACAAAACAATCTCCGCCTGCAGTATTTGAAATTTTATAGGGACCCTGCGCATTGGCTTCATTGAGTTTAAGTATAGGGCGTATAACATGGGAGCCTTGAGAACATAGGCTCCCGGCCGGATAGCCCTCATACGCTGAGGCATATAGGGTTGACCCGGATACCAAGAGGCCTCCTATACCACCCTGGGCATGTACAATTCGGGTAGGGGTCCCGTTTTGAACATCAGCGCAGTGCTGAATTATAGTAGCTGTTGGCAATTCATTTAAATTACTGGTTTTAGAAATAACAGGAGTGGGTATGCTTATTTCACCTACATTACTTTGGGGAATATCTTTATGACAGGAAATGAAAAGCGAGGGTACATCAGGGTTTGTTGTACTTTTTGGATTAAATGCCAACGCTCCCTGGGAATAATTTAAAGTAAGTCTTGCGGTAGTGTCAGCATTAGGCCCTTTAAAAGCACCTATGTAAACCAGATCTTCAAACTGCACCAGGGGAAGATCTTTTTGAGCCCACACAGGTCTTGTTAAGCACAAAAAGAATATATAGAACAGGCAGGGAAATATCCAAAACAAGCATTTCCTTTGCAGGGATTTAGAATACTTAAAGTACATAGAAGACTCCTTGGAAAAAGAGGGGTTTGGGTAGTAGATTCGAACACTATTTGTCCGTGTGTATTGGCTAAATAATTGTATAGAAGACTAATTTTAAAGAATGCTCTTGTGAGTTATGCTTTGCCGATGCCCTAAGACAACTTTAATATGAATCGTCACTTCCCTGATTAATTATACTTGGATTTTCCTTGTAAGAAAGCATTAGAAACGATTTAAGCAAAAAACCGTTTTATAAGCTGTTTTAAAACAAGCTGAAAAGATGAGTTTGTTCTCCCCAAGAAATTTTCTCCCCTTATATGTGAAAAATTCGCATTTGGCTTAAATCACCTGAGGGCTTTTGGAGGGTCTAGAACTCTCAATCTGACCTAAAACGAAGGGAAAGCGAGCTATCTTGCGCTGCGGGTATATTTAAAGCGTTTGGGCTGGGTGTTTAAGGACTTCCTGATAAAAGAAGCGGTGTTTATCCAGTTCTATTTGACTATTAAACATATTATTTACCCTTTGATGTAAGCTCTCTATGAGCTGCTGGCGATTGTGGGGTGACATCTTTAATGCCCATTTGATTTTGTTTTCAAGAGCAGGTACCTGACCTGGTTCGAATAATAAATCTGGATAGGGCTCTAAAATAAATTCAATTCCAGGTACCCTGCTGCCCAAGGAGAGAATGCCACAGGCCAAGGCTTCTAGTAGGGCTACACCCAAGGCTTCTGAGCGTCCGGTAGCCAAAGTGGGAAGAATAAAAAGGTCTGCCATATACAGGTAATTTTCAACTGAGGATACTTTGCCCAAAAAATGAATTTTCTGTTTACCAAAGGAAAGGCACAAACTCGGGTTTGTTTGGTCAAAAAGGGTAGAATTGGGTTCGTTTTGCACAGATAAAAAATCTGGCCGAGTTTGCAGGTTTTGGATGAGATCCTGAGCATAGGGGTGCTTTATGTTGCCGACAAAAAACAAATGATGTGCAGTTGACTTTAAATTGAAGAAAGCTTCAATTAAGAGATCAGGGCCTTTTACTGGGATTACATCCGCAATGGAAATTAGAACTCTTTCGAAAGGTTCTATTGCATAGAGAGCCCGTGTTGTAGAGTATTTAGAAGGCTGTGGAGTGAAACGGGCAAGGTCAACCGAACAGGGTATAAAGTGTACCCTTTTTTTCTTGGGGAAAAAAGTTTTATGCATTTGGGGATTGATGGTAACAACTCCCCTGGCTAAAAAGGTTTTAATTATCCAGCTGCGGTTGCCCCAGCTTTGGTTCTTTTTGGTATAAACCCATTTAGCGCCACCCAGGATGCACCCCAGAGCCTCAGTAAAATCGCTTGACCATTGAAAGGAGTGGACAAGATCAATTTTATTTTTGTGAATAAACCTGGCCAATTTCAAAATTAGCAAGGGAGTGCGCCAGTGGATGAGTTGGGGTGATCCTAAGGGAATGAGATGTATGGGTAAACCTAGAGCTTTTATCTTTTCAAAAAAGTATCCTTTGTTATGTATACAGGCAATATGCACATTATACATTGCTTTTGGCATTCCATGTGCAAGGTGGTAGAGAACCTGTTGGCTGCCCGCTGTATCAAAATTTGGTATGGTATATAAAATGTTAATAGGTTTTTTATGCGATGTGCTTACATAATTTTGTATAACTTTTTTGAGCATTAAGAACCATCCTTGTTTGATCAAAATTATTAAGGAAGGCGCTACTAGCCACCCAAAATTTCTCACGAAAAAACTCCTACCAACACCCAAATTGTAATACACTTTCCGAAGGGCGAGAAGTATTTTATAGCAGTCTTTCTTGGGATGAGATTTAAAAAAGGTTTTTATAATATTAGTGACTGCATTTCTTTACATGTCATACGATTTTTGAAAGTCTCGCAAATACCCTCCTCCCGTTAAATTGGTTGGGCACCCAGGCTAAGTAGGGTTTGCTGAATAACTTGAGTTTTAGCAGCAGACCCTAATTCTTTAGGGCACCTCTAAAAATTGATGATCGTGGATCAAGACAAGGCGCACGAGTTCGAAAAACCGCAGTTTATTGGGTATAAATGAGGATTTTGAGAAGGAGTGTAACGCAGTATAGGGTCGCGAGGGCAATTTTTAGAGGTGCCCTTTATAAGAAGGAGGAGGGGTGGTACTGCGTCCCCCTCCTATTCCCTTAATTTTTGTTTGGCTGACCCCAAGTCCAAAGTTTTTAGTCATCCTGTTGTATTGAAGAAAAACCTTGGACTTGTGACAAGGGAAAGTTCAATCTTACCCCTCTAAATATTGGGGATTTCCCTTGTTCAGCAATCCCTAATTATATTGATTATGCTTGGAGTGTGTACAATGAGAAGAACACAGTATAGGGCCTCAAGAGCAATTTTTCGAGGCATCTAAAAGGAGAATTGATGATCTGGGCATATGTAAATGGAAAAATTCAGCCTGCACACAAAGCAACGCTCTCCATATTTGACCGAGGTCTTGTGTTGGGAGATGGTTTGTTTGAAACGCTCAGAGCCCGTAAGTATAGACCGGAATTTTTGCAACAACATTACAAGCGTCTGGCTCGGGGTGCTAAAAAGTTGAAGATAGCTTTACCCTTACCGGAAGATAAATTGGGTCAACTCATTTATAACCTTTGCAAAAAATCGAAAATCTCTGATGCGGTAGTCAGAATAACCCTAACAAGGGGAATTTATCAGGGTGGCTTGTCTATTGACCCGAAAATTTCTCCATCCCTCATTGTTACAACCATGCCGGTCAGTGGTTTAAACGAAAAAATATATACAGAGGGTGTTAAAATTGCCCTCAGTTCCATAAGCAAAGAAGCGGCCTCCGGACTAGATTCTTCCATTAAAACCACAAATTACTTGGCTAATATCTTTGCAAAGGCTCAAGCCGACAAAAAAAACTGTTACGAGGCCATTTTGCTGGGCCGTGAAGGTGATATCGCTGAATTAACCACATCCAGTTTTTTTGCCATCGTAAATGGAGAGCTTATCACGCCACCTCTAGAAGCAGGGATCCTGCCTGGCATAACCCGTCAAATTGTATTAAAAGCGGCTTTTAAAAAAAGAATTCCTGTAAAAGAACGGAAAATTTTCCCCCGTGAAATTGCGAATTTTAGTGAAGCTTTTCTAACCTCTTCGGTCCGTGGAATCGTTCCAATAGTGAAAATTGAGGGAAAAACAGTAGGTGCTGGTACTCCCGGGAGCACAACAAAACTTATAAGAGAAGCTTACCAAGAAATTTGTAACCAAGATTTAAAAAAAAACTTTGACATCGACCTTTAGCATTTGTACTTTTGCCGGCTCGATTTAAAAGTGCCAAAGTAGCTCAGTTGGTAGAGCAGCTGATTTGTAATCAGTCGGTCGTAGGTTCAACTCCTATCTTTGGCTCAGAATGGGGGTCGATGCCCGAGTGGCTAATGGGGGCGGACTGTAAATCCGCTGGCTTCGCCTACGGTGGTTCGAACCCACCTCGGCCCACCATTCTGAGCGAGCTTAACTCAATTGGTAGAGTACCACCCTTCCAAGGTGGTTGTTGTGGGTTCGAGACCCATAGCTCGCTCCAAAAATCGAAAAAAGCCCAGGTAGCTCAGGGGTAGAGCACTTCCTTGGTAAGGAAGAGGTCTCGGGTTCAATTCCCGATCTGGGCTCCATCACTTTTTTTTAAAAAAAAGTGATGAAATTTCAAGGATATTTTTTTAAATAATCGCTTCACCAAAATAACAGGGTGTCAACCTCAAAAAGGAGCCTAGAGAAACATGGCTAAGGAAAAATTCGAGAGAACCAAACCCCACGTGAATATCGGGACTATCGGTCATGTGGATCACGGCAAAACAACACTTACAGCGGCAATTACTACGGTTCTTGCCAAAGTTGGATTCGCCCAAGCGCGAGGATACGGAGACATTGATAATGCTCCCGAAGAACGCGAACGCGGTATTACAATTAATACTGCACACGTTGAATATCAAACAACCAACCGCCACTACGCACACGTAGATTGTCCAGGACACGCCGACTATGTTAAAAACATGGTTACTGGTGCTGCTCAAATGGACGGTGCAATTCTGGTTGTATCTGCTGCAGATGGTCCTATGCCCCAAACTCGCGAACACATTCTTCTTGCTCGTCAGGTAGGCGTACCAGCAATTGTTGTCTTTTTAAACAAAGCCGACATGGTCGATGATGCTGAACTGATTGACCTCGTTGAAATGGAAGTTCGTGAACTTCTTTCTAAATACGAATTCCCTGGCGACGATATTCCTATCGTAAAAGGTTCCGCACTCAAAGCCCTCGAAGGCGACACTGGCGAACTCGGCGAAAAAGCTATCATGGCCCTCATGAGCGCTGTAGACAGCTACATCCCTCTTCCTGTTCGCGCTATTGACAAGCCTTTCCTTATGCCTGTTGAAGATGTATTCACTATCACAGGTCGTGGTACTGTTGCAACTGGTCGTATCGAACAAGGTGCAATCAAAGTTTCCGAAGAAATTGAACGCGTTGGACTCGGCGACACCAAAAAATTTATTGTTACTGGTGTTGAAATGTTCCGTAAGCTTCTCGACGACGCTCAAGCCGGTGATAATGTCGGTCTTCTGCTCCGCGGTTGTGAAAAGAAAGACATGGCCCGTGGTCACGTTCTTGCTAAACCAGGATCAATCAAACCTCATACAAAATTCAAGGCTGAGTGTTATATCCTTTCTAAAGACGAAGGTGGTCGTCATACTCCTTTCTTCAAAGGATACCGTCCACAGTTTTATTTCCGTACCACAGATGTTACTGGCGAAATTTTCCTTGCCGAAGGCGTCGAGATGGTCATGCCTGGAGATAAAATTTCCATTACTGTAACCCTCATTTCAAATATCGCTATGGCTAAAGACCTTCGCTTCGCTATCCGCGAAGGTGGTCGTACAGTCGGTGCTGGTATTGTAACCGAGGTTATCGATTAATTAACCTTACCTAGGTCTGTAGCTCAATTGGTAGAGTAGTGGTCTCCAAAACCATTGGTTGGGGGTTCGAGTCCCTCCAGGCCTGTAAAGTCGAGTGCAAGCAATGAAACGCCTTCAAAATTACTTTAAGGATGTAGTATCCGAAATGCAAAAGGTTACGTGGCCTTCTAAAGATGAGCTCGTTGGAGCTACTTTAGCTGTCCTTCTTTTCACCTTAATTGCTGCGGTACTCATTGCCAGCATGGATTTCGGCTTGACATTGGTAATTAATAACTTCTTTAAGTTGCTAGGTACCTAATATGTCAAAAAAGTGGTATGTTGTTCACACTT
>Ga0116204_1002076_pt1 | contig 10969 bp, 6 predicted proteins | sample LakKivwa52mmetaG_FD_94481 | JGI IMG/M metagenome (GOLD analysis project Ga0116204, IMG submission 94481) | Anoxic lake water microbial communities from Lake Kivu, Rwanda to study Microbial Dark Matter (Phase II) - Lake Kivu water 52m metaG | ecosystem: Environmental > Aquatic > Freshwater > Lake ... | reverse complement strand
GTGGCTGCCTTCCTCAACGATCTCGCCCTTGTGCAAGACAATGATCCGGTCCACATGCTGGATGGTGGAAAGCCGGTGGGCAATGATAATGGAGGTGCGGTTTTGCATGATCTTGTGCAAAGCGTCCTGGATCAGGATCTCGGTCTCGGTATCGATATTGGAAGTTGCCTCATCGAGGATGAAAATGCTGGGATCATAGGCCAGAACTCTCGCAAAGGCAATAAGTTGCCTCTGTCCGGTTGAGAGGGTTGCCCCCCGCTCCATGACGGGTTCGTCATATTTGGCAGGTAGTTTCTGGATAAATTTGTCAGCATTGACATATTTTGCCACCCGGAGGATGTCCTCATCACTCAGCTTACTATTGTTGAGAGCGATGTTTTCCTTGATGTTTCCGGAGAAGATGAAGACGTCCTGCTGCACGATTCCGATATTGCCGCGGATATCCTGCAAGGCATAGTGACGCAAGGCCTTGCCATCGATCTCGATGGCACCGCGCTGGAAGGGATACATCCCCAAAAGCAGGTTGACGATCGAGGTCTTACCGCTGCCGGTATGGCCAACGAGGGCAATCTTCTCACCGGGTTTGACCTTGAAGGAGATATCCTTCAGCACCCATTCCTCGTCATTATAGGCCAGCCAGACATTCCGAAACTCGATCTCTCCCTCAAACTTCCGGTTGCGGACAAGGCTCTCCCGATAGTCCTCCGGGTCTTTGTCCATCAGGTCAAAGATCCTTTCTGCACCCGCAAGCGCACCTTGCAGGACATCAAACTTCTCGCTGAAGTCATTGATCGGTTCAAAGAGCTTGCTGATATATTGGGTGAAGGCCATGAGCAAGCCGATGGTGATAACGTTGCGCAGGATCTGTCCTCCCCCATACCAGATGATGAGCGCAACCGCTATCTGGGAGGAAACATGTGTGATGGGACGGAAGAAAGCATTGATCCGCAAGTGCCTGACGCTGGCATCAAAATAATACTGGTTGATATTGGAAAACTCATCCCGTTTATGGAAATACTGGTTAAAGAGCTGGATAATCTTCTGCCCTGCAATGTGTTCCGCCAGAGTGGCATTCAGGGCTGCAAGCTGTTTCCGCACTTCCCGGTAGATCACCCGGGACTTGTTTTTATAGATATTGATAGTGAGGATAACGAAAGGCAATATGAAGAAGCTGACGAGAGCCAACTGCCAGTTCAGGAACAGCATAAGTACCACAATGGCAATGACCTTGATCACATCCTGCACGATGGTGATCACCCCCGAAGCCAGCATTTCATCGATGGCACGGATATCATTGGTCACCCTCGTAACGAGGCGTCCCACCGGGTTTTGATCAAAGAATTGGGTTGGCATCTTTTGCAGATGTGCAAAGACGTCGTGGCGCAGATCATTCATAGCTCTTTGCGAGAAAGAGGCAGTCATAACCGCCTGGAAATAACTGGCAAAAAGCCGAAATAGCACAATCCCGAAAAAGACCAGGGCGAGGATCATCAGGTTATGGGTATCGGTGCCCCGCACATTGATGCGGTCGATCATCGAAAGCCGGTTGAACTGGGTTTTGGTGATGAGGATCTTCTCCTGGGAAAGCTCAAACCAGCCGGGAATATCGTTCTCGACAATGCCGGGATGGAAGTTTTGCTTCAGGTATTTGCTGAGGATGGCTTTGTTTTGAGCATTGTTTGTGAGCAGGAAGATATTGGTGGGGACGATCCGCTTTGCTTTCCGGTATTCCTTAACCAGGGGCGCATCTATCTTGTTGATCTCTTTGGTGGAAAGGATCACATAGCTCTGGCCATTGGCTGTAAAATCCTTGAGTTTTAAAATCTTATACTTTTGCTGGAAGTCCCGTAACTCGGCCTGATCCTCAAAGATGAGCAGGGTTCGATCCGAGATGATATAGTCGTCAATCGCCTTGCGCTGGATCAATGGCAATATAACTTCGGTGAAGGTGGCCATCATCAGAATGATAAAGGAGATCACCACCAGCCACAGATAGGGCCTCAGGTAACGCAGCATCCTGGCATAGAGCCTGCGATCATAGATCTTGCCCTTCAGGTCGTCGGCTGCCTGGCCGCCGGGTCCGCCGCCCCAGTGGTTCATAAATCCTCCCCTTCGAGCCGAGCCCGGATCTTTTGTTTGTCCACGAGCTTGCTATAGAGGCCACCTTCGGAAATAAGCTCGCCATGGGTTCCGCTCTCAACAATGCAGTTGTTGTCGATCACTATGATCTTGTCGGCGTGTTGAATGGAGGAAATCCGGTGGGCAATGATGATGGTGGTCTTGCCTTTGCGGATGTCTATCAAGCGCTCCAGGATGAAGCGTTCGGTCTTGGTATCGACCGCAGAAAGGGAGTCATCCAAAATCAGCACCTGGGGATTGGTCAGCAAGGCCCGGGCAATTGCCACCCTTTGTTTCTGGCCTCCGGAAAGAGTTATCCCCCGCTCACCCACGATCGTTTCAAACTTATGGTCAAAATCCATCACTTCATCATAGATCTGAGCGGTTCTGGCTGCCTCGAAGACGGCCTTTTCATCCGTCTCCGGATTTCCCAGCCGGATATTGTTCATGATGGTATCCGAAAACAGGAAGATATCCTGGGGAACCATGACCACGTCCCTGCGGAGGACTTCCAGCGGAATATTGAAGATGTCATTTTCGTCCAGGAAGATGCTGCCGGGAGGGGGATTGTATATCCGGGTCAAAAGCTCGATGAAAGTGGTTTTCCCACAACCGGTTGGACCAACGATGGCAAGGGTCTTTCCACTGTCGATCGAGGTCGAAATGTCCTTGAAGATCTCGGCCAGCTCATCGCCATAACGGAAACTGAGATTGCGGATATCGATCTTACCGCTGAGTGCCTGGATCGATCTATCTGCCTGACTGTCATCGATTTCCGGGATGACCTCAAAGATGCTGTTCAGCCGTTTGAGCGAGGCAGTGCCCCTTTGATACATGTCAACAATCCAGCCAATGGCGATCATCGGCCAGACCAGCATATTCAGATATTGGAAAAAAGCGATGAATCCGCCAACCGTGATCTCACCCCGGATCACTGCCTTGCCTCCAAAATAGAGGGTGATGATCGTGCTGATGCTAATCACAAAACCCATGAAGGGATGGAAGATACCGCTGATCTTTGCCATCGAGATATTCTGCTTCACAAACTCCCAGGACACCGTATCGACCTTTTTCAGCTCTGCCTTTTCCTGGTTGAAGGCCTTCACGATCCGAATTCCGGATATGCTCTCCTGCACCGTCCCGGAAAGCGAGGCAAAGGACTCCTGCACTTTTGTGAACTTCTTGTGCATCTTCTTGCCAAAAACCCCGATCGTGAGCGAAAGTAGCGGCATCGGAATGATCGCAAGCAAGGTCAAACGCCAATTGATACTGAGCATGAACAAAAACGAGGAAATCGTCATCAACACAATGTCTGATGCAGCTATGAAGCCAATCCCAAAGAGCATCCGGACGGCATTCATGTCGTTGGTCGCATAGGCCATCAGGTCGCCGGTCTTGCTCTTGTTGAAATAGTTCTGGCTCAAACGCAAAAGATGATTGTAAAAGTCCTGACGCAGCGAACGCTCGATCCGGAAAGAATTTCCAATGATCAGGGTGCGCCACAGATATCTCAAACCCATCACGCAAATCGCCAGCCCAAAAAGAATCAGCCCGACATATACCAATCCGGTCTGGTCTATCGTGCGCTTCTGGATGCTGTCTATCGTGTATTGCATAACCTTGGGCATTACAAGCTGCACAAGATCGACCAGAATGAGCATCAGGATGCCCAGCAAAATGCGACCGTAACTCCTTTTCAAATAAGGAAGTACTTTGTGAAAAGTGCGCAATTTAACTCCATTTATGTGTGCTTTATGTTACTTATCATCAGCCAGGTGGGATGGATATACCGTCCCTATCGGGAACAATCACCTTTTTCATCGGGGGATATTTGTCAACCAGATTGTGTCATTTTTTGCATGAGGGTCAATTTTTTGCGCTGCCAGCCCGGAGAAATGTGAATAATATGAACAAATCTTAATTTGTTTATTCCCCGGTTTAAGATATCTTATTGGTATATAGTTTTGGATTATACAGATAATCCCAGTTACTTTTCTGCCTGCCAATTCAGCGGTTCGCCCGATTAGCAACCCGGTTGTTTCATAGGCTATTTTCGTTAAAACCATACTTCCTATAATTTTGACCTGATATATGCTGGGCACAGAAGGTAATCCCGGGCTCTCCATAAACGGGGTTTTCGCCACTTTGCATATCCTGCCTTTGCTATATGGGGAGATGGGATTGACACTTGACCGAAGTTTACGGATAAGCCAGACACGTCAAACATCCGATAAATACTATTGACATAAACTGTCCCAATGAAATACGTGAACATAGATAGAATTTATACTTTCGGAGCCGAAAATGAAAGAGATTGAAGACATCGTATCAGCCGTTAATATCGAAGACCGTCATATTATGGACAGCCAGCAATAGATGGCAGACAAGGGAATATGGAAGATCAGATAATATCCAAGCAGCGGGTTGCCACTTATGGAGAGGTCTTAACCGGTAAACGGGAAGTGAATGCAATGCTTGACCTCGTGAAACATGAAACAGAGCGAATTGATTCACGATTTCTTGAACCCGCTTGCGGAACCGGCAACTTCCTGGCTGAGATTCTCACCCGCAAGCTGAAAGTGGTTGAAGATCGCTATAGTAAAAACCAGGTTGAATATGAACGTTATGCAATTTTAGCCGTCTCATCCATCTATGGAATTGATATTCAGGAAGATAATGTTAATCAGTGCCGGGATAGATTATATGGTATTTTTGACCGAGATTTCTATTTCCGCTTGTTCAAAAACAACACAAGTAATGAATGCCGGGATGCTGTAAACTACTTACTCGAGCGTAATATAATATGGGGTGATGCCTTGGATTTGAAGACCAAAAATGAACCCCGGGAGCCAATTATCTTCTCAGAGTGGTCACTATTCAATGGCAGTATGCTAAAACGGCGGGATTTTTCTTTTCATGGGCTTTTGGAACATGAAGGATATCGGGAGCTACCACTTTGGTCTGATATGGGTGAAGATGTTTTTATCCCGACTCCCGTGAAGGACTACCCACCTATCCACTATTTGATGGTTTCCGATCTTGACAAACAATAATTACAACCCAGATGTATTGACCTGCATAGCAAACCTCAGCAGTGATGAAGTATTCACCCCTCCCAATCTTGCCAATCAAATGCTGGATTTGCTTCCTTCTGAGATATGGAGCGATAAACATGTTACCTTTCTCGATCCAGGATGCAAATCCGGAGTTTTTCTCCGTGAAATCGCCAAAAGATTGGACAATGGCCTGGAAGAGCAAATCCCCATCCGTCAGGAGCGGATGAACCATATCTTCAAAAATCAACTTTTGGGACTTGCCATCACGGAATTGACCGCCCTGCTATCACGACGTTCTGTTTACTGCTCCAGGATTGCAAATGGAAAATACTCCATCTGCGATTCTTTCAACAACCCCGATGGCAACATTCGCTTTGGGCAATCTGGGCATACATGGGATAAAGGTCACTGCAAATATTGCGGAGCCAATATAGATAACTATAATAGGGACAGCGAACTGGAAAGCTATGCCTATTCTTTTATTCATACAGAAAATCCAGAGGAGTTATTCAAAATGAAATTCGATGTTATCATCGGAAACCCACCTTACCAGCTAAGTGATGGAGGAGCAGGAGCTAGCGCTATTCCTCTATACCATAAATTCGTTCAACAAGCAAAAAAAATGAATCCTCATTATTTATCTATGATTATCCCATCCAGATGGTTCGCAGGAGGTAGGGGACTGGATGAGTTTAGGCAAAATATGCAAAAAGATAAACGGATGAAAGTTTTGGTGGACTTTCCAAGAAGTCGAGAGTGTTTTCCAGGCGTTGATATCGCAGGGGGTGTGTGCTATTTTCTGTGGGATAAAGATTATCATGGGAAATGCGAGTTCATATCTATTGAAAGCGGAATAGAATCACGCCGATCCTTAAATCTTGATGAGCATGATATAATAATTAGAGATAATGTTGGGATTGACATTGTTAATAAAGTGCTTGAGTTGAAAGAAAGAATGATGTCGGAAGTTGTATTAACAGTAAATCCATTCGGAATACGTTCGTTTGTAAGAGGGAGAGCTACATATTTTGAGGATTGCATAACACTTGTAAGCAGCGCAGGGACCAGCTACATCGAAAGTAACGTTGTGTCCAAGAATAGAGAATTAATTAACTCCTACAAAGTTTGTATTGGATATCTCAACCCTGATAGAGCTGGTGTAAATAACGCATCAGATGGAATGATGAATGTAACGACAAAAGTTAGAGTTCTAAAAGCAAACGAAATTGTTACTGAGACCTACATAATACCATTTTGCGACATAAATATAAGTAAGGTAAACAATTGTGCGAATTATATTAGAACGCGGTTTGCCAGATTTTTGATTTCATTGACTCTAACATCTATGCATATTGCTCCTAAAAACTTTTCTTTCTTACCTCTTCAGGATTTTAAAGAAATCTGGACTGATTCTATCTTGTATCAAAAGTATGGATTAACAATTGATCAAATAGCATACATCGAATCCAAAATCCGCCCTATGGAACAAGTCAATGAGTAAGGAATTCTTTCCTCCCAGACCTAAATCAAAACCAACAATTTATGCTTATGAGGACACCAATCCACAATATGCCGGGATGCTTAAAGTTGGCTATACAACTTTTGATGCAAAGAAACGCATAGCCCAACAGTATCCAACCAAGAAACCAGGAAAGCAACCATACAATATCCTGCTTGAAGAATCCGCTATGCGAAGTGATGGCTCTGTCTTCACAGATCATGACGTTCACAGGATGCTGCAAATAAATGGACACAGGAAAATTGAGGGTGAATGGTTTTTATGCACTGTCGAGCAGGTAAAGACAGCAATTATTGCTGTCCGAACCGGGCAGTTAAATATCGAGAACCGCTATCTTGATTTTCAAATGCGTCCCGAACAGAAAGAAGCGGTTGAGAAAACCGCAGCTTATTTCAATAGCTGGCATAAGGAGAATAAAAAGGATATGCCCCCTCACTTTCTCTGGAATGCCAAGATGCGCTTTGGAAAGACCTTTGCAGCTTATCAACTGGCAAAGAAGATGGGATGGAGAAAGGTGCTGGTACTCACCTTTAAGCCAGCAGTTCAAAATGCCTGGGAAGAGGATTTGAATTGTCATGTTGATTTTGAGGGCTGGCAATTTATCAAGCCCGGGGGCTTGACAATTGAGCAAGTTGACAAAAGAAAGCCCATCGTCTGTTTCGGATCTTTCCAGGACTATCTTGGCAAAAATAAGAGCACAGGGGGAATAAAAACCAAAAATGAGTGGGTGCACTCCACAAACTGGGATTGCGTGATCTTGGATGAATATCATTATGGAGCATGGAGGGAAAGTGCGAAAGAGCTTTTTGAGGCAGAAGATAATAAAGAAATCGAGTTTGCTGAGGGCATAGGAATCGATATCTTTGATGAGGGTATAATGCCAATTACAACGAAGGGCTATCTTTACTTGTCGGGAACACCATTCCGGGCTATTGCGTCTGGTGAGTTTATAGAAGAGCAGATTTATAACTGGACATATTCAGATGAACAACGTGCAAAGCAGAACTGGAAGGGAACTGATAACCCCTATGCTGCCTTACCGAGAATGGTGTTGCTTACTTATCAGTTGCCAGATGCCATCCGGGAAATAGCCAGGCAGGGAGAATTCGATGAGTTTGATCTGAATGTTTTCTTTTCTGCCGAAGGGACAGGTACTCAAGCAAAGTTTAAATATGAAAATGAAGTTCAGAAATGGCTGAACCTGATCAGAGGTGCCTTTGAACCGGCAAACCTCGATAATTTGAAATTGGGAGCACAAAAGCCACCCATGCCATATTCCGATACCCGGCTTTTAGGAGTGCTTTCACATTCTTTCTGGTTCCTGCCAAGTGTTGCTTCATGCCATGCCATGAATAATCTGATTAAGAAGAAACAAAATCGCTTCTATCACGACTACAAAATTATCGTTGCAGCAGGAAGTGCAGCAGGAATCGGTGTTGCGGCATTAGAACCGGTTCTGGATAGTATGCAAGATCCCCTCAATTCCAAATCCATCACGCTTTCTTGTGGAAAACTGACAACTGGTGTAACGGTCAGACCATGGACAGGTATTCTCATGCTGCGAAATTCTTCCACACCGGAAACCTATTTCCAGGCATCCTTCCGGGTGCAGTCACCCTGGACGGTTAGAAATCCTGATGGAACTTCACCAAACCAGGAACTGATAATCAAAGAAGAATGCTATGTATTTGATTTTGCACCTGATCGGGCTTTAAGGCAAATTGCTGAATATAGCTGCCGGCTGAATATCAATGAGACCAATCCGGAAAAGAAGGTTGAGGAATTCATCAGTTTCTTACCAGTTCTGGCTTATGATGGCAGTTCCATGAAACAGATCGATGCTGCTGGAATTCTGGATATGGCCATGAGTGGAACTACTGCAACTTTGCTTGCCAGGCGTTGGGAAAGCGCAGTGCTTGTGAATGTGGATAACGATACCCTCAACCGACTTAGGAATGATGAAGCAGCAATGAAAGCTCTGCAAAACATCGAGGGCTTTCGAAATCTCAATCAGGAGATAGAAACAATCATCAACAAATCCAACTCCGTTAAGAAAATCCGGAAAGAGAAGAACGACGAAGACCTCTCACAAGATCAGAAAAAAGAACTAACCGAGGATGAAAGAGAATATAAAACCCTTCGCAAACAGATCCAGGAGAAGCTTATCAAGTTCGCCACCAGAATACCAATCTTCATGTATTTGACTGACTTCCGGGAACGTTGCCTAAAAGATGTTATATCTCAGCTTGAACCGGGACTATTCAAAAAAGTTACTGGCCTAACCCAAAAGGATTTTGAGCTGCTGGTTAGCTTGGGGGTCTTTAACAGCGCCCTGATGAATGATGCCATATATAAGTTCAAACGCTATGAGGATGCCAGCTTGAGCTATACCGGCATAAATAAGCATGAGGGTGAAGATATCGGGCTTTATGATACTGTGCTGAGTAGTAATGACTATAAGGCAACTTTTGTGAATGAGACAGCAAAGGGAAGTAAAGGTTAGAAAGCTATGATGGAAATGGTTTGCATTGGGGATATATCCGAAATGAAAATATAGCAGATCAACAAAGACCCGCTGATGAAATGCCTTATCGAGAAGAATAAGGTCGTGAGTTGGTAAACGGTTTTTGAGACGTATCGGAATGAGATATTCTCTGCACTAATATGAAAGATGTATGAAATCTGGTTTGAGATGCGATAAATGATCTGTCAAAATTGTCGATAACTTGTGTTGCAGGGTAAAGTAGAAAAAATGCTTGACTTTTACATGAGGATAAAAACAATGCCCATGGTCATAGTGTCTAATATATAGGGTGTAAGTTCAGAGGATGAGAGGTGCTTTTTTTATCAGCGAATCTTCGTAATGGAATTGTACACCATAATTAGTGACTAACTTTTTCGAAAATAATAGGAGAAATGTGACGTTGAAAAAAATCACACGATCTGCCCAGAAAAAACGAAATGAAATAGTCAGTATCATTCACAGTGTTATCAAAGCAGAACTCGTTACTATATTTCCTTTTATCAATAGATATGAAGAGTGGCAGAGTGGCCTTTTAAAGTGGAATGGTAGTAAAGATGCTTTATTTATTGAATATGTTATATCAACATTAGACCTTGATATCAGGGAAGCAGATATACAAGGTATTATAGGTTCCATTACTTCTTCTCTAAAACAATTGCTGGAATGGCTTGATCAACAATTCTTTAACTTATCAAATAGTTCATTAAAGTATGAAAGTGTATATACCAGGTTTCAAGAGAGTGTTTTGGAAAACAACATATCGACCTCATTATCGGTAGTTCAACAGAGAAATTCATTTATTGATACCAATTTAGACATCTTTTCCTACAAGATTGACATGTCACTAACAAATGATAACATAACATCGTTGAGATCAAAACTTCTCGATGATTTTCCTCCCTTTTTCCAAATAACCAGAAATCTGATCTTCAACTGGGATGACTTGGTTAAATCCTGTTATGCATATAACACCCCATTCATTGTAGAATTTTCCGATATCTCTTTACGAAATCAAGTGAAAAAAGCTCTAAAAAAAGATCATACATTGAATGCTGAGCACATTGAGTTCGTAGCTCGTTATCTTGAAAAATACTTGATATTTGTTTCAACCTTAGATAAAATACATTGCAGAGAAACTGAAGATCTAAAGAAAGTACTATCAACTATTGAGACGTACTTTGTAAGCTACATTTTGAATCCATTCTTGGAAGTTGTTTCTTTCAACGAAAGAAATGGATATCCGATTATATCAATAATAAAGGATATTGATGCAATAATAAACGGGTTACGGGATAACTACGATTATAAAAGAAAGATATTAAAAAACAAACAGGAGGTTACGAACAATGGATAATAATGAATTCTCGAACGATGATGTCTTGCGAGAGGTTTTCGAGTTACCCAAAGACTGGGCAAAAGCTCTTTATAGCATTGAGTACTGCTTAACTAAACATTCAATATCACAAGAATTAAATGAAGAAAAAAGAAGACGTAAGGAGAAGTGGCTTCAATATTGGGAAGAAGGAATCATTGCTCAATTCAGATCTATATCTAATGACTTTGATTTTGCATTGGTGTGCGACGAGTATGCACTTCAGGAGTATTTAAGAAAATTGAATTTAGATAGCACTCAAAAAAGCCATGCTTATCTTGTAATTATTGAAGCTCTGTTTTTCAGACCATATTTTAAGCTTGATTTACAAGTTAACGCTGATGAAGAATGCTCAAATCAAAACCTCAGCTACAAGCTAG
>Ga0116204_1002074_pt1 | contig 10977 bp, 7 predicted proteins | sample LakKivwa52mmetaG_FD_94481 | JGI IMG/M metagenome (GOLD analysis project Ga0116204, IMG submission 94481) | Anoxic lake water microbial communities from Lake Kivu, Rwanda to study Microbial Dark Matter (Phase II) - Lake Kivu water 52m metaG | ecosystem: Environmental > Aquatic > Freshwater > Lake ... | reverse complement strand
GTGTACACAATGGGGGGGGAACTCCGGGCACTGGTGGAGGAAATCCAGGCGGAGGCACGACCACTCCTTCAGGTCCCACTCCAACCCCGGGAAAACCAGCCGATATGAGCTTAAAATTGAAAGTAAAGTTACAGGGTGTTGCCAAAAAACCAGCAAAAACAAATGAGATTACGGTACAGGTTAAACTTGGCGGGGGAGGGCTTGAAAAAGCGACAGGATATCAAACAGCAAAATTAACACCAGATGAGTCAGGAGTATGGTCTGGTACTGTTGCCTTTAAGGGAATTCCAACAGGGGGAGGATATAGGGTGTATATAAAAGGGCCAAAACATATCCAGAAAAAAATTTGTGACAATGTGCCATCGGAGTCGACAGCTGGCACCTATCGATGTGCCGATGGGAAGATAGTGTTGGTCGGAGGTGAAAACACTGTAGATCTCAGTAAAATTATTATGCTAGCTGGTGATCTTCCTCAAGCTGATGGTAAACAAAATGGAATTATTGATGCATACGATACCACCTTTATTCGCCAAAATCTAGGATCAAGCGATGCAAAAAAAACTGCCATTGGAGATCTTAATTATGATGGCATAATAGATACACAAGACTACTCTATTGTGCTTCAATCGTTATCCATTAAATACGACGAAGAATAATCCCTATGGAACCTATTGAAACACATACTCCTCACACGAAGGCAATGTTATTAGTATTAGCAGCCTTACTCTTAGTTGCGAGTGTGGTTGGGTACAGCATGTCACAAAACATGCAAAATAAAAAGACAGCTGCGGGGTTTGCGAAAACAGACACAAGTCCAACTGTTACTCCGACGCTTATTCCGTATCCTAAAAATGGAAGCTTTACACTCAAAACTACACCTTCGACCGTGAAACTGGGAGAATCATTTTCGGTTGATCTTGTTGCTACGTCTGGAGAAAAACCGGTTGCTGGGTATGACGTGGTACTAAGTTACGATAAATCAGCACTCGATAGGCAGTCGGTACAAAATTTTGTAGATGCATTTCGCATTTATACCTACGACAGGACGCCAGATAGGACCTCAATTTCTGCAACAAAGAATATCCAGGTAAATGATCAAGTTATTTTTTCCAATACACCATTGTTGCGATTTACATTCGTAGCGACAAAAACTGGAACTTTTTCGCTTTCACTTAAACCAGTTGGTGCGGAAAGCTCAAAAATGGTAGATGACCAAGCAAATGTTACCTATCCAGAACTTTCGGATTTAAGCCTTGAAATTAGGTAATGAATGATGAATAATAAAGGGTGATGAAGTATATTTCTCCATTGATCTATTTGTCATTTGTTGTTTTTGTATGTCTTTTTATTGTGCCTTCAGCGCATGCGGCAAGCCTCAGATTTAACAAAGGCACTGTTTCAGTTTCTGCTGGTGAAACGTTTACTTTAGATGCTATTGTAGATGCGGGAGGTGAACAAATTACCTCAACAGACATGTGGATTGTCTATGACCCCGCACTCCTTGAAGCTCAAGCGGCATCACCTTCAGCTTTTTTTCCTGCGGTGACAAATAACATTACAAGTGGAAAAGTATACGTAGCAGGCCTCATCACAGATCCTGGCGCATATAAGACTGGGAGTGGCACTGTGGCAACAATTACATTTAAAGCCCTCAAAAATGGAACTACTACAATATCCTATGATTGTCGCGCAGACGTGAGTAATTCATCCAAAATAATTAAAAACTCAGTGGATACCACAAACATTATCGTGTGCTCGTCAAACGGAACTTCAATAGTCACCGTAGGAACAGGGGGTGGAGCAACAGGAGTACCTACGCAAGCGCCTGTGGTAACGTCGGCATATCAAAATCAAGTGGTACCAACCGCACTTCCTCAATCTGGAATAATGGATGAGATGCCAAAATTACTCACAATGGGGGCTGTATTAGTAATGGTGGGAATTGCACTCAGAGTGCTTCTTGTTTTGTAAATGACCAATTATAAATTTTCAGTTTTTATTGAGTTTTAAGTTTCAATTAAAATTGAAAATTTAAAATTTTGAATTTGTATTCATGACTTTGCCCTCAATTAAAAGTATTGGAGTAGTAAAAATTATCGCCGCAGTACTAGCAGCGGCGGTTGTTGTTGTGGGAGGATTTCTTTTAGTGCAAAATGTATTTACCAAAGCTTCAGACTCTGCCCCCCGTGATTTAGTAATAAATGGGATTACTCCTAATAGTGCTAAAATATCATGGACAACCGACCAGGAGACACAGGCGGTAGTTGAGTACGGCTCATCTCCCACCACACTTAATTTATTTGCACCTGAAAATCAAAAAAGCACCTCACATACCGTTGAACTCACGTTATTGTCACCCTCGACCTCATATTATTTCCAGATTCGAATTGGTGACTCAAAATACGATAACGGGGGAGTGCCGTGGACGTTTGCAACTCGAGCTTTAGGTGACGTTGAGCCAACCGCCACGCCATCTGGCACTATTACAACCGGAGCTCCATCAGTTACTCCACCCTTAAGTGGTGTTCCATCAACTATTTTGTCACTTGGTCCGCTACCCACTTCATCGCTTCGCATCAAATCCACACCGACCCCAATACCGTTTGTGTCGCCAACTCCCACAGTGTATCTCGTGCCCACGCTCCCAGCCTATGTATGTGGCGAATCAGACTGTCAAAAGATATGTCAGAAAATTGGATACACCTGTAGCACGCAAGACTGGCTTAAGTCGGGATGTGTGGGTAAATATGTGCTTGGGTCATGCGCTGTGGCACCTACTGCATCGCCCACTCCAACCGTTACACCTACGCCTACCGTAACACCTACTGGGACAATCACTCCAACACCTACTATTACTCCAACGCCGACGGTATAAGAGAATTGTCATCCTGAATATATTTCAGGATCCCACCTCACAAAAATCACAAATTTCAAATAACAAATGAATTACAAATTACCAATCTCAAATGACAAAACTGTTTTGTGATTCAAATTTTGTAATTTGTAATTGATTAGTGATTAGTCATTTGTACTTTGTGATTGAATATAAATTTGGAGCTTGATTGTAAATCTGGTACACTGAAATTAGTTACCAATTGTCTTAAACTGTATAAAGTCTGTAACTTAGCTTTACAACTTTACAGACTTTAAGACTTTTAACTTATAAATATGTCCGACTCATCTAAGACTTCAAAATTTGGTTTGGGGTTGTTATTTGGCGCGCTAGCTGGTGGACTTGCGGCATTTTTCTTGTCTCCAAAATCGGGACCTGAAAATCGCGAAATGGTTGCAAAAAAAGTAAAAGAGCTTGAGAAGCTACTTAAAGATAAAAATCTCGATGAAAAGCTCAAGAAAATATTTGGGGAAGCAACTGATGAAGCAAAAGCAGTCTATTTGAAGGCAAAGAAAAACTTTATCAAATCACTTGCTGAGACCAAAAAAACAATCGAGCACCTTGATAAAGAAAAAGTAACAGAGGTTGCGCATGAAACGGTTGAGATTCTCAAAAAAGAAGTAAAACGGGAAGGAAAAGAGATGGACAAACTCAAAGAAGAACTTGCAAAAGAATGGAAAAAACTTTCTCCGAAGAAGTAACCTATTTCCAACACGTTTCGGTAAATTCTTTGATTGCTCCTGAGCAGTCTTTGCCACCATACTTTTGGTAGTTTCGGCAAAAAGTGGCGCAGTAATACGTACCATCTTTTGTGCCACAGCTCCCGTAATAACTACATGCGGCTTTTACCACTGTCCGCGCATCCCAGTTGGTACAGGTGGTTGCCTTCGTATTCTCCTTTATATTGAGCCCTGCCATAACTAACGCATCAAAAATAATTCGTCTGTCAACATTTTTGGATCCAATAAGCTTTGCCGCCTTGTCTTTATAGTGATTATTTAAGTATGTAGAAAGATGCATTACTCCAGCTGTAGTGAGTCCGCTGTTTGAGCCGTCGCGACAGCGCGCTCCCGCATGTTTTGCATCACTAAAAATAAGTCCGGTGTTACTATCATAACTATATCCACTACATACGCGTTTGCGACCTTCATCATTGTCCATTATAAACTCGCTATTCCACCAGCCCTCTGAGTTATAGAGAAGTAAATATTTGGGGATTACTGTGTCAAAAAACCCACCGCTTTCTATTGAAGCAAGGGTGCGAAGCACCTCTTTGGGGGCGCACGCTTTTTGGGCGGCGAGTGCAATAATTTCATCCACTGTATCACCTGGGCGGCGTTTGGTGGGGTCTATAGGAAATAGGTCAGGGCCTTTTGTGGGTTTGGGTGGTTTGGTTGGCTCTGGTGGTTTTGTGGGAGAAGGGAGAGGTTTGGTAGTTGGTGATAGGCGAGGTGGTGTGGTTGGAAGCAGGGGTGTGGTGGGGATTACAACTGATGGAGGAGAGGTTGGATGTACTGTGTTGACGTCTGACTCTTGACTCTCAACACTTGGCTCTATGGTGTTCCATTCAACTTCGTGAGCTGTCAGATCGGGTGTTGGAGTTGGTTCAGAATTCTGCGCAGTAAACACCGGAAATGTAACCATTGGGAGGATACTGCTCCCGATTGTACGCATATCGCTTGTTAGGCGTACAGTGTCAAAAAATGTGGGGTCCTGGTAGTAGCGGGCGGTGCCAAAATGTACGATGAGAAAGGAGAGTATGCATACAAACACAATGCGAACTCTATACGAAAAAAATCCCATGTATCAATTGAACCACATTTCAAATTCAAACTCCAAATTCAAATTACCAATAGCCAATTAAATTCTGCCCCGGCTGTCATCCTGAACTTGTTTCAGGATCCCACTTCGCATTAATCACCAATGACAAATGACTAATCACTAATCAATTACAAATTACAAAATGTGAATCACAAAACAGTTTTGTCATTTGTGATTGGTGATTAGTAATTGATTTGTTATTTGAAATTTGTGATTTATCATTACGGACTATATCCAAACCGTTCTTTGGAGAGCTTGATTATCTTGTCTTTATTTTCATTTTTAAGAGCAGGCAGGGGTAGGGTATTGGCCGGGAAGGGGAGCGATGCGAGGCCGTCTATCGACAGCTTCATGACCAGCTCAAACTTACCCAATGCAACCAAGTCGTTTTCGGTGTACATTTCGCCATATTCACGTGACAACATATGAGCATCGCGCGCACCCACCACAAAGCTCATCAGTGTGCCTACATTGCCAAATATGGCACGCTCAATATCTTCATCAAGCTGGCCAATATACTGGTTCGTTAGGGTGAGCGAGAGCCGAAACTTGCGGGCCTCAGATAAAATTTTAATAAACGATGATGTGGCAAAGTTTTGAAACTCATCTACATACAGAAAAAAGTCTTTCCGCTTATGTTCGTCCACAAATGCGCGGTTCATGGCAGCAAGCTGTATTTGAGTAATTATCATCGCACCAAGCAGTGCTGCGTTATCCTCACCCAGCTTTCCTTGCGACAAGTTGAGTAGGAGAATTTTTTTCCCGTTCATTATTTCCTCAAGGTTTACTGTAGATTTCGCACGTCCAACAATATTGCGGATCATAGTTGAGGTTACAAACTGACCGACTTTATTTTGAATTGGTGAAATTGCCTCAACGCGCAACTTTTCCGACATTTTTGCATATTCAAGCTCCCAAAATCCTTTTAATACAGTGTCTTTTAGTTGAGACACAATTTTTTTTCGGTAATCAGCATGGGCAAGAAGCGGGAGTACATCGGCAAGGGTGGTTCCCGGCACATTGAGGAGGGTCATAATGACATTTCTCAAAATATATTCAAGTCGTGGCCCCCAGCTATCTTTGTATAGTTTGCTGAAAATCGCCACAATACCTGACGACACCAAATCCTTGTGTTGTTGCCCATGCATTTCAAGTACATTCAGGGCAAAAGGGCGATTGGTGTCAAACGGCTCCAGATATACCACGTCGTTTAACCGTCGCTTCGGTATATAGTTCAAAATAGTTTCACACAAATCACCATGAGGGTCGATTACACCAATCCCACGGTCTTTGCGAATGTCGTCAATTGCCATGTTGGCGATTAGGGTCGATTTTCCAGCACCCGTTTTACCCACAATGTACATATGTTTCCGGCGGTCGTCTTCACGGATGCCAAAAATGGTAGGTTTATTGCGGAACTCTGTTTTGCAAAAAAAATTAATCTTTTGTTTTTCTGCATCGGTCAACTTATCGACTACCGGCAGGTTTTCGGGAGGTTCACCAATAAGTGTCTTCCCCCAGCTTATGTTTTTGAGGCCTCCCAGCAATATACCAGGTGGGTGCCACAACGACGCAAGCTCTTGAGCGTTCAGCACCTGGCCTTTGTTTTCGAAGTAGCTCATTTTTCGCTCTTTGATACGTTCAAGAAAACGTTCCTTGAAAAACAGCGGTCGTCTAAACACAAATTGATTTCCTTCGCCCAGTGAAAATGCACCAAAAGTGCCGGCAAGATTGGATAAAAAAGGAGCTGGGTCAAGGGACTTGTCGGACGAACCAACCACAAGTCGCACACATGTTTTACCCCCTTGAAACTGCGCTTTGCGCATAATAGCCATTTTTTGGGGATTCATAACATATTTTTGCGATGCTTCATCGTACAGTTGGCCTCCTGCATTTTTGACTGCCAAGTCCTGCCATGCAAAATAGGGGGGAGTTACTACTATCTGAACTGCCATGCGAATATGGGGGGGCTGTTTTGCCATGAAGCCTAAAACTGCCGACATGGGGTCAACATCCTTAAAATCGTAGTATGTTTTAATTGGTAGATACGAGTATGAGTTTAATACCACCTCTCCAAATGATAGGCGGGGTGCTTTCAGCACCAACTTCATAGGGTCGGTTGTGTGTACAATTTTGGACTGCGGAAACGAAGAGCTAATTAAGCTTTGGATAAACGTTTCACTTTCCTGAGGTACCGTTGCATAAAAATAAATAAGCTGATTGAGGAGAAACAACTCAAACGAATACGTTTTTGGCCGTACAAGCAATAACCGTTTCCATAATGGTAAAAAGGGGTACGGGAGTGCAGATGAAAATATTTGGGTAGCCGACTCTATAGGAGTCTCATCCGTTTTTGGATTGCGAACATGGAGGTGTGAAAGGAGGGACATACTTTATATTACATGAAGAGAATCACAAATGACAAATTACAAATAACAAATGAATTACCAATGACAAATGACCAATAACCAATCAAGCTCCAAATTCAAATTACCAAACTAAATACGCATAGTTGGTCATTGGACAGTGATCATTTTCCTGGTCATTGGCTCATTGGTTATTTATCCAAATATTCTCCCAAAAAACCCCTTAAACCAGTTGCCTACCTTTTGCCACCATTTGAGAGGTTTTGGTGGAGGCGGTGACGGTGACTCTCCTTTTTCTTGCCCCTCGGAGCCCTCCGATTCGGGAGGGCGAAGTGGGGGATCTTCGAGTTTTGGATTTTCAGACTTTTGACTCTGTTGTTTAGACTCATGGCTTTCAGTCTTTCCCTCATTTTGAATATAAAGCTGCGCTTCTGCCCCCAATGTATGATTTAATGCTGCTACACGACCTTCACGAACTCCATCCTTTGCAATTGTTTTAATGTTGGCAGACACGAATGGCGGTAGACGTTTTTCGTTTGCAAGTACCGACCCCTTGTCTATTCTGAGTGCAGAGTCTCCTCCCACTCCTTCAACTTTGAGATACTTTGTTTTTATTCCAGAGATAGTTACGTCTGTAAAGCTGTGGTGAACTGCAAGGTCAAGTGCGGAAGATCGGTCGAGTGGCTTTTCTTTCGTCAAATTTGATGATTTAGCTGTTTTGACAAGCTCCTGATAGAGGTCGTATACGTCTCGCATTACATCTGCCCGAAGCCCATGATCCTTAAGCCATGCGCGTTTATTATCTTTTGGTATTGTTCCATAGGTGTGCAAGAGGTGCACAAGAGGAACAAGATCCGACTTTGTATGTGCATATTTGTCGCGGAACGACAATAATGTTGTATTTTTTGTATTAAATACGTCCGGGTATGTTTCAAGCATAGCTGCAAGTGCCGCAGTATCTTCGATATTTCCAAACCGCACGCCTTCAGCCACCAAACTTGCATGATTAACACTAAGCTGCAGGTCGGCCATAAACAAACCCTTTTCTGTAAGTTTCTTGTCCTTGAGTGCGCCTATTTTTTCCAATCGTTTAAATGCGGCGGTAATGTGGCTTGGATATGGCTTATTTATAAACTCAAACTTATATGGATCTTGTCCCGTTGCAAGAAGGGTAAGTACCTCGGTGGTTATATCGGTGCGCATTATTTCGGCGTCTTCGTGTTTTTGACGACTATTCCAGTCGGATTCAGTGGTAAGTGCGTAGTATTTATCGGCAATTCCATCATCTGTTTTCCGTCGACCCACACGGCCCTTGCGTTGTTTTAAGTGATCAAGGGGGGCGGGGCCTTCCACGAGATAGTCTTTACCTGTAACGGGGTCATATTCTTTGTGTTTATGCGTGCAGGTATCAACCACTACTCGTATTGGCCAGGTCAAACTTTCTTGCGCGGCGTTTGTAGCAAGTACAACCACGCGCTTATCTCCAAATTTGGCTACCGCCGCATCCTGTTCTTCTTTGCTCATTCCACCAAAATAGGGGACTACTACGGTGTCTTTGAGATTCATGCCATCAAGTGTCCGTTGTGCTTCCTCAATTTGTGCGCGTCCGGACAAAAAAACGAGTATATTACCTGGGTCTCCCTTATCTATTGAAAACTTAACCTTTTCTGCCGCCGCTTTAGGTAACTCAGCCATGGGTACGCGTTTGTCATGCCATGTTTTGTCATCTATAGGAAATGTTTCTCCAGGTACTTCAACCTTTTTAGCACCCTGAAAGTTTTTCTTTAATTTTTCTTCATCCATTGTTGCCGATGTGAGCACCAGTTTAAGCGGTTTGCCAGCCTGTTTGCGGTTTTCCTGTATTTTTTTCAACATGGTAAGGAGGATTTCGTTGCTTTTTGACTCTTTGTGAACCTCATCTACCATAACAAGGTCATACTGCATAAGGTTTGGATCATGCTCCATTTTGTTGAGGAGCGTTTGGGTGGGGCAAAATAATAGTCGTGTTTTGTCCGACACGTTGCGGCGATACCTGTTTTGTACACCCACTATATCACCCACTTTTTCACCTCGGTCTTCGGCAACTATCTCGGCGCTCATCTCAGTTGCTTTGCGGAGGTTTTCGGTCATCACCATGTTGCCTGTATTACCAATAGCTTCAAGCGCTATCTGTGCGCCCCCACGTGTTTTACCCGTGCCGGTTCCCGCTATAAGAAGCACGGTTGGATTGTTTTTTATTGCATCTAATATTTCCGCTCGTTTTTGCCACACCAGAAGATCGGTTACCGGTAGTTTAGGGGAGGGCTTTGCTTCGGCTTGTTTTGGTGCCTCAATCCCAGCTGGTCTTCCGGCTGGTTCTCCCACGGCAGGAACTTCTGTCATGGATAGAGCATACCCCTTTTGAGCCTAAAAATCAACCTGAGGCAGAAAACTTATACATCTTTATATGTATAATGAATACAAATGGTCCACAAGATAATTCACTCGATAAGGCTTAGACCTGGGTTTTGGTTATTTTGCCTAGTACTCCTTTTGATTGTGTTGGTAAATCTCAAACCAAATTTAAGCTTATTAGGATGGGACAACTATTCATCATTTCTTGATCATAATATAAATTTTTTTCGAACGATTTTTGCTACCTGGAGAGAATATCGTGGCTTTGGAGTACCTTCAGATTCTGAGTCCACAGATATCTTCCGGCAAGTTTTTTTCCTTGTTGTAGGAAGTTTTGTGAAAAGTGAATTACTCGATCAATTATTTGTACTCATAATGTTAGTTGTCGGAACCATATCGATGTATTTTTTTTCATCATCGATGTGGATAAGATACTCAAATAATAATCATAACCATAATAAATCTGATCTTGTCGGCTTTTTAGCGAGTTTATTTTATGTGTTTAATCTCAACACACTAGCGACTTTTTATTTTCCGATGATTATGTTTATCATTCGCTTCGCATCATTACCCTTACTGCTTTATTTTTTGTTAAGAATTTTCAGTCCACATTCAAAGCGATTTGACTACATAGGGTATGCGGTTAGTGTCTTAATCACTTCGGGTGCTTACATGACCGCAACGGTTTTTGTTACAACATTTTTAGTGATTGGGATATTTATCATTTTTACCAGCACATCCATACAAAAAACTCTTATCACATTATTGTTATTTGTACTAATAAATAGCTTCTGGATTATAGCCTTTATGAACTATACGGTACAAAAATCGAATATTGTGTATAAAGCCCCAACTTTTATTGAGGCAAATGAAATACAACTGAACAAATCTGCGTTATTTTATGCCCCAGAAAAGCAATTAATCTTATATCCAAACTTTTTTGAGACACCGATTACCGACACAACCGGAACAAAAGCGGCTGGCTATCACCAAATTTCGTCTAGATTAAATAATCCATTAGTACGGACGTATATTTTTATATTTCCACTTGGTTATTTACTTGGAAGCGTTCTGTTGACGTATAAAGGGTTGCGTCGTAAGAGTCTATTATGGTTACCCATAACGATTTCCTTATTTTTATTCCTTTCGATGAAGGCTTTTTCACCACTAGGATTTCTCTTTGTTTGGTTTGAAAAAAATATTCCATTTTTTAGTCAACTTTTTAGATTTGGCGATACTAAGTTCCACGCATTCATCGCATTTTCCGGGAGTATTGCAGCCTCATTTTTTATTGTTGAGTTTTTTTCACTTTTCAAAAAACGGTTCGTCGTGTACCTACTTGGAATATTTATTCTACTCGGAGGCGTTCTAACTTACAAAGAATACTTTAATGGAAATATTGTTGGCTTTTTTGTACGCAACAAAATTCCAGATGCATACTATCAAGTAGCAAAAGAAATTAATTCGACTCCAGGTGAAGGCAGAGTACTCCATTTACCTTTT
>Ga0116204_1002073_pt1 | contig 10977 bp, 7 predicted proteins | sample LakKivwa52mmetaG_FD_94481 | JGI IMG/M metagenome (GOLD analysis project Ga0116204, IMG submission 94481) | Anoxic lake water microbial communities from Lake Kivu, Rwanda to study Microbial Dark Matter (Phase II) - Lake Kivu water 52m metaG | ecosystem: Environmental > Aquatic > Freshwater > Lake ... | reverse complement strand
CATCCATACGGGCCGTAGTCGATGGTCAGGCCCAGAATGGACATGTTGTCGGTATTCATCACGCCGTGCACAAACCCCACACGCATCCAGTGCGCCACCATGACGGCGGTGCGTTCGCAAATGGCGTGAAACCATGCGATCCGCCGTTCTGCCGGGCTGCCAGTCAATTCCGGAAAATCGCGATCGATGCAGAAATCAACAAGCGTCTGCAACAGCGCGGTATCGCCCCTCGAACTGGGTAGCTCGAAATGGCCAAAGCGAATGAAACTGGGCGCAACCCGACACACCACCGCACCGGGTTCATGGCGCGGATTACCGTCATAAAGCATGTCGCGCAGCACCGTATCGCCGGTGCCCACCAGGCTCAACGCCCGCGTGGTGGGGACACCCAAGTGAAACATCGCCTCGCTGCACAAAAACTCGCGCACGGAAGAACGCAATACCGCACGGCCATCCGCCCGACGTGAATAAGGCGTGGGGCCTGCGCCTTTCAATTGCAGTTCCCAGCGTTCGCCTGCAGCGTTGATGACTTCACCCAGATTAATGGCGCGGCCATCGCCCAATTGCCCAGCCCAGTGCCCGAACTGATGCCCGCCGTAAGCCGCCGCGTATGGCTGCATGCCGGGCAGGACGCGATTTCCGGAAAACACATCGGCAAACTCCTGCGAATGGATATCGTCGTCAGAAATGGCCAACAATTTGGCGACTTCTGCCGCATGGGCAACCAGATGCGGGGCGGCCACCGGCGTGGGTTCGGCGCGCGACCAGCATGCCCCCTCAACTTGCCGGCGACGCTGGCTGACTTCAGGGTCGCCGGGCAGTTGGCGGACAAAACGGTTGTCGAATTGAAAATTAAGCATGTTCAGATGATGGGGCCTGCGCGGTTGCAATCAACCTGAAGATGAATGGGGTTAATGAAGCGACTTGCCAAAGCCGCGGCTGACTGGAACCGGGGTGTGGGAATGTGCCTTAGTCGCCCGATTGATTCCGACAGGCATCACCCTGTCGGCTTCTTGCAGTGACTGCCGGCAATGCGCGGACGTGCTTCCTTGCTGGCGCGTTGAGTAAAATATCGTCCAATCAGGGTGAATATATTGATCGCGCAATGCCTTACAGAATCATTTGGGAATCTCCCAACACAATGTGGTGCCAGTTTTCCGGCGATGTAGATGCTGCGTCAGTCAACAAGGCCACGAACGATTTTTACAACGATGAGCGGTCGGATCATGTCACCCAGGTGCTCTGGGATTTTTCAGCGATGCAGCGCTTTACGCTTGAAAAAGGTCACGTCACAGAGATTGCCTTCACTGACTTTGCGGCTAGCGAATACATGAAACCGATCAGGGCGGCATTCATCACGACAGAACCCGCTTTTTCAGCATTGGCCAAGCATTACATCGCCGAAATGGAGCAGCTGGGGTGCGCCTGGAGCAACCGATTGTTCGCATCCATCGAAGATGCCAGAACCTGGATGGCTGCTCCATGAGCGCTCGGGCCTGTGTGCTCAAGGCGATGTGGCGCATTTGATCTGGTGTAGGGTTTTCAACCCGGTTGCCCGCTGAGGGGGGCTAAAAGTCGTTTGTGGTCAGCTTGACCAGATGGTGCCCCCACTCGGAATTGCGTATGGCACTGCCAATGGAACTGCCTATGGAGCTGCCTATGGAACTACGTTAAAGCGCCCGCATAAAGGCCGCCGCTCCGTCCGCTGGCAGGGGTTTGCTGAACTCCAATATGGCGGATTTGAGACCGCTCAATTTCACAATACCTGGAGAGAATCGTGCGATTGTGCCAGCCGCCTTTTTGATTGTGGCGCGTTGGCTCTGTGCCGTACTGTGCAATTTAACGGATCATCCTTCCAACTTGCCTGGCTCCAACCACTTCAGCAGCGTTTCATACAACTTCACTGGATCAACCGGCTTTGCAATGTGCTCGTTCATGCCGGCATCAAGGCAGGCCTGACGTTCCTCATCGAAAGCATTGGCGGTCATCGCCAGAATGGGCGTCTGTGCGTAAGCCGGCAGCGCGCGGATTGCCACGGTCGCCTCGGTACCATTCATGTGCGGCATCTGCATGTCCATCAAAATGGCGGCGTAGCGGTGCTGTTTGGTCAGCGCCAGCGCCTGCAGGCCATCTTCAGCCAGGTCCACCACCAATCCGACATCCTCCAGCATGCCGCGTGAGACTTCCTGATTGATCGGCTCATCTTCAACCAGCAGGACGCGCGTACCGGCATAGCCTTCTCGTAGCCGATGTTCGGCAGCGTCTTTGTCCGTAACGCTGGAAACCTTCGTTACAGGCGAATCAACTGCTGCAGCCTTACCGAGTCGCACCGTGAACCAGAAGGTACTGCCGTGGCCGGGCGTGCTGTCCACACCAATGTCGCCGTGCATCATATGCACCAGCCGCTTGGTGATGGCGAGACCCAGACCAGTGCCGCCGTACTTGCGCGTCATGCTGTTGTCGGCCTGTTCAAAGGCGGTGAACAGACGCTTCTGGTCTTCTGGCGAAATGCCGATGCCGGTATCGGTGATTTCAACGCGCATCAGCACATCATGCGGATTGTTTTCGACAAACCGGGCGCTAATGGAGATGGAACCCTGATCGGTAAACTTGATGGCATTGCCGGTCAGGTTGATCAGAATCTGCCCCAGACGCAACGGGTCGCCCATCAATTCCTGGTTGGGCACATCTGGCGACAGATGCGCCAACAAAGAAATCTGCTTTTCCCGTGCCTTGTGGGAAAGCAGGCTATTCATGTTGCGCAGAACTTCGCCGAACCTGAACGAGGTGGTTTCAAGAGTCAGGCGTTCGGCTTCAATTTTCGAGATATCGAGAATGTCGTTAATGACGCCGAGCAGGTGCTGTGCAGAACGCTTGCTCTTGTTCAGCCAGTCAATCTGCTGTGGGTCCGTTGCGCGCCGCAGCGCCATTTCAACCATGCCCATGACGCCGTTCATGGGTGTGCGCAGTTCGTGACTCATGTTGGCGAGGAAGGTGCTCTTGGCACGGTTGGCGGCTTCGGCCTGGTCACGAGCCTGACGAAGCGCATCATCGGCAAGCTTGCGCTCGGTGATGTCGCGATTCGATGCGCGTCTGCCGAGCGAATTCCCTGCCGCATCGCGGATTGACTGGGACAGATGATGGATCCAGCGCAACTCGCCATTTTTGTGGTGAATGCGGTGTTCAAATTCGCGTACATCGTTGTGCACAGCCTCATGCAAATGTGCGAGCAGACCCGCTCGATCATCTGCGTGGGTGATTTCGATGTACAGCTCGGGACGCGCCAGAAACTCGTTGGCGCCATATCCGGTCACGCGCTCGCAGGCGGGCGAGCAATAGAGCCAGTTACCGGCGGGATCAATCCAGGTTTCCCAGTCGTAGGTAAAGTCGGCGATGGTTCGGTACTTGGTTTCTGCCTCGCGTAGATCGGCTGTACGCTCCTCAAGCAGTTCTTCGAGATGTTCGCGATAGACGTTCAACTCGGCTTCGGCTTTCCGGTGCTCATCAATCTCTTGCTTCAGCGCGGCGTGCTGCTGGGCCAGTGTTGTGCGCATGACATCAAAGTCGCGGACCAGTTCACCCATGACATCTTGACCTGTTGTGGGTAGCCGTGTGTCGTAATTTCCTCGAGTCAGATCAGATGCCGCCTGCGCCAGTTGGCGTAAAGGTCGATGGATCAGCATCTCGATCATCAGCGCCAACGCCACAATCACCAGCACGAGTAGCACCATCATGGAGAGACCGGAGTTGATGACCTCTGTGCGCTGCCTGGACAGGTAGGCGGTCAGATCAATGTTCGCCTCCAGGGTTGTCAGCGTGCGCCCACCTGACTGCACCTGGGTTTTCAGTGAACGGATGTCCTTGTGTGCGGTAGACGGGGGAGCGGCTTCAGTCACCAGCAGCGGATAGAACTGCCGGCCAAGCTCATCTACCAGGCGAATGGTCAGCCAGTCCGGGTTCTTTTCCAGTAAGGCGTCGAGGTTCTCGTTGATGATATCGAGTTGCTTCCCCATCACCATGGGGACCAGCGTCTCTGCTGTCGTCTCCAGATGGCGTTGCATGGACAGCACATGATCCCGCTCGATGCGCTCCAACGAACGCGGTAACCAATAAGCCACAATGCTGACCCCCGCAAACACCAGGGCGAGCAGTAACGGAAGGATCAGCTTCCAGCGCAGGGACATGCTGGTTTATTCCTCCAGATAACTGTCCAGCTTGAGTGCTTTCAGCACCTGATAGTCTTTGGCACGAGCCACAACGGCCTCGCGCATGGGGACTTCGGCAAGCAGCGCACGCCCTTGCGGGTCGACGGACATTTCCAGAAAGGCCTGTCGCACCCGCTCACGCACCTTGGACGGCACACGCGTATGGCCGGCAATGGGATGCGAGGGCACGTCGCGCGTCGTGTGCAAGACCTTCAAGCTGTTGCGGATGCGTTCATCCTGTTCGGCGAAGGCTTTCTGGGATGAACCGCCGGCATCGGCCAGTCCATTGATGACATGCAGAAAGACCGAGCCGTGGGTCTTGGCAATGGCCGGACGGGTGTTGACCCCGAAATCGCGATCGAGCTCAGCGCGCAGCAGCAGGCTGGCGGCCAGTGCCGACATGGAAGGCACCGCGAGGGATTTGTCGCGCAGGTCTTCCACGCGTTGTATCTGGCTGTCTTTGCGCACGACCAGAATGCCACGCAACGGCGCGCTGTCACGGATCAGGGGCTCATAACCGGGCCGCTGGTCGATCAGCGGCACCATGTAAGGATTGACGTAGATGAAGTCGAAGCGTCCGTTCTTTGCATCGCGGTCGTATTCCCCTACCGATAACGAAGTGACCAGCTCGAAACGCAGGCCGGTCCGTCGCTGCAGATCATCAACAATGGGTTGCCAGATGCTGAACAGCTTGCGCCGCTCGAACTGCGGGGCCACTGAAAAGCTGTAGGTGGGTTCTGTTGGTGGGGCGGCAACCGCCCCCAGGGGGAACAGGCAACACAGACTGGTCAGAAAACACAGCAAGCGGTTCTTCATCGCAATTTCCTTTGATGTGGATGCGCCACACTGCACATCTTGCCAAACGACCGCATCGTCATAATGGATATTTTAGACTTTCACTCGGAACATGTTTGATGCGCGCTGAAAAAGTGTGCGGCTTCTGGTCAATGCAAACGAAACCGGCTGACCAGATCGTTCAATTCGCGTGCCAATGTGACTAACTCATCACTGACGCCGCGTGTGCCGACTGCTTCACTGGCGGTACGTTCGGCAATTCGGCCAATGTTGGTGACACGTTGATCGACGTTTTCGGTCAAGTCAGCCTGCGTCCGAACTGAATGCTCCATCTGTGCATTCAGTTCGCGAATATCCTTCACTCGCACCACAATCTGATCCAAGCCACTGATGGAGTTGCTCAACGCTTCGCTGTGGCGTGAAGCCGTTTCGCGTGCCGTGTGCATCACCTGCACTGCGCGCTTTGCTTCTTGACGCAACTGCAGGACGATTTCTTCGATGCTGCGGGTGGATTCATGCGACATGTTGGCCAGTTTGCGTACTTCATCGGCGACCACGGCAAAACCACGCCCCATTTCACCGGCTCGGGCTGCTTCAATGGCGGCATTCAATGCCAACAAATTGGTTTGTTCGGCAATGCCCTTGATGACGTCCAGCACTTCGCTGACGTTCTGGCTGCGCTGATCCAACGCCTCAATGACATCGGCGGTCTGCTGGATTTCAGACACCAGGGACATAATGCCGGCAATGGCATCACGCGTGGTTTGCGTTGTCTTTCCGGCTTCGCGATCCGCATCGACGGAGGCTTCTGCGGTGCGTGCTGCACTACTGCCGGCTTCCGAGGCAATTTCTTTCAGGTCAAAAATTGAACGTTCAGTTGATGAGGCTTCCTGCAACTGTTGATGCGCCGCATCGGCAGTTTGTGTTGAGGCCGAGGCGATGCGATCCGCCGCACTGGTCAGCTGGACTGAGGTTTCAGTAACCAATCCCAGGCTGGAGCGGAATTTGTCGAGCATGCCATTGATGGCCTGAGCCAATGAACCCACTTCATCCTTGCTGGATGCATCGAGCCGTTGAGTCAGGTCGGAGTTCTGTTCAATGGCCTGCATTGAGCCACGCATGGTTGATAAGGGCAGCACCACAATACGGCGCAACAAGTACACCACCAGTGCAATACCCAACACCGACAGCACCAGATTCATTGCAGCCACAATGATCAGATTGCGTCTGAATTCACCGTCCAGTTGATTCAGCGAATAGGTCAGCCGCACCGCACCCAAAACAGTGCCCGGTGTTACCTGGTGGCAGCTCAGGCAATTGGTGCCCATGTAGTTCTCGCTGGCAGGCAAGGGTGTCAGAACGGTGACAAACCGGCCGTTCTGATCCGTCTCGAACAGCGTGACCGTTTCCCCTTTGAGCGCGCGCGCATCGAGCTCATCCTTGGGTGGCATGGGCTTGGACGTCACGCCATCCAAGGCGCCCGGCGCATGGACTACACGAATATCGCGAACCCCAGGGGTCGAAAGAACCTTGCTGCGCAACGACTCTTCCTGAGCCATGGTCCCCGTCAACATCATGGTGTTGATGCCATCAAAATAGGACTGCGCCATGCCTACCGCCTTTTCCAGCGCGATTTCTTGCGCCAGCTCGCGCTCATTTTTCACTGTCATCAAGGTGGATGTCGTAAGAACAGCGATGAAGATCAGGGAAATGGTGAGAACAATCTTGGACTGAATTGAAGTCTTCATGATGTGGGTCATGGGTCAACTTTCGACGTTGAGAAAGAAACTGATCAATGAAAGTACGTGGCTTGCTGTCAGTATCGGCTTGAAAACCATAATTCTTGAAGGCATTTTGCTTTTTGTCGTATGTCCGGAACCGCACCGCTGTTTTTTGACTCCGAGGCATGGTTATGATTCGCGGCACTGGCTCGCATGAGTTTGATACGCGGGTTTTCTAACAATATTTGTTGAGCGAGGAGATGAAGATGACGCGACGGACTGTTTTTGCAACTTTGATGTTCTCGCCTGCGCTGGCCTTGGCTGCGCCGGTGGATTTGCTGCCCGTTAAACAGATCGGGATGGAATTGGCGCGCGACATTGCAACGCATGCCATTGAAGCCTGCCGCAAGGATGGCTACAACGTTGCTGTCGTGGTGCTGGATCGTGCGGGTAACGTTCAGGCGACATTGCGAGATGCGCTCGCCGCGCGTTACACCATCGAGATTGCCGAGCGCAAGGCGGGCCTTGCCGTGATGTCCGGTACGCCAACGGTGTCTTTCCGCGAAGCACGCGCGGATATCCGCCCGGAGCTTAATCACATGCAGGGTTTGATCGTGATGGGCGGCGGCGTGCCGATTCGTGCGGCGGGTAGTCTGGTGGGCGCCGTTGGGGTATCAGGCGCACCCGGCGGCGAGAAGGATGCCGCCTGTGCTGAGGTTGCGTTGAGTAAGGTAGAAGAACGGCTGGAATTGGCGTTTTAGGCGGCGTCGTGCGAGGGGCGTGTACGGTGTCTTGCGCCGGGGCTTTCAATGAGTAACGTGTTCGACTGGGCGGCGCAGCTGCTCATGTCGAGACGACGTCACGAACCCCTGCACGCCAATCCCCAATCTGGTCCAGCCAGTGTGGAAGACGCCTATGCCGTGCAAGCGGCGGTGTGGCATGCGCTGGCCGGGGTGCAGCACGCGTCACCACCACCTTCCGCCTGGAAAGTCGGCGCACCCTCCCGCGATAGCATCCCGCTCGTCGCACCCATCCTGCCGCAGCATCTTGTTTTTGGCGAAGCGCAGTTTGATTCATCCAACTTCTTTAGGTTGGGCGTAGAAGCGGAAATTGCCTTCTGTTTTGGCCGCGATCTGCCGGTGCGCGAGGCACCTTATTCAATTGCGGAAATACGGGGCGCAATCGAAAGCGCGCATGTGGCGATGGAACTGGTTGATACGCGGTTGGCCGATGCTGAGGCCTCGGGTCCGCTTTGGCGATTGGCAGATAACCTGTTGAACGGAGGCCTGGTGATTGGCGCGCCGATTGCCAACGCGTTGGCGCTGGAAACGTGCGACTGGCAGGCTTTAACCGCGCGCGTTTATTGCAACGGCAGGCTGCTTGCAGAAAGTGTCGGGCGCCCACCTCTGGACGATCTGTTTCATTGTTTGCCTTGGTGGATTAACCATGTTGGTGGCGTCAAAGCGGGTGACATTGTGACCACGGGCGCATGGAACGGGATGCATGCGCTACCGCTTTCAGTCGATGTCAGGGTTGAATTCTCCGGCCCGGCATGGGGTGAGGCCACTTACTTTGCAGAGGCAAGGGTGAGCGATTGATCCGGGCAAGTGGAGTTTGAACTTGCCTTCTCCCCCGTGAGGACTCTTGCGGGCATAAAAGGGTAGGGAGCAGGTGCAACGACCGGTTAAAAGTGTCCGGGAAGATCAAAGATATTCAGTCCAGTGCAATATGAGCGGGCCAAGGACGGACTAGGGGCATGATGACCCCATGCGATATAGTCTGATACCTCAGTCCGCCACCTCAGTCCGCCACCGAAGTCTGACACCGCGTGTTTTCAACTGCGTGCTTTCAATTGCATCAACCGCTTCACTTCACTGCTCACCACCTCGCTCACCCCACCGTTCACACCATGCACGCTTCCCTTGAACTCCTTGCCCCCGCCAAGACGGCCGAAATTGGCCGAGAAGCCATTCTGCATGGGGCCGATGCGGTGTACATCGGTGGGCCGTCCTTCGGGGCGCGCCACAATGCAAGTAATTCGGTGCAGGATATTGCGGCGTTGGTGGCTTACGCGCACCGCTTTCATGCGCGCATTTTTGTCACCCTCAACACCATCCTCCACGACGATGAACTGGCGCCTGCACGCAAGCTGATTCATCAGTTATACGACGCCGGCGTGGATGCCCTCATCGTGCAGGATATGGGCCTGCTGGAACTGGATCTGCCGCCTATTGATCTGCATGCCTCCACGCAATGTGATATCCGCACGCCTGAGAAAGCAGGCTTTCTGGCGGATGTGGGGTTTTCGCAAATTGTGCTGGCGCGAGAACTGACGCTGCAGGACATTGCCGCTGTGCGCGCTGCGTTGCCAGCCGATACGGTGATCGAACATTTCATTCACGGTGCCTTGTGTGTGGCGTTTTCTGGCCAGTGCAATATCAGCCATGCGCACACGGGCCGCAGCGCAAACCGGGGCGATTGCTCGCAGGCGTGTCGTTTGCCGTACTCGTTGGAAGATGCGCAGGGCCGTGTGGTGGCATTTGAAAAGCATCTGCTTTCAGTAAAAGACAACAACCAGAGCGATAACCTGCAAGCCTTGGTCGATGTCGGCGTGCGCAGTTTCAAGATCGAAGGGCGGTACAAGGACGCCGCGTACGTCAAGAACATTACCGGCCATTACCGCAAGTTGCTGGATGCCATTCTTGATCAACAGCCCGAACTCGCGCGTGCCAGCAGCGGTAATACGCACCTGCTGTTCGAGCCCAACCCGGACAAGACCTTTCACCGCGGCAGCACCGATTTTTTTGCCAACGGCCGTAAAGCTGACATTGGTGCGTTTGATACGCCCGCGTTTGTTGGCCTGCCGCTGGGTACGGTTACACGCGTTAGTTCAGACTGGTTTGAAGTGGAGATTGAAGGCGAAGGTCAATCTGCAACGGACAGCCGTGCGACCATGACCAACGGCGATGGTCTGACTTATTTGAACAAGCGCAGCATTGTCGGTGTGCAAGCCAATACCGTAGAGCTTCGCGCCGAGCAGCAGGGTAGAACCCTGTGGCGCGTGTTTCCAAACGAGCCCGTGGCCAGCCTGATCGGCCTGAAGCCGGGCGTGGCGGTCAGTCGCAACCGTGACCACGCCTGGGAACAGGCATTGAACAAGACATCGGCGCAGCGGCTGGTGGATGTATGGGCGCAGTTCAATGAAACCGACAATGGGTTTGAGTTGACCTTGATTGATGCCGATGGCGTGCAGTCCACCGCAACGCTGGAAATGGAAAAGCAGCTTGCGAACGACGTCACAAAAGCCGAGTCGGCATTGCGTGAACAATTGGCCCGTTTTGGCAACACCGACCTGGCCTTGCAGGGCGTGCAGATCAGCTGGAGCCAACCTTCGTTATTACCCAAATTTGTGCCCAACTCCGCACTCAATAAGTTACGTCGTGAGGCCGTCGAATCCCTGCACGCTGCGCGGTTGAATGCGCACGTCAGGCTGTTACGCAAACCGGCTGCCGAGCCACCCGCAACTTACCCGGAAGACACGTTGAGTTATCTGGCCAACGTATACAACCAGGCCGCGCGACGTTTTTACGAGAAGCACGGCGTCAAACTGATTGCGGCAGCCTATGAGGCGCATGAAGAAGCGGGCGAGGTGTCGCTGATGATCACCAAACACTGCCTGCGCTACAGTTTTAGCCTGTGCCCGAAACAGGCCAAGGGCGTGACCGGGGTGCAAGGTCAGGTCCGAGCCGAGCCGATGACCTTGGTGAATGGTGGCGAGCGGTTGACCTTGAAGTTTGACTGCCGCGCTTGCGAGATGCATGTCATGGGCAAAATGAAGAAGCACATCATGAAAACGCCCCCGCCGGGCATGTCGACGGTCACTTTTCACAAGCGCAGGCCGGGCTGAGCTTTCCTCTCACGAGGGAGAGGCCCTTTAGGCCCGCAGGTTCGTGGTGATCAATCTGACACGGTGAGTTCATTCAGGCGCATTAAGCCGATTTTCTGAGCGCCAAGGGCGTGGTCTCTGCGGTGGATGGGGTCTTTGTGTTGTTGGGTTGCGGCGCCAAGTGTTTAACTTCAGCCCGGCCTTCGTTAAAGAGTGCCAACAATGAGGCGGAGGTCAGCGAAAGTGCGCGCTCACCCTGCCGGTTGGTCAGCAGAAAAAGGCTTTTGCGTGGGCTGATCCAGGCCAACTTGAGTTCTTTTGACGCGGTGCCGGGTTCGGAGATTTCTAACCAGGTTCCCACGCTTAATGT
>Ga0116204_1002071_pt1 | contig 10983 bp, 8 predicted proteins | sample LakKivwa52mmetaG_FD_94481 | JGI IMG/M metagenome (GOLD analysis project Ga0116204, IMG submission 94481) | Anoxic lake water microbial communities from Lake Kivu, Rwanda to study Microbial Dark Matter (Phase II) - Lake Kivu water 52m metaG | ecosystem: Environmental > Aquatic > Freshwater > Lake ... | reverse complement strand
GGGCCGTATTCATCAGCCCCAGCGTAGGAGTTATCACCGGGTCCGAGCCGGTCGAAAATTCGATTTACCTGTTCCGCACCGGCGATGCCGGCCGCTCCTGGCAGCGACTCTCCCTGCCCCTGCCCGCAGGGGTTCAAAACTACATGGCCGAGACCCTGCCTCCCATCTTTTTCCAGGATGGCAAAGGTTTCCTGCCGGTCGATTTCCTGACCAGCGATGACGCAATCCGCGTTTTCTACTACACCGAGGACGGCGGCGCGAACTGGGCCCCGCTAGGTTCTGTCCCACGCGGCTCAGCCTATGAATTTGCCAACGATAGCACCGGTTGGGCTTGGGCCGGGCGCTCACTGTTTTATACCACCGACGGCGCTGCCACCTGGAACCCGCTGCCGGTCTCCTTCTCGGCGCGCGAAGTCGCCACCTGCCTGAACTTCATCGACCCGCGCAACGGCTGGCTGATTACCGTCGATGACCGCTCGCGCATTCGCCTGTACCGCACCAACGACGCGGGCGGCACCTGGACGGTGGTGATACCGTAGGTTCGATATTCGATACTCGTTATTCGATAATTCGATTACCGAATAACGATTCCCGAAAGGACTGTGAACCGATGAAAAGACAAGTGACTTTACTGGCACTGTTCGCGCTGTTCGCTCTTGGCTGCCGGGTCTCCTTCGATTTGTTCGACCCACCCCCGCTGGCAACACCTATTTCCAACCTGCCCGCTTCGGCCACCCCGAACATCATCCAGCCGACCTTTACCCCGGTCGTTATCCTGCCTCCAGCCACGCTCACGCCCTTCATCGACATCCCCGCACTGACAGTGGAGCAGTTGAAAAACGGACGCTTCGACCTGCCCGGCGTGGATGGAATCGTCCGAATGGCGCAGTTCGAGGCCGGGGTCTTCCAGCAGGGCAGCGACCCCGCCCAGCCGGGATACGTCGCCATCGTAATGACCGACTCGATAGCCTTTGGCGACCTGGATGGTGACGGCGCGGTCGATGCTGCTGCCGTTATCGTCGAAAACTACGGCGGGACGGGCCAATTCGTTTCGGTGGCGGCCTTCCTGAACCGGGGCGGGCTGCCGGTCTATGCGGCTTCGCATTTCGTGGATGACCGCGCGCTGGTCAATGCCTTTGCCATCCACAACGGGGAAATTTTCATCGACGCCGTTATTCACGGTTTCGAGGACCCCGGCTGTTGCCCCAACTTCCCCACCCGCCGCGCGCTGCGCCTGTGGGAGAATACGCTCGCCCTGGCAAGTTTCTCCAGCCAGACCTCAACCGGCGCGGAGCGCATCATCAACATCGAATCGCCCGCCAACGGAACAGAAGTGGATAAAGTCTTCACCCTGCGCGGCAGCATCAGCATTGCGCCCTTCGAGAACAACCTGGTGTACGAGGTATACATCCCCGGCATGAGCGAGCCGTTTACAATTGGCCCGCTGATGGTCAACGCGCCCGACATGGGCGCGCCCGGCACGTTTGAGCTGCCTCTCAACTTTAGCGCGGCAGGCTACAGCGGCCCGGCGCGTATTACCCTGTCAGATTTATCTGCCGCCGATGGTTCCCTGCTGGCGATGGATGCGCTGTTCGTGGTTGTGAAGTGACCTTATTCCTCCCACCAATTCTGTTGTTTGGAATTGGGGGAGGGACAGGTGGGGGCCGCATTGAAAAAACTCCTCGCCTTCCTGTGCCTCGGTTTCATCCTGCTCGTCATCCTGGCCGCCAACACAGGCGAGATTCCCCCGTTCATCCGCGCCCTCTACCGATTCCCCGGCGGCGACCGGGTCGGGCATTTCATCCTGTACGGTGTCCTGGCCTTCCTGCTGGCCCGCGCCTTTCCCCGTCGCCTGCAAATGGGCGATTTCTCTCCTGTTGTGACCTCGCTGCTGGTCGCTGCGCTGGCGCTGGCCGAGGAACTCAGCCAGTTCTTCTTCTCCCTGCGCACCCCCGACCTGCTCGACCTGGCCTGCGGCCTGCTGGGAATCCTGCTCGCCGACTGGCTGGCCGCGCGTTGGAGGCGGTAAGGCAATAAGTCCACCAACTGCGACCAGGACACATCCGAGCGCATGTTCAAAAGAGACCGAAGACATCGCCCGCTTTGGGCAACAGAAGACGAACTGCGCCTCGACCACAAAGCCAACGTCTCTTTCGGTCCGACGGAGCGGCCGAGGCTGGTAGGCAAGTCCTGAAATGCGAAGCGCCCCGCAATGGCGGGGCGCTTTTTGCTCAATACTCACTTCTTTATCTCAGGCAGCCACCAAGGCCCGTTCCACACTGGCTGGCAAGGTGATGAAAACAAAGTGACTGCTGTGATAGAGATAGTCTTCCCCGCTTTCATCAATCACGCGAAGCATGTCATCTTTCTCCGCCTGGGGGTCGGGAATGACTTCATAGAGTTTCCGCGTGATGAGTGATGCTTCGTAATCGGTATTATCAATGCAAAGGACGAAATTCTTTTTTATAGCCATAGTTCAATCCAGATATCGTTTAATTTTGATGTCTTTACGGCCAATCCCATGCGCTTCGTACCAGTGAAGTTCAACATGACGGATGGCTCCATTGGGCAATTTGACGTGGGCAAAACCCTTGAGTTTTCTCCATCGTCCGCGCCCGTGCATTTTTTGTAAATACGCCATATCGCGGATGCTGGAACCAACAGCAATGGTTTCAATGCCCTGGATTTCATCGATGATTTCGAATTTCACTTTCTTAGTTTAGCATTTCTTGGGCGAGATAACAAGTCAACAGCGCCGCGAAATTCGCGGCGCTGTTGACTGATTACTGATAACTGCTTTCTTCTTACTTCTTACTGCTTTTGGCCCATCCCAGCCCAATCCGGCCTCGCTCCGGTTCGATTTTGAGAATTTCGACATCCAAGATGTCGCCGACTTTCAGGACGGTGCCGAAGGGAATCTGGCTTTTGTGCAGCAAGCCGTCTTGTTTGACGCCGATGTCGATGAACGCGCCGAAATCGACGACGTTGCGGACGGTGCCTTTCAGTTCGAAGCCGACCGCCAGGTCTTCCATTTTCAGCACATCCGAGCGCAGGATGGGGGCGGGGGCTTCCTCGCGCGGGTCGCGCCCGGGGCGGACGAGTTGTTCGAGGATGTCCTTAAGCGTCGGGAGGCCGCAGCCGAGTTCAACGGCGAGTTTTTCGGGTTGGAGCTTTTCGAGGGCGGCTTTCCGTTCGGAAATTGGAGTCGAGGGCTTCAGCCCGGCGCGTTCCAAAACGGCCAGGGCAATCGGGTACGATTCAGGATGGATGGCGGAGGCGTCCAGCGGGTTGATTCCGTCTCGAATCCGTAGAAAGCCCGCCGATTGTTCGTAGGCCTTGGGCCCCAGGCCGGAGACTTTTTTCAGTTGCTCGCGGTTTTTGAAGGGGCCGTTGGCGTCGCGCCAGGCGACGATGGAGGCCGCCAATTTGGGGCCGATTCCGGCGACGTGGGTCAGCAGGGCGGGCGAGGCGGTGTTGGCGTCCACGCCGACGTTGTTGACGACGCTTTCGACCACGCCGTCCAGGCTGTGACTCAGGGCGGTCTGGTCGACATCGTGCTGATACAGGCCGACTCCGATGGATTTGGGGTCGATTTTGACCAGTTCGGCCAGCGGGTCCTGGGCGCGGCGGGCAATCGAGACCGCGCCGCGAATGGATACGTCCAGGTCGGGAAATTCAGCCCGGGCGAGCGGGGAAGCGCTGTAAACGGATGCTCCGGCTTCGTTGACAATCAGGTATTTGACGTTGATGGGTTGGGGCGCAAGGCCTTGCGCCCGTACAAGTTCGGCGGCCAGCTGCTCGGTCTCGCGCGAGGCAGTGCCGTTGCCAATAACGATGAGCGTGACCCGGTGGCGGTTAATCATGTCTTGCAGGGTATCGATGGCTTCGGCCCATTTTTTCTGCGGCTCGTGCGGGTAGATGGTTCCGGTGTCGAGCAGTTTGCCGGTCGGGTCGACGACGGCGACTTTGGTGCCGGTGCGGAAGCCGGGGTCGAGGCCCAGCACGGTTTGGTTGGCAAGCGGCGGCAGCGAGAGCAGGGCGCGCAGGTTGGTGGCAAAGACGTTGATGGCGTGGCCGTCGGCGGTTTCGGTCAGGGAGCGGCGCACGTCGCGCTCGATGGAGGGCAGCAGCAGGCGCTCGGCGGCGTCCTCGATGGCCAGGGTCAGTTGGTCGCTGAACGGGGAGAGGATGTCTTCCTCGAATTCGACTTCGATGGGGGAGCGCCAGTCGCGCTCGTCGATGTGGACGCGTAGTTTGAGAATTTCTTCCTTTTCGCCGCGATTGAGGGCCAGGATTTGGTGCGGCTGGAGGCGGCTGACAATGCCTGAAAATTCGTAGTACGATTCGTAGACCCGTTTTTCGTCCACCGCGCCCTCGATTTTGACGGCTTCGAGCCGGGCGAACTTGAGGGCTTTTTCGCGCACGGCCTGGCGGACGTTGGCGTTGTCGCTGATGGCTTCGGCGACGATGTCGCGCGCGCCTTCGAAGGCTTCCTGCCAGGTGGTGACTTGCTCGTTCAGGAATTCGGCGGCGATTTCTTCGAGCGTGGGCGAATGGTCATTCGCCCCTGCCAAATGCGCCTGGGCGATGATTTTGTCGGCCAGGGGCTGCAAGCCTTTTTCTTTGGCAATCATGGCGCGGGTGCGGCGCTTGGGCTTGTAGGGGGCATAGAGGTCTTCGAGCGCGGTCATGCTCTCCGCGGCCTCGATGGCGGCTTTCAGTTCGTCCGTCATTTTGCCCTGTTCCTCGATGGAGGCCAGGATGGTGGCCCGGCGCTCGTCGATGGCGCGCAGGCGGGCAACTTCGTCGGCGACGATGCGCACCTGTTCATCATCGAGCGTGCCGGTCATTTCCTTGCGGTAGCGGGCGATGAAGGGGACGGTGTTGCCTTCATCCAGCAGTTGGATGGTGGCGGTAACCTGGGTCGGTTTGACTTTTAGGAGGGAAGCAATCTTTTCGGCGTGAGACATGGGCGGGATTTTACCATTTTCTGGGCAGTGAGTTGGTGTCAATTTTGGCTTGCGGCGATCAGCGTTGCCAAAAGTGCTACAATAACGCAAAACAAACAACCGGAGACACCCATGCAAACCCGAACCTTTGGCCCAAGCGGCCACCCCAGCACGCTCGCCATCTTTGGCGGGGCTGCTTTTTGGGAAATTTCACAGGCTGACGCCGACAAAGTCCTCGAGCAAGTCCTGGCGGCGGGCGTCAACCATTTCGACATTGCTCCATCCTACGGCCAGGCCGAAATCCGCGTCGGCCCGTGGATGCCGCGCATCCGCAAGGAGATTTTCCTGGGCTGCAAGACGATGGAGCGCACCAGGGAAGGCGCCTGGAAAGAACTGCACGCCTCGCTGCAACGCCTGCAAACCGAAACCTTCGACCTGTACCAGTTCCATGCCGTCAATAAAATGGAAGAACTGGACGCCATCTTTGCCCCGGGCGGCGCAATGGAGGCTTTCCTCGAAGCCCGACAGCAGGGCTTGTTCAAATATATCGGCATTACCGGTCACGGGGTTGATTCCCCGGCTATTTATCTCGAAGCCTTGCGCCGTTTCGACTTCGACAGCGTGCTGTTCCCGCTCAATTTCGTGCAGATGGGCAATCCATATTACCGCAAGAACGCCGAGGAACTGATTCGCGTCTGCCGCGAGCGCAACGTTGGCACGATGGTCATCAAGACCATCACCAAAGCGCCCTGGGGCCAGCGCGAACACACCGCCACGACCTGGTACGAGCCGTTCGACGAGCCGGGCATCATCCAGCGCGCGGTCGATTTTGCGCTCTCTTATGACGTGACCGGGCTTTGCACGGTCGGCGATGTGCGCATCCTGCCGCTGGTCTTGCGAGCCTGTGAAAATTTCAAGCCGATGGATGAGGCAGAACGGGAAAAGGCAATTGCGGAAGGCAGGCAGTTCGAGCCGTTGTTTGCGTAAAATTCACAGCGCGAATTTATTTTGCGGCCCCGATTTGCGTTGCTTACGCCTCCACCAGCCGTTCCACCAGCGCCACGGCTTCCTCCAGTTTTTCCGCGCTCATCACATCCAGCATATCGGCAGTTGAGTGCGCCAGGCCGCGCACGCCAGACGAACTGAGCGCCACCGCCGCGATGCCGCGAAACGAAAAGGTGGAATGGTTACTCTCCGGCCAGGGTGCCACCCACACTACGCCGGGAAACTCCGCCGCAACCCGCCGGATAACCTGCTCCATCTCATCAGGCATGGAAATGGCCGTGATGGTGTTGGATGCCAACAATGCGCCGATTCCGTCCATGTTGATGGCACACTGGATGGATGGAAAGTAAGATTCGCCGCGCCGCACATATTCATCGTCGCCGATGGGCAGGTATTCCTCGCCGTTGAAGGCCACAAATTCCAGTCCGATTCCGGTTTGCCGTTTCGAGAAAATTTCGGCTAGCCTCAGCAGGGCTGCCGCACCCCCGCCGTTGTCGCTCGCGCCGGGGGTGTTGATTTTGGTGTCGAAGTGGGCGCAAATAACGAGGCGTTTCTCAAAAACCCCGGGCGTTCTCGCCACAATGTTGCGCGCCGTGGCTGGGATTCTGCGCGCTTCGATACGCAGGCGCGCCGCCGAGTTGGGATTTTGCAACAGACGCCGCGCCACAGCCGGGGGAACAGTGGCGGCGGCCAGGTCGAGTTCCCAATCTTCGGTGAGATGACCGTAGTAATCGGTGGCGGTGGGCGGGGCGAGCAATGCGGCGGGTTGAATCTCTTCCAGCAACCGGATGACCTGGTCGTCGCGGTCGTCTTTCAGGAACCAGGATTTGGCCGAGAGCGGGGCGCGCGCCAGGTCGCCATAGAGCAGGAGCATCTTCCCACGCGCCGAAACCGTTTCCAGTTGCGACACGCTTCCGGCAGATGCCACCGGCGCGGTCACATCACAAGGCAGCGAAAAGGCATTTGCGGCGGCCTCCAGCTTTTCGCCATCTTGTTCCAAAAGAATGAAATCCTGCTCCCAGGCAGTGCAGGCGTAGGGCTGTTCTTCCACCTCCAGCCCGGCGGCGCGGAAAGTTTCGCGGATATAGTCGGCGGCTTGCTGGTTGGCAGGCGAACCAATCGGGCGCGGGCCGAGGCTGGTCAGGGCGCGCAAGTGCTCGAAAACACGGGTTTGTTGAAGGGTTGTTATTCGAAATGCTCCTTTTTGCGGGGTGATATTCTTATTTTACAACCCTGGTGTTCAAGTGGAGAGTTGCGCCTGCAACCAGTTTGCAATCCCGCGCCTTTTGCGGGACTTCCCCGCAAAAGGCGCGGGACTTCCCCGCAAAAGGCGCGGGACTTCCCCGCAAAAGGCGCGGGACTTTGGCGCTCAACCGCCCTTCGGCTATAATCAAAATCACGCGTCGCGCTTCTGACGCCAAGGAGACCAAAATGGACCCGCGCTTTCAAGAACTTCTGCTGATGTATGCACAGGCCGATAACAAAACGTTGCAGCAAGAAATTGAAAACACCCTCTGGGCAGAATATGGCACAACCCGGGCTGTGCTGGTCATGGACATGTCGGGCTTCTCGCGCCTGACCCAAAAATACGGCATCGTTCACTACCTTTCGATGGTCAGGCGAATGCAGTTGACCTCCCAGCCTATTATCGAAAGCATCAATGGGCGGGTGGTCAAATTCGAGGCCGACAACTGCTTCGCCATGTTCCACACTGTTCTCGACGCCGTCAAGGCCGCCATCCGCATGAACACCGCCTTCGATGCCATCAACCGCTTCACCGAAGACGCCTTCGACATCCGGGTTTCTGTTGGCGTTGATTATGGCGATGTGCTGCTGACCGGCGAACCCGATTACTTCGGCGATGTGGTCAACACCGCCAGCAAACTCGGCGAAGATGTGGCCGGGCCGGGCGAAATCCTGATCACCGAACGCGCCTTCCAGGAAATCCCGCCCGAAACAGGCTACACCGGCAAAGCCATTACGCCATCGCTGGCTGGTATACGCATCAAAGCCTACAGCCTCGATTTTTCTCATCAAGCACCCTGATTTTGGGAAAACGATGACTTTTTCCGCGCTGATTCGCCGCTGGCAGACCGAGCCTTTCACTGCCCCCAACATCTCCACCTGGAGCGTGCTCCCCGCGCGCCTCGCTGATTTACGTCCACTACCAGCAGATTTACCCCGCGAGGTTGCCGCTGCGCTGCGTGAGCGTGGAATCCGCTCCCTGTACAGTCACCAGGCCGAAGCATGGGCCGCTGCGCGCCGGGGCGAGAATCTCGTTATCGCCACCGGAACCGCCTCTGGCAAGACGCTGTGCTACAACCTGCCGGTGCTGGCCGCCATCGCCGAAAACCCGGCAGCCCGCGCCCTTTACCTTTTCCCCACCAAAGCCCTGGCGCAAGACCAGTTATCAGTCATCAGTCATCAGTTTTCAGTTTCGGCAGCAATTTATGATGGGGACACGCCACAGGCCAATCGTTCGCTGGTTCGCAAAAACTCCCACATCGTGCTCAGCAACCCCGATATGCTGCATACCGGCATCTTGCCGCATCACACCAATTGGGCCGAGTTTTTTCGTAGTTTGCGCTATGTGGTCATCGATGAAATGCACACTTATCGCGGGGTGTTTGGGTCGCACGTCGCCAATGTCATTCGGCGGCTCAAGCGGGTGGCGGCTTTTTATGGCGCGCAGCCGCAATTTATTCTCACCTCCGCCACCATCGCCAACCCGAGCGAACTGGCCGAAAAGCTCATCGAAGAACCCGTCACACTGGTAGACCGAGACGGCTCGGCGCGCGGCGAACGGAATTTCATCATCTACAACCCGCCGGTCATCGACGAATCCATCGGCCTGCGCAAAAGCGCCACCCAGGAGGCCGTGCGCCTGGCGCAGGATTTGCTCGAAACGGGCACGCAATCGGTGGTCTTTGCCCGCTCGCGGCGCAGTGTGGAGATACTGTTAAGTTACCTGGAGCAAACGAGTAAACAGGGAGACAGGGAAACAGGTACACAGGGAAACAAGGAAACAGGGAAACAGGAGAACCGGACAACTGGAAAACCGGCAAACGAGTCTACGAGTCTCCCTGTTTACCGGTCTACGATAAGGGGCTACCGCTCCGGCTACCTGCCCTCGCAACGGCGCGAGATTGAAAAGGGACTGCGCGACGGGTCGGTCCAGCTCGTCGTCGCCACCAACGCCCTCGAACTGGGCATCGACATCGGCGGACTGGGAGCGGCGCTGTTGGTGGGGTATCCAGGTTCGATTGCCAGCGCGCGGCAGCAGTCGGGCCGGGCCGGGCGCGGAGATGCCCCAGCCGCCTCCATGCTCATCGCCACTGCCAATCCACTCGACCAGTTCCTCGCCCATCACCCCGAATACCTGCTCGAACGCTCCCCCGAACAGGGGCTGGTCAATCCCGATCACCTGCTCATCCTGCTCAACCACATCCGCTGCGCCTTATTCGAGTTGCCCTTCCAGGCGGGCGAGGGTTTTGGGCGCGTGCCACCTGAACTGGTGGCCGAATACCTGAACGTTTTGACCGGGGGCGGCGAAGCCCACCAAAGCCACGAAAAAACCTACTGGATGGCGGATGCCTATCCGGCGGCGAACGTCTCGCTGCGCTCGGCCTCGCCTGAAAATGTGATTCTGCATGTAGACGGTGGTGAGCGTCCCTTTGTGATTGGCGAAGTGGACATCGAATCCGCGCCCTGGATGGTGCATCCGCGCGCGGTGTACCTGCACGAGGGCCAGCAGTATTTTGTGCAGGATTTGAACCTGGCCGAGGGCCGCGCCACGCTCATCCCGGTCGCGCTCGATTATTTCACCGAGCCGCTGCGCGAAACCAGCGTGGAGGTGCTTTCCGTCTCGGCGCAGGCTGCCCAAAAAGCCTGGGGCGAGGTGCAGGTGACCACCCAGGTGACTGGTTTCCGCAAAAGAGCCTGGGTTGGGAATGAGAATCTCGGCCAGGAACCGCTCGACCTGCCGCCGACCGAGATGCAGACCACCGCTTACTGGCTCTCGGTTTCGGATGAAGTTGTGGATTCGCTCAGCAGGGACGGCCTGTGGACGAATGCCCCCAACGATTACGGCCCCGCATGGCCCAAAATCCGTGAGCGAGTCCGCGCGCGAGATGGCTTTCGCTGCCAGGTATGCAGCCGTCCCGAAACAATGCGCCAGCACGATGTCCATCACAAAATCCCGTTTCGGATGTTCCGCGATGCGGCGGGAAAAATCCAGCGCGAACAGGCCAACCGGCTCGAAAACCTGGTTACGCTCTGCCCCGAATGTCACAAAAAAGCCGAGACCAACGTCCGCGTGCGCAGCGGATTGGCCGGGCTGGGCTATGCGCTGGCGAACCTGGCCCCGCTCTTCCTGATGTGCGACCACGGCGACCTGGGCCTGCACATCGAACCGCAAGAATCGGCCTCCTTCCCGCAGCCCTCGGTGGTGTTGTATGACCAAGTTCCGGCAGGAATCGGTTTTAGCGAGAAGTTGTTCGAGATACACGAAGAACTGCTGCGACAGGCGCTCGAACTGGTCAGCGCGTGTCCGTGCGAAGATGGTTGTCCCTCCTGCGTCGGCCCCGCCGGGGAGAATGGGATGGGGGGCAAGACGGAAACGATAGCGGTGTTGAAGGAATTGACCCACCATTAAGTGTTCCACCCCTCCCGCTAACAGAGTCAGGAGAGGGGTGGATATTGGGGCGGAGAATGGCAGATAAAACCGCCAACGGATAAAATGCGCCTGAAAACCGGCGCATAAAACAAACCAGGCAAAACTATCTGTAAGCGAAAGGAAAAGGGAAAAAATCAACGAAAAAAGGTGTCTGCCCCCTGAAAGGAATGATAATCTTGTGAATTTCCCCATCATACTCTATTTCGAGACTTGGGTCAATCTCAAAAATTTTTGGCTCATCTATTGAAAGTGTGCATGTCATTGCGAACCCGGCGCACTTAGCCGGGTGAAGCAATCTCCCCCTAATGAAAGAGACTGCTTCGTCGCCAAAGTGCGGCTCCTCGCAGCGACATG
>Ga0116204_1002070_pt1 | contig 10984 bp, 11 predicted proteins | sample LakKivwa52mmetaG_FD_94481 | JGI IMG/M metagenome (GOLD analysis project Ga0116204, IMG submission 94481) | Anoxic lake water microbial communities from Lake Kivu, Rwanda to study Microbial Dark Matter (Phase II) - Lake Kivu water 52m metaG | ecosystem: Environmental > Aquatic > Freshwater > Lake... | reverse complement strand
TCGAAGTGTTAGGTGAATACCACACACTCCACAACGCTCAAGAATAGTATAAATCCGTTTCAGTACAAAGATTCTAAAAGAAAGGAAATATCATAAATCTTCACAGGTTTATGATACAAGGTGGAAGCATGCGGATTCTCTGGTTTACATTCGATCCGATCGTCACGTGGTTTGCGGCCAACGGATGGATCGTCGCGTTGGCGGCGGCGCTTTTGAGCGCCGGCGCATTGTTGTTGTTCCTCCGTCTGAAGCGGCCGAAACCCGTCTGGAACGACGCGTCCGTCGATTGGCTGATTGAAGCGTTCGGCGGTCTCGAGAACTGCCTGTCGGCCGCATGCGAAGGAAACCGACTCCGCGTCGCGCTCAAGGATCTCGCCAAAGCCGATCTCGAAGTCATCAAACAGAAAGGCGGCCAAGGTTTGTTCGTCGCCGGCAACACCGTCAAGCTGACGATGACGCCGCCGCCCGTCCTGTTTGTGAAACGCGTCGAAGAACGAAAAGGAGGCATTCGGACATGACCGAAGCAACCTTTAAAATCATGTACATGAACGGCGTCCATGCCCGGCCGGCGACGATGCTGGTGTTGAAGGCTTCTTCGTTTCGATGCAACGTGTACTTGACGTATCGCGACACCAGCGTCAACATGAAGTCGATCATGGGCGTATTGAGCCTCTCGATTCCGCAAGGTCAGCCGTTCAAGGTCACCTGCAGCGGCGTCGACGAAGAAGCGGCCCTGCAGGCGATCGGCGTGGTTGTTCAAGAAGTCAATCTGATGAAATAAGCATCCTCGCGGATGCTTATTTTTTCGGCTTTCGGCCGAGGCCGATCTTCTGTTTGCATTTTTCGACCTTGCGGAAGGCATAAGCGCCTGCGGCGTTTCTTCCCCGGTCGAGGAGGTCGTCGAGCGTCCCCGAAGCGACGATCGCTTCGTAGCGTTTTTGCAACGCCTCGATTTCCATAGCGACCAGATCGGCCAGCTCGTTTTTGAACGAAGCGTAGCCGGTTCCGGCGTATTTGGCTTCGATGGCTTCGAACGTTTCGCCCGTCAGGACGCTTCGTATCGACATCAGGTTGGCCACGCCGGGTTGGTTCTCGGGATCGTATTGGACGATTCCGACATTGTCGGTCACCGCGGATTTGATCTTCTTCTTGATCGTCGCGATGTCGTCAAACAGCGAGATGTAGCCTTTGTCCGTCTCGTCGGACTTCGACATTTTCTTCGTTGGTTCCTGGAGATCCATGATCCGCGCGCCGGTCTTCGGGATGATCGGCTCGGGAACTTTGAAGAAGTCGCCGTAGCGGTTGTTGAAGCGGACGGCGATGTCGCGGGTCAGTTCGAGATGCTGCTTTTGGTCTTCACCGACCGGGACGTAGTCCGCGTCGTACAGAAGGATGTCCGCGGCCATCAGCGCGGGGTAGGTGAACAGGGCGCTCGTCAGACCCGTTTCGCCCTTTTTCGATTTGTCCTTGAACTGGGTCATCCGTTCGAGTTCGCCCAGGTAGGTGTAGCATTGGAGCAGATAGCCGAGTTCGGCGTGCTCTTTCACCTCGGACTGGATGTACAGCACCGTCCGTGTTGGGTCAATGCCCGCGGCCAGGTACATGCCCGCGATTTCCTTCGTGCGCTTGCGCATTTCGGAGGGCTCCTGCGGGACGGTGATCGCATGCAGGTCGGCGATGAACAAATAGAACTCGTCTTCGGGACGCGCCTGCTGGAGTTCGACGAAGCGCTTGATCGCGCCGATGTAGTTGCCGAGGGTGAGGGTTCCCGTCGGTTTGATGCCGGATAAGATGCGGCTCATGGGTTTCTCCTTTCGAAAACAAAAGTCGTCCCTACAATGTAAGGACGACATAGTCGCGGTACCACCTTGCTTCCGACCCAAAGGTCGGCTCTTAACGCCCGATAACGCCGGACATGCGGATGGGATTGGCATCGCTCGTCGGTCCATTCCGCGAATCTCCGTTTCTGCCTTTCACCGTCGCAGATCGCTTTGCAGGGAGGATTTCGAGTACTTGTCCGACTCATGGCTTTGATTTGATTGTATTATACCACAAACTAGCTTTTCAGCGCAACTTCCAATTCGTCGACGAGTTCGTTCATGCGTTTCGCCACGGCGAGGAACGCGTCGGGTTTGGTTAGATCGACACCGGCTTTCTTCAATTGTTCGATCGGATAGTCGGATCCGCCGGAACGAAGGAGGCCCAGATAGCGGTCAAACGCGCCTTTGACGTTCTGTTTGACATCGTCGTAGAGTTTGAGCGAAGCGGCGAATGAAGTCGCGTACTGGTAGACGTAGAACGGCGTATAGAACAGGTGCGGGATGTAGGCCCAGACGTATTGCTTGACCTCTTCGGCGACGATGTCGATGCCGTAGAATTCCTGATACAGGTCGATCATGATCTTGGAAAGCGAATCCGCGGTGATCGGCTGATTGGCTTCGATCTGGCGGTGCGCCTCGAGTTCGTAGCAGGCGAACAGGGTCTGGCGGTAGAAGGTCGACATGATGTCGTCGATCGCGCGCTGCAGCAGCGCGATCTTGACGTCTTTGGTCGCCTTTCCGCTTTGGATGAAGTAGTCGAGAAGGTTGTGTTCGTTGAACGTCGAAGCGACTTCGGCGACGAAGATCGTATAGTCTTGAAGATTGGCGGGCTGGGATTCGGCCGCATACATCGAATGCATCGAATGGCCGGCCTCGTGCGCCAAGGTGAATACGTCGGGAAGCGTCTTCGAGTAATTCAGGAGTATGAAGGGATGGAGGTTGGGCATCGACGACGAATACGCGCCGGTGCGTTTGCCTTCCTGTTCGTAGACGTCGACGAAACCGTCTTTGAGCACTTCCCGGGCTTTTGCCTGAAAATCCTTCGGGAAGGTTTTGATCGAGGCGAAGAAGAGCTCCTTGGCCTCATCGTATTCATATTCCTTGTCGGTCTTCACAAGGTCGAGGAAACGGTCGTAGGTGTGGAGGGTTTCCAATCCCAGGGCATCTTTGCGGAGCCGCAGATACTTCTTCACGGCGTCGGTCGTCGTCCTTGCGACGTTGACCAACGAATGGTACACCTCGACGGGGATCGCGTTGCCGAAGAGATAGCTTTCCAAGGTGGAGGAGTACTTGCGCGCCCTCATGACCGCAAGGTCGGCCTGAAGCACGTTCTTGTAGATGGAGGCATAGGTGTTCTTGTGAGCTTCGTAGTAGGAGAAGACGGATTCGAAGATCTCTTTGCGTTCTTCTGGGGAATCGCTCTTCTGGATGAAGGCGCGGTAGTTGCTGTTGGTGACCGTGACGATCTCGCCGGAATCGAGCATGACGTCGCCGTTTTCGATGTCGGCGACGGAAAGCGAGCTGTAGAGATCCCTGCCGGCGCGGAGCACCTGGTTGAAAGTGGCGATCAGCGCTTCGTTTTGGTCGTCCAGGATATGCTCTTGACGGCGGAAGAGCTTCTCGAATCCGAAACGGTATTCCTCGAGTTCGGGATGGCGCGTCACAAAACCCATGACGACTTCTTTGCCCAGGGCAATCAGTTCGGGTTCTTCGAAGCTGCAGGCTTGAGACAACTGGGACATCGCAATTTGAACCTTTTGAAGCCGCGCGGCATTTTCCATGTTCTTTTTGTTCAAATCGGAAAGAAGGCTGGCATATTGATAGACGCGAAGCCCCGTCGTTTGAATGTCCTTTTGAAGGACGAAGTATTCCACAAACGCCCGTTCGTCGTTCAAACGGCCTTTGTAGGCGGCGAGTTTCTGAATCACTTCCAGCGTTTTTTGGTAGGCTTGCTCATAATCCTGAAGTGTTGGAAAGAGGTATTTCAGGTCCCAATTCATCGATTTGTTTCCTTTCAAACTTGTGGCTTATGGGTACATTATACCACCAATTTCGAAATGGAGTATTCCTTTTATGCGCGCGTGTGATATAATGGTTGTGCAAAAGTTAGGAAAGCGAGGCCATCCGATGATTACGCTATACACCAGTTCGAGCTGCTCATCTTGCCGCAAAGCCAAAAAATGGCTCGAAGAAAACAAAATCCCTTACAAAGAAAAAAACATCGTCGGGATCAAACTGACCCGCGACGACATCATCAACATGTTGAAATTCTCGGAAAACGGCTTCGAAGACATCATCTCGACGCGTTCGAAGATCTTCAAGGACAACGAATTGGACACCGAGGAAATGCGCTTCGGCGAACTGGCCGACTTCATCATCGACAATCCGACGATTCTCAAGCGGCCGATCATCGTCAACGAGAAGATCATGCAGACGGGTTACAACGAAGACGAGATCCGCGCCTTCATCCCCCGCAAGTTCCGCGAACAGGTCCTCTGTGAAGAGTGCAAGGAAGACTGCGAATACAAGGAATGCATCAAGGACGCCACCAAGAAGATCAAGCGCGTCCGGTTGCTCTAGCCAGGAATCAAAACGAGTAGCCCTCGTTTTTTTTCTTTATTTCGTCGAATTGGGTGTAAGCGTTTTATCCGAGCCCTTATATTGAAAACAAAATGAAAATACGATACAATACAAGAGAAGGAAAAGAACACATTCCAATTGGAGGTAACACAATGTCTGTAAGAGTCGCCATCAACGGATTCGGTCGCATCGGCCGCCTGGCCTTCCGCGAAATGTTCGGGAATCCGGAGTTTGAAATCGTTGCGATCAATGATTTGACCGACGCGGAACAACTCGCCTATCTGCTCAAGTACGACAGCTCCCAAGGCCGCTACAAAGTCGACACCGTCGGCTTCGAGGGCGCCAACCTGGTCGTCGACGGTTTGAAATTCCCCGTCTTCGCCCAAAAAGATCCCGCCCTGCTTCCGTGGAAGGATCTGAAAGTCGACGTCGTTCTCGAATGCACCGGCTTCTTCACCGAAAAGGCAAAGGCCGAACTGCACATCCAGGCCGGCGCCCGCAAGGTCGTCATCTCCGCTCCGGCGAAGGAAAAGGAAGTTCCGACCGTCGTCTTCGGCGTCAACGAACAAACCCTGACCGGCAAGGAAACCGTCATCTCCGCCGCCTCCTGCACCACGAACTGCCTCGCTCCGATCGCCAAGATCCTTGAAGAGAACTTCGGCATCGTCAAAGGCTACATGACCACCGTCCACGCCTACACCAACGACCAGGTCACCCTGGACGCGCCGCACAAGGCCGGCATCGACTCCCGCAGAGGACGCGCCGCCGCCGCGAACATCGTTCCCTCGACGACCGGCGCCGCGAAGGCCGTCGGACTCGTGCTTCCGACCCTCAAGGGCAAACTCGACGGCATCGCCTTGCGCGTTCCCGTCATCACCGGCTCGATCGTCGACTTGGTCGTCGAACTGAAGAAGAACGTCACCGTCGCCGAAATCAACGCCGCCGTCAAGGCCGCGCAGTCTCCGACCGTCGGCTACACGGAAGATCCGATCGTCTCGACCGACGTCATCGGCATCCGTCAAGGCACGCTGTTCGATGCCCGTTCGACGAAGATCATGGAAGTCGACGGCAAGCAGCTCGTGAAGGTCTTCAGCTGGTACGACAACGAATCGTCGTTCACGGCGCAGATGATCCGTAGCCTCAAGTATTTCGCCCAACTGATCTAGCGTTTGAAAAAAGTATCCGGACGGATGCTTTTTTTCCAGAGAGGACTCCCGATGGCCTGGTTTGACGAAGCGTTCCGCACGATGGCAGACTGGGTCGCCGCCCACGGTTGGCTGGCGCCCTTTTTGGCGTTCGGCCTGCCGTTTCTGGAAGCCGCCCTGCCGTCGCTGCCGCTCACGTTGATCGTCGGGTTTCTGCTCGGCATCCTCTCGTCGGCCTACGGGACCCTGGCCGGCACGGCCGCGACGATCCTCATCGCCAGCCTCGGCTCGGCTTCCGGCATGTTCCTGATCTTCACCTTGATCCGCAAGACGATCACGCCTTCGCTTTCCAAGACGCTTCCCAAGCATCCTGTGGTCCAACGCTTCCTGAAGGCCGTCGACGACAAGCAGTCCTGGATGGTTTTCGCGTTTCTCGCCAATCCGTTCCTGCCTTCCTCGATCCTCAACTACCTGCTTGCCCTTTCGCCGATGAACGCAAGAAAATACATGATTCTTACGGCATCCTCGCGTATCGTCGTCATCACCTCGTTGGTGTTCCTTGGCAGTTTGCTTCGCATTCAGGAACATCCTTGGAACCTGCTATGGATGATGTTTTTCTATGGGCTATTGTTTTTGATTCATGCCCGAGTGTCCAAGCAACGAACCAAAACATCCTGACTCCGCGACTCGGAGTCTTTTTTTGAAAAAAATGTATAAACATGCTTGACAATTGATACTATGCATTGTATAGTATAATGCGTAAGGAGGTATCGAGATGGATGCCCAGCTGAAAAAAGGCCTGCTCGACCTCGTCGTGCTGGCCGTGCTCAAAGATGACGATTCCTACGGCTACAAAATCATTCAGGACGTTTCCAAACTCATCGAGCTCTCCGAGTCCACCCTGTATCCGATATTGAAGCGGCTCGACGAACAAGGACTCGTCACGACCTATTCCACCGAATACCAATCGCGACTCCGCAAGTACTACCGCATCACCCCGCAAGGCCACACCAAACTGAGGGAATCCGAAACGGACTTTCAGGAAATCAAACGCATTTACGACTTTATCTTACGGTGAGGGAACCATGGACAAATACGAATTTCTCTACAAGCTGGGCAAACAGCTCGACACCCAGCCGCATCAAGACAAAAAGGAAGTCCTCGGCTATTACGAGGAACTGATCCAGGACGCCATCGACTCGGGCGAATCGGAAAGTGCGTTCATCGACCGCCTCGGATCGGTCGAGAAAATCGCGCGGACCTTGAAAAAAGACCAGGCGTTCGTCGAAAACGTGAAGACGAAGCAGAACTACCAGCTTCAGAACGTGTTCTCCGCGACGGTCAAGATCATCGGCTACGGTTTGTTCTTCTTCGCGATGTTCGTCCTCGGCTCAATCGTGTTCTCGTTGTTTTCCTCGGGCCTGTCGCTCATGTTCTTCGCAGCGCTTCGTCTCGTCACGATCCTGACCGGGGGATTCGAGTTGAACAACGTGTTGATGTTCGCCGGATTGATCCTGCTAGGACTCGGATTGATCCTTCTGGGATGGTGGCTCGCCCGCTGGATGCTCAAAGAAGCCAAAGGCAAACTCGAAAAACTATTGGAGGCCGTTCAGAGCCTCTTCAAGAAAGAAGGGAACTAAATGAAAGTCTTATTGAAAGTCGGGCTCTTGCTCGTCATCGTCGGCGCCTTCCTGTTCGGCGTGTTCTACGTGGCCTGCGGTTCGGCTCAGCTGCCTTCCGCCAACGACGATTATGAACTCGTCGAACAATCCTACGATCCCATTTATGACAACCTCGTGATCGACATGGACAACAAGTACATCCAGTTGATCGAAGGCGAAACGGATCGGATTCTCGTTGCCTACTATGTGTCCGAAAAGGACCGCGTCGATGTCGAAGACGACGGCGACACCTTGGAATTCGTCAACGACGTCGACCGCATCTTCGGGTGGTTCTTCTTCGGATGGACGAACTGGACGATCAATCAGGAGTATCGGAAGTTCATCGTCACCGTTCCGGCCGGATGGGCTCCCAATCTGGGCATCGAAACGTCCAACGGTTCGATCTCGATCGGACGTCACGCCGCTTACGGCGACGTCGATCTGAACTCCTCCAACGGCGCCATCACCGTCGGCGACATCGATTTGATCGGCGAAATCAACGTCTACACCTCCAACGGCACGATCGAACTTGCGAACCTTCCGAGCGCGGACATCGTCAAAGTCAGAACCTCGAACGGCGTCGTATCCATCGCGAACGTGACGGCTGCGCGTTTGGAAGCGACCAGTTCCAACGGCCGCATCACGGTGAACTCCTCGAGCATCGCCGGACTGCTCAAACTGAAGACGTCCAACGGCCGGATCATCGTCGAAGAGACCGAGGTCTACGATTTGGAGGCCAATACTTCCAACGGCGACATCGACATCACGCTTCTCGGCCATGAAAACGACTTCCACATCCAGATGTCGACCTCGCTGGGCAAACGCTACCTGAACGGTCTTGCCGTCGACGACGGATCGATCCATCCCGAACAAAGCCGCGATCTGATCGCCTCGACTTCCAACGGCGACGTCCGCGTCGACTTCGAATGAAGGAGCACGATTTCTCGTGCTTTTTCTTTTTTTTGAACGGTTTGTGGTATAATAACACCAACGAAACGGAGTGATTCCCATGTCCATCCAAGATGCCATCCTGCGCCGCCGGGAAGTCTTGTTCGCCCGCATGGAAGAAGGCAGCTTCGCCATCTTCTTCGCCGGCGAAGCCCCTCACAAAACGACCGATCAATATTATCCTTTCACCGTCAACCGGAATTTTCACTACCTGACGGGTCTTTCGCGCGAGCAGTTCGTCCTTGTTTTGATCAAGGGCGCCGCGAAGTCGTTCGAGTATCTTTTCATCGAAGAACCTTCCGACTACGCGACCAAATGGCTCGGCAGACGGATGACCAAAGAAGAGGCCTCTGCCATTTGCGGAATCCCCTCAACGCAAATCCTGTATTTGGATGCCTTCCAGAATTTCCTGGTTCAGAATGTCCTGACCAATTCACGACGCGCGCTGACGGTTTCGCCCAAAATTCTTTATCTCGACCTCTATCGCCACAAACCCCTCGTGAAGTCCTACGCGCTTTCGCGGATGGAAGCCTTCCTTTCCGCCTATCCCGAACTTCAAGTGAAAAACGCCTGCGATCATCTGGATGCGCTGCGTCTCTATAAGGACGACGTCGAAATCGCGTTGATCCAGCAAGCGATCGATGTTCAGGAACAGGCCGTCCGCTCACTCTACAAACTGGCGAAGAACGCGACCAACGAAGCCGAGTTCGAAGCCTTGTTCGAATACGAGCTCAAGCGCCGCGGATCCGACGGGAACAGCTTCAACCCGATCGTCGCCGCCGGCAAGAACGCCGCCGTCCTTCACTACGAGGACAACGACAAGCCGATCGAACAAGGAGCCCTGATCCTGTGCGACATGGGCGCGCTCGTCAAGTGCTACGCCTCCGACATCACCCGGACCTTCCCGCAGGGAGGGCGTTTCACGCCGCGCCAGAAACAACTCTATGAACTCGTCCTGTCCGTGAACAAGGCCTGCGTCGATGCGGTCAAACCCGGCATCTTCGTCGCCGATCTGAACGCGCTCGCCAAACGGCTTCTCGCCGAAGGCGCGAAAGCGATCGGCCTGATCGACGATCTGACGCAAATCGATCAATACTACTATCACAACGTGTCGCATTATCTGGGACTCGACGTCCACGACGTCGGCACCTATCAGGTTCCTCTGAAGGAAGGCGTCGTCCTGACGATCGAGCCCGGCATCTACGTCGAGGCCGAAGGCATCGGCATCCGCATCGAAGACAACGTCCTGGTCACCAAGGACGGCCACATCAACCTGAGCCGGAACATTTCCAAGGAAGTTGCCGAACTGGAAGCGCTTATCCAAGCTTGATCGGGGGAACGACATGCCGCATGTGGAAGGCTTGATCCGGTCCTACCTGTTCTTTAACGAAGAGAACGGCTATTCCGTCATCAAGCTCGAGATCATCGACACCAACGAACCCAAACTCCTGTATTACCAACCCACCGTCGTCGTTAGTGGGTTTTTTCCTCGATTGGAGACGGGCGCAAGATATCGTTTCGACGGCGAATACGTCGATCATCCGAAGTACGGCACCCAATACAAAGCCTCCCGCTTCGAGCGGATCATGGAAAACACCAAGGACGGGATCGTCGAATACCTTGCCTCGGACTTGTTCAAAGGGATTGGTCCGAAGACCGCGAAGCAGATCGTGGACACGCTCGGACTCGACTGCCTCGATCAAATCGCCGCCAATCCCGACGTCCTCGACAAGGTCAAAAAACTTTCCGCCCCCAAAAAGAAGACGATCTACGAGACCCTTCGAAGCAATCGTCTACTCGAATCGACGTTGATCTGGCTCTACGGCTTCGAGATTTCGCCGAAGATGAGCTTCAAGATCATCGACCGCTACGGCTACAAGACCGTCGACGTCGTCAAGAACAATCCCTACGTCCTGATCGACGAGGTCGAAGGCATCGGCTTCAAACGCGCCGACGACATCGGCCTGAAGATCGGGTTTCCGACCGACAGTCCGCTGCGCGTCCGCGCCGTGCTCTATTACCTTTTGAACGAATATCTGAACAAATACGGCGACACCCTGCTCGCGAAAGCCAAACTGGTCGAGTTCACGCTCGCGTTCCTCAACCGGGGCGAGACGTTGCCGGTGGAAGCGGCGTTGGTGGAATCGATTTTGAACGAGGAGATCGACAAGGGCCGGCTGATCGAACAGGGCGACGTGGTCCTTTTGAAGCGCATCTACGAAGCGGAGCGCGATCTGGCGATGAAACTGAAGGAAATCGCCCAGCGCGACGTCGAACCTCTCGACGAATCGCTGATCGACGAGCAGATCGGCTTTTCGGAAGCGCGCATGGACTACGCCCTCACCGAAGAACAGAAGAAAGCCGTCAAACAAGCCTTTCGTTCCCGCCTCGTCGTCATCACCGGCGGCCCGGGCACGGGCAAGACGACGATCGTCAAAACCATCGTCGAGGTGTACCGCGCGCTGCTTTCAAAACGCACGCAGCCGTTGTCGGTACGGCTTGCCGCACCGACCGGAAAGGCGGCCAAACGGCTTGCGGACGCGACCGGAGAAGACGCTTCGACGATCCACCGCCTGCTAGGCTACGATTATTCGGGCATCTTCGCCTGCGATGCGGATCACCCGCTCGAAGGTTCGTTCTTCATCGTTGACGAAGCCTCGATGATGGATGTCCTCCTCGCCCGGCAGTTCTTCCTGTCGATCCCCAAGGATGCGTCCGTGATCGTCGTCGGCGACGAGAATCAGCTGCCTTCCGTCGGTCCGGGACAGGTGCTCGCGGATTTGATCGCCAGCGGCGTTTGTCCCGTGGTGCGATTGACGAAAATCCACCG
>Ga0116204_1002069_pt1 | contig 10985 bp, 12 predicted proteins | sample LakKivwa52mmetaG_FD_94481 | JGI IMG/M metagenome (GOLD analysis project Ga0116204, IMG submission 94481) | Anoxic lake water microbial communities from Lake Kivu, Rwanda to study Microbial Dark Matter (Phase II) - Lake Kivu water 52m metaG | ecosystem: Environmental > Aquatic > Freshwater > Lake... | reverse complement strand
TCGAGTATGAATAACCATGAAAAAGAAACCAAATCAAAAACCATATAAACTTGATAATGCCGTCGCTAGACGAGTAACCGTCGTTACTTTGGCATATTTGTTATTCATGACCATCGTTTGGGGCACGATTGCCAGACAATTCCCTAACGGCATCCAACCCAACTGGCTGTTGTGGCTCGTGATTGGTCTATCAATCATCTTTTATTTAGCCTCAATTATCACCGTTGAGTTGATTTACTACAAAAGGAGTAAATAGTGGCCCTCCTTTCAATCAAAAACCTATCTTTTTCCTACGATGGCCACATCGACGTTTTAAAAAACGTCAATCTTGACATCGAGGCTGGAAGTTATGTTTCGATTATCGGTCATAACGGCAGCGGTAAATCAACGCTAGCTAAACTCATCGTCGGACTAATCGAAGCCAAGCGCGGCGAAATTTTTTTATTTGACCAACTTCTTTCACCGAAAACCATCAATGATTTAAGACCGCGGTTAGGCATTGTCTTCCAAAACCCCGACAATCAGTTTATCGGAGCGACAGTCGCTGATGACATCGCGTTTGGACTGGAAAATCGGCAAGTGCCCCATGCTGACATGCAACCTCTAATCGACGAATTTGCCGCGAAAGTTAAAATGACCGATTTTCTCGATAAAGAGCCGAGCAATTTGTCGGGTGGTCAAAAACAGCGCGTCGCTATCGCCGGCGTTTTAGCAATGAAGCCGGAACTTATCATCATGGACGAAGCAACGGCGATGCTTGACCCCAAAGGAAAACGCGAAATCCGTGACATCGCCATCGAGATGAAAAAACATGATCCAAATCTGACAATCGTTTCGATTACCCACGATATCGAAGAAGCCTATCGTAGTGATGAAATCATCGTTTTAAACGAGGGAACAATCGCGTTACGAGGAAAACCGGAGGAAGTGTTTTCCAAACGCGACGAACTACGGGCTATCGACCTTGATATTCCCTTTGTCATGAAGATGAAGGAAGCACTCGAAAAAGAGGGCGTCAATGTCACGAGCGCAAAATCAATCAAACAACTGGCGGCTATCTTATGCCGATAAAATTCAGCGACGTATTTTATGTATATTCCCCGAAGACTCCGTTTCAATTTGAAGCGCTTCGCGGCGTTAACATCGACATTAAGGACCATTCATTCACGGCGATTGTCGGTCATACCGGCAGTGGTAAATCAACTTTGATACAACATATCAATGCCTTGCTTTTACCAACCAGCGGCACGATTCAAGTCGATGACATGACGATAAAGGCCAAAGAAAAGGTTAAGCAAATTAAGAAGTTCCGCAAACATGCGGGACTCGTGTTCCAATTTCCTGAATATCAACTATTTGAAGAATCGATTGAAAAAGACGTGGCCTTTGGTCCTCGAAACTTTGGCGACGATGAAAAAACAGCGCTTGAAAAAGCTCATAAAGCGCTACGCGAAGTTGGCATTGACGATGATTTATTCAAACGCTCGCCATTTGAACTATCAGGCGGACAGCGGCGCCGCGTCGCCATCGCCGGCATCATCGCCATGGAACCGAAAGTGCTCGTGTTAGATGAGCCGACCGCCGGACTCGATCCGCGTGGCGCTCAAGAGATGATGGACCTATTTGACAAGATTCATCAAGGCGGCACCACCGTCGTTTTGGTTACCCACGACATGAATATCGTACTTAGATACGCCAGCGATGTCATTGTCATGAAAGATGGCGCTATCGTCAAAGTGACCGATCCACTCTCGCTATTTGAAGGCGACTATGAAGACTATAACCTTGAAATTCCTAATCTCTACCATTTTGCGAAACTGCTGAAAAACGGCGGTTACCAGTTCGATATGCGCAATATTCGAACGATTGAAGACATGGCTAAAATCGTCAAAGGTGGTTATCACCGTGGCTAATATCGCACTAGGACGATACGTTCCTTATAATTCGTTTATCCACCGCCTGGATCCGCGCTTGAAACTATTTGGCTTAATCGTGCTGATGGTTGGCATCTTTATCAAGTTTGTCAACGTGCCCATGAACTTCATCGTTTATGGCCTTATTTTCATATTGATTGCCATGATGATGATGGTTAGTCGCATTAAGTTCAAAACGCTATTTAAACAATTGAAAGCGTTATGGATCATGATCACTTTCTTGTTAATCATTAACACAATCGTTCCCAACTCTGGCGCGATTGCCTTCTCAATCGGTTCGTGGAATATCTATTGGAACGCGATTTTCCAAACGTTATATATCGTGATTCGTTTAGTGTTGATGATTGCCCTTACAATGGTGCTCACCTCAACGACGCGTCCGCTTGATTTGACGTATGCCATCGAATGGTATTTGCTACCATTTAAAGTAATACGATTCCCGACTCATGAAATCGCGATGACGATATCGATTGCCTTGCGATTTATCCCCACGTTACTTGATGAAACCTACCGCATCATGAAAGCACAGGCGAGCCGCGGCGTTGATTTCGTCAGCGGCAAACTATCCGAAAAAGTGCGGGCGATTGTGTCGCTGATTGTACCCCTATTCATCTCCGCCTTCCAACGAAGCGAAGAACTTGCTAACGCCATGGAAGCGCGTGGGTATAACCCCAGTGGTAAAAGAACGCGATATCGCGTGATGAAGTGGCGCGTGCCTGATTCGGTCGCCCTATTATTCGTTGTCGGCTTATTATCGGGTATCATCGTGCTTGCGGCACTGAAGGTCGATTTCGTAGCGATTATCGGAAACTTGTTTTAACGATGAGAGTGTTGGGTATTGTTGCCTATGATGGCACTAACTATAATGGCTGGCAGCGCCAACCAGACGAACCATCGATCCAAGGCGAAATCGAGCGGGTGCTGAGCCTAATCTTGGATACGCATATCGAAGTCTATGGTAGCGGTCGTACCGACCGCGGCGTTCACGCAAAAGGACAAACTTTTCACTTCGATATCGACAAACCATTCGATCTAAATAAGCTTCTAGTCGGATTCAATTCGCTTATTAACAAAGACATTCGTTTGCTGAAACTCAAACGCGCAAAAAGCGATTTCCACGCTCGCTATTATGCCAAAGGAAAAATTTATTACTATTTGATCAACAATGGTGAGTATTCGCCGTTTGACCGTCAATATTGCATGCAAATACGAGCTCAATTAGATATTAAGGCGATGCAAAAGGCCGCGCAATTATTCGTCGGAAGCCACAACTTTCAAGATTTCACAACCAAGGAAGAAGACAAAGACGGATATATCAGAACAATCAATGACATTTCGATTAAAACCAAAGGCAAACTCATTCGAATCGATATCGAAGGATCAGGTTTCATGACCTATATGATTCGGTTCATCGTCGGGACGCTTATTGCCATCGGAAACGGAAGAGAGGACGAATCGTTTATCAATCGTCATCTTGATAGCGCAACTCGTGACATAATCAGTTACAAAGCAGAAGCGCAAGGCTTATATTTATACCGGGTACTTTACAAATGAATGGAAAAATCGATTACTGTTACCACACGCACACGTATCGGTGCGGCCATGCTGTTGGCCGTGATGAAGACTACGTAATAAATGCCATCAAATCAGGTATTAAGGTGCTTGGTTTTTCCGATCACATTTTCTATCCAGGCATTAAGCAGTACGGCTCTCGTGGAAACTATGAAGAGATGGAAGGTTACGTCAACTCCATCAGTGACCTTAAAGACCAATATGCCGATGACATATTGATTCATCTAGGGTTTGAAGCCGAGTATTACCGCGATTTTGATTATTACTACAAAGAATTGCTCCGCACAGGCATCGTCGATTATCTGATTTTGGCGCAACATTACCGCTATAACCACGGACGCTTGACCCACTACTATGGTCACAGTCGCACCGCCGAAGATATACGCGAATACGGACGCGAACTTATCAAAGGCATGGAAACGAAATTATTCAAATACGTCGCCCATCCTGATTTGTTCATGGCTAGCTATCCGTTCGGCTTCGATGAAGCCGCGAAAGAAGTCAGCGAAGCAATCTGCCAAGCGGCGATACGCTTAGACATACCTTTGGAACTAAACATGGGAGCGATTCGTTTTGCGGGACAACGACTGATCGGAAACGAACAACGCTATATGTATCCCTACATCCCGTTTTGGGAAACGGCAAAACGATACGGCGTTAAAGTCATCGTCGGCATCGATGCCCATGATCCCCGCGACTTTCTCGACTCGCGGATCACCATCATGACCGAGATCGTTAAAGAACTCGATTTGAAACATATCGATCGCCTCGATATTTAGACTAATTTAGGTGATATAATAACGGCGTTATAGGAGTTAATTTTATGGGAAGACATTTTGAAGTGCGCGCAGCGGCCATGGCGGCTACCGGCGCGAAAAAAAGCGCCCTTTACATGCGGGCCAGCAAAGAAATCTACATGGCGGCGAAAAGCGGGTTGCCTGATCCAGATAGCAACTTGGCATTACGTAGTGCCATCGATAAATTCAAGGGACAAAGCGTTCCCAAAGACGTAATCGAACGAGCGATTAAAAAAGCCTCGGGCGGCGATGCCGAAGCCTATGTCGGTGGTCGTTATGAAGCGTTTGGTCCCGGTAATAGTTATATCATCATCGAAACATTAACCGATAACGTCAATCGGGCGTTTATCGATGTGCGGACCGCCGTTACCAGAAAAGGCGGGCATCTCGGCACGGTCGCCTATAACTTCACCGAGGCCGGACTACTCGTTTTCAAAGGCGACAATCCCGAACAAATCGGAGAAACGCTCATCTTAGCAGACGTCGACGTCACCGATATTTCAGGCGGCGATGGCATTGTCGAAATTCAAGTTTCACCCACCTCGCTTGGTGCCGCTAAAGCGGCTTTAAAAGAGTTGGGCATTGAAGAATTCGACGTATGCGAAATCGCGATGCTACCAAACGAAACGATTAAACTCGATGGCGAACACCTCGATACTTTCAAGGCTTTGCTCGATGTGCTCGATGAGCTTCAAGACGTGCAAAACGTCTATCATAACGTCGAACTTTAGCATTTTCCCATCTATTAATCACAGGCAAGTCCATATCCTTCCTTGATATGTAACTTTCATTTGACTTTATATATTCATATAAGTATTATTGTATTCGGCACAAATTGCCTAAATTGTAGTCCCGGTAAGAATACAGTTTGGTAAGGAGGAACCAACATGCTGCGTCAAACAACAATTTCAAAGAAAGAAGACATCGTCCGTAAATGGTATGTCGTCGATGCGACCGACAAACCATTAGGACGTTTAGCGAGTGAAATCGCCATCGTGCTCATCGGCAAGCATAAACCCACGTTTACGCCTAACGTCGACTGTGGTGATTTTGTCATTATCACCAACGCCGAGAAGGTCGGTTTGTCAGGTGACAAGTTGAACACCAAAAACTATTACAACGTCTCCGGTTATGCCGGTGGATTACGTACTAGAAGCGCCAAAGAAATGGTCGAAAAGTATCCCGTGGAAATGGTCGAACGGGCCGTCTGGGGCATGGTACCCAAAGGTCGTTTAGGCCGTCAAATCATCAAGAAGCTATTCGTCTACAAAGGGGCGGAACATCCCCACGAAGCACAAAAACCAGAATCGTTTGTGCTCCGGCACCTGTAAGGAGAACTTAACTCATGGCAACGAAGAAAAAAGAAATCGTCCAATACTACGGAACCGGTCGTCGTAAATCGTCAATCGCCCGTGTCTATGTCAAATCAGGCACCGGCACAATCACCGTCAATGGCCGTCCCGTTAAAGAATACATGCCGTATGAAACACTGGTCATGGATTTAATGCAACCGCTTGTGCTGACGAATAACGCCGACAAATTCGATGTCGACGCCACCGTCATCGGCGGAGGATTCACCGGTCAAGCCGGCGCCATCCGTTTAGGCATCGCCCGCGCCTTACTCGAAAGCGGCGCCGAACGTACGACGCTGAAAGTCGCTGGAATGTTAACCCGTGACAGCCGCGCCAAAGAACGTAAGAAGTACGGTCTGAAAGCCGCGCGTCGCGCTCCGCAATTCAGCAAACGTTAATCAAAGATTAAAACCCATGGTAAGCAACCGTGGGTTTTTCTTTTTTGGTCATGATTTTGGGATTGTTTATGGTTGAAATCCTAATAATCATATTGTATATTGTATAGGCACATAAATGGGCCTTTAGCTCAGTTGGTTAGAGCGCGCCCCTGATAAGGGCGAGGTCGATAGTTCAAATCTATTAAGGCCCACCATTTATGTAAGATCATTGGGCCCGAACGAGGCCCTTTTCTTTAGGACGAATATGTTACAGGCACTCCGCGATAAAAAGTTTATGAAACGCTTCTTCGCCATCACCTTCCCGGTCATGGTCCAGACGCTCGTTTCCTTTATCGTCACTTTCGTCGATAACATTATGGTCGGCGGCGTTTCTAACGAAGCCGTCAGCGCCGTGTATGCCGTCAACCAAGCCTCGTTTTTGTTTTTCGTCGTCAGCTATGGACTCTTTAGCGGCGCTGCCATCTATGTCCAGCAATTTGCCGGTGCCAAAGACGTTAAGCACTTACGGCAAGCATTTTTGTTCAAAATCGTGATTGGCACGGCATTTTTAATCGTATCGTTACCATTACTTTATTCATTTGGCTCACAACTAGTCACCTTCTATTCGCGCTCAGACGTTAACCAAGCCGGGATTTTAGCCCAAGCCGCCCTTTATATGCCGATATTGTTTTTAAGTTATATTCCGCTGATTTATGCGACATCTTATGCCTCCACTTTAAGAGAAACCGGTCGTACGAAACTACCAATGATTGTTGGTGTCATTGCCCTTGCGGCAAATGCTGCGCTGAATGCGTTATTCATATATGGATTGCGGCTTGGCGTCGTTGGCGCCGCACTAGCAACGGTCATCGCTCGATTGATTGAAGCGGGGGCGATCATCTTAATCGCTCACCACAAGAAGATGGATTTTTGCCATGGCGTCTATCGCCAGTTCAAGATCGAGCCGAAACTATTCCGACTCATCGCCAAAAAAATGTGGCCGCTGCTCATTAATGAAATTTTGTGGTCGACTGGCATGATTATGCAAAGTCTGAGTTTTGCCGAACGGGACAATGTTTTGTCGGCTTTATCAATCTTTTCAACGACCAACGAAATATTCGGTATCGTATTTGCGGGACTAGGTGTGGGAATTTCAGTTATCGTTGGTTCAGCCCTTGGTGCTGGTCAGATAAAAGAAGCCAAGGAAGACACCAAAAAACTCATCGGACTCGGTGTTTTCATCTCTTTAATTGTTGGCGGCATTATGATTATACTGTCGCCATTTATCCCGAAACTTTGGGTTGAAGTCAATGCCAGTCAACAACTTTTAGCGACGCAGATGATCATCGTCTATGGCATTTTCTTATCGGTTTATAGCGTTTGCGTCAGCGCGTATCAAATACTTAGAGCTGGTGGTAAGACGGCTCAAACGATGCTGATGGACTCGGGACTTATGTGGGCTGGCACAGTTCCGCTAGCTTGGGCGTTAGCGCTTTTTACCAATCTTCCGCTCGTACTCATGATTATGATTTTGCAAACGGTTGACTTAATAAAAATGACGCTTGGTTTGTACCTAGTTAAGCTTGGGCATTGGGCTAACAATCTGACGATTGAGGTCACGACTCCAACAATCATGTCTCCGCTTAATGATTTATTGAAATGAGCGGTGGCCTTTGCTATCATTATTTAGCGTTGGACACTTAGCTCAGTCGGGAGAGCGTTTCCTTCACACGGAAGAGGTCGTGGGTTCGATCCCCTCAGTGTCCACCATTCTATGTGCCGCTGTAGCTCAGTTGGTAGAGCAATTGACTTGTAATCATTAGGTCGGAGGTTCGATTCCTCTCGGCGGCACCATTAGGGGATATGGCGAAATTGGCAGACGCGCGAGACTTAGGATCTCGTGGGGCGACCCGTGCAGGTTCAAGTCCTGTTATCCCCACCAAAACTTGAAAAAATACTTGATGGACAACATTAAAGCGATTAAGACGTCGGATGATATCCGACGTTTTTTCGTATGATTGCCATTGCCTTAAGCAAGCGTTTGTGGTTTGATATACACATATCCATTGTTATCGTTATTCGCTTCATGAGGAGTTAAATATTTATGATGAAACGGAATGGCCTAATCGTCACATTAATGGCGACGGTGGCAACTTTGCTAAGTTTTTTTGTTCTATTGACGCCGATTCCATCGGCAGCGGCTGACGGCTTTTCGGCGGTGGCCGCCGCTAGTTACATCAGCGAGATTTCCAAAGAACCACATGCCACTAGCGACGAGGAAGCGCACGAGCGCGTCCGATTATATCTTAAAGACACATTATCGGGATTCATTGGAGTAAGCAATGTCACCGAAATGAACTATGACAAAGACGATGTCGGTGATGGATGCGAATATGACATCAAGAACTTATTGGGCGTTATCCAAGGTAGTTCCGATACCGGAATCTTACTCGTGGCTCACTATGATTCGCGCGGTCATATTGGCCGAGCGGGCGAATTAGGACGTTCTTATGGAGCGGCCGATGACGGATATGGTCTTGCAACAATGCTTGAAGTAGCGCGGTTGTATGGAAATAAATCATTGACCAATTCCATTTATCTTTTGTTCACAGATGGCGAAGAAACCGGACTTTACGGAGCGCGCATGGCGGCCAGCGAAACCGCATTGATGGACAAAATCGGATTTGTGATCAACATTGAAGCGCGTGGAATCCAAGGCGCGGCCTATATGTTTGAAACGAGTGTTAAAAACGACAAAGTCATTGAATTTTATCGTCATGCTGAACTACCAGTGTCATATAGTTTGGCCACCGCAGTTTATACCGTCATGCCGAACATGACCGATTTCACCGAGTTTTTAGCGATTGGAAAAGCCGGTGTTAATTTTGCGGTGCTTGATGGTCTTTATTACTACCACACCCCGCTTGACAAGTTCGATAATATTAATCTTTCGAGCATCCAACACTATGGGCAACAAATCGTTCCGCTAGTCGAAGAATTCGTCAATAACGCCAAGTATTCGGCGATTAATTATTTTACTGGTACTAGCGACCATGTGTTTTTCACGCTATTCCCGAATATCTTCATCAATTACTCGGAAACGTTTGCCATTATTCTCAATTTCATCATTTTAGCCGCTTTAATCGGTCTTGTTATCATGTTAATCATGAGTAAAAAGATTACGGCGCTTGGAACATTGAAACAGACCGGTTATGTGTTTGGCACATTAACAATTGCTGCGATTTTTGGTTTGTTGGCCTCAAGGTTCATTGCCTTTGTCGGCCGCGTGCCGTGGTCATTGACTTATGTGAGAATGCAAGGCACGGAACTGCCGACATTATTAATCATGGGATTAGTCACCCTTGGCGTCTGGTTTGCCCTCAAGAAATGGCATGGTACACCTGCGAAAAAGACGGAGCTATTGATCGCCGGAACGAGCGTCAATTTACTTCTAGCCATCGTGACGGGATTCGTCCTTTCAGGCGCCTCGTTTTTGTTCATGATTCCGGCCCTGTTATCAGTCATTGCCTTATGGGTGCAAACGCTTTGCACAAAGCACTTCGTAAAACATATAGCTTTTGGCGTTGTAACTTTTATAAGCATTTTATTGGCTTTGCCAATTTTATATTCATTGTTCTTAGCGCTGACGGTCGGGGGCCTATTGGCACTGCTTGTCATTTTAGTGCTCTTCCTCGCGGTCGTGATTCCTTCGGTCCAGCTACAACTAACGCTTGAATAAGCAATCGACCTGATTCGAAAAATTGTTGTATATCGACCCATATCCATTTGGTATCCTATGGATATGGGTTCTTTTATTGATATATTGTTAGAAATATTTCCCGAGGCCGATCGATTCGTACTCATTGGTCCTAGCGCTACGTATGAGAACGGGGAAATGGTTTCTTGCTTCCCACTGACACCATCCCAAGCCAATAGGTTGCTTGATCAAGTGATTGACGAAGAAACATCATCGCTAAAACATCGCTTTAATCAAATGTCAAAACAAGAAAAAGCCGAACTGCCAACATTCGATGTGCTGATAAGTAATATAAAATCAGACGTAAAAACTCATGTTCAAAAAGTATGTGAGCGACGCCTTGAACCTGATGAAAGTCCATATGCCTGCGACGAATTTGGCGAAGGGAAGATGCACTATAAACAACCGACTTCTCTTTGGCATTTTTACCATTCTATCGGAAGTATCTATGAGAGCGTGATTCCAATCCTTGACAAGATGGTCGCTCACAAGGAAAAAATGAATCCCCTCGAAGTATTTAATAATGCCAAACACGAACGAATCAGGCACAGCCTGATAAACTATGAACCATCTTTTTCTTGGCATTGTACCAAAACCTCATTGCCCGCAATTGTCTATCACTTCAAGCTTGACGCGAATGCCTTCGTTTGGTTATCTTCGCGTCAAGATATTTACGATTTTGACCTTCTCGACGATTTTGCGCTTTATCAAGGAGACAAATTGCTATTCTCATCGTGCACACACGAACGCTTTTGTGACGCTATCGGGTCAAAAAATCCACTTTGACAAATACCTAGTATCTGCTTTATTGTGAAATCAAGGATGTTTCGTTATGCCATTTTCGATTACGCGCGATGACATTGCCAAACTTAACACTGACGCCATCGTTAACTCAACGGGCGGTCTCTCAATTTTGGGTGGCGCCGAAGCCTCTATCTCACAAGCTGGAGGACCAGATTTCATCACTGCCCGCGAAGCTTTGGGCGAACTATTGGTGGGTGAAACCAAAGTCACGCCAGGATTTAACCTTCCATCAAAATACGTCATCCATGTTCGTGGTCCAATTCATAAAAATGGTAGTAACTTAGAGATATCGCTACTCGAACTCGTATATCTTGACGCCTTGCAAACCGCGGAAAAACTGGGCTGTCAGTCGATCGCTTTTCCCCTAATCGGCTCAGGCGCTCACAATTTTC
>Ga0116204_1002068_pt1 | contig 10992 bp, 13 predicted proteins | sample LakKivwa52mmetaG_FD_94481 | JGI IMG/M metagenome (GOLD analysis project Ga0116204, IMG submission 94481) | Anoxic lake water microbial communities from Lake Kivu, Rwanda to study Microbial Dark Matter (Phase II) - Lake Kivu water 52m metaG | ecosystem: Environmental > Aquatic > Freshwater > Lake... | reverse complement strand
ATATTGGTCTGTGGAACAGGCATCGGAATGTCGATTGCGGCCAATAAGATTGCGGGGGTTCGAGCAGCCGCATGCCAATCGTTGTTTTGCGCTCAAGCGACTAGAGAACACAACAACGCAAACATCTTATGCGTTGGGTCGAGAAGCAACTCCATTGATGAAGTACTTGAATTTGTCGATACGTTTCTATTGACTCCATTCTCCAATGGGGAACGGCATGTGAAGCGCGTAGAATTAATCACGAAATTGGAGGAGGAGCACCAATGATTCCATCGATGCTAACGATTATTAATCACCCACTTTTAGAACATAAAATGGCAATAATCCGGAATAAAACAACGGATACGAAAACATTTCGAGAAAACTTAAATGAAATTGGTAGTTTAGTCACCTATGAGATTACTCGCGATTTAGCTACCAAACCAATTGAAGTAGAAACTCCGATTGCGACAACTACCTGCCAAATGTTAGCAAATGAAGTTGTCATTGTCGCGATTCTTCGAGCGGGACTCGGGATGGTCGATGGGATTCACACTGTGATACCTACCGCCAAAATTGGTCATATCGGGTTATGGCGTGATGAAACAACCCTTCTTCCTCATGAGTATTATTTGAAACTTCCTCCTCATATCGAATCCGCAACCGTTTTGATTGTCGATCCGATGTTAGCAACAGGAGGTTCTGCAGTAGCGGCGATTGACCAAGTCAAACGTTTAGGAGCGAAAGATATTCGCTTTGTTGGTTTGGTTGGCGCTCCTGAAGGTGTCACGGCTATCCATGATAAGCATCCTGATGTACACGTATATTTAGTCAAGTTAGACAGTCATCTTAATTCCATTGGATATATTGTTCCTGGACTTGGGGATTGTGGCGACCGACTGTTTGGAACGAAGTGAGAATTTGAAAAAAGGTTCATCGAAAGAACAAGCGAAAGTGATTCACATGATGGTTCAGTTTTTTTCTGAAACCTTTGTCGGGATGGCGATTGGCTATTTTATCGGCAAGTGGTTGGATTCCATCTTTTTCCCCAATCAACAAACGTTAACCATCCTCTTGGTTGTGATTGGGGTTTTTGCTGGCCTTCGAAACCTGATTATCCGGGCGATTGCCTTCACGAAAGGAGAAACCGATGAAACAAAAGACCAACGTCATTGAGAAAACCATCCTATTTTCTTGGCCTTACACGATCGTCGTAGCGACGGGAATCTATCTTTTCACCTCGAACTGGGATTTTGTGACGAGTTTTCTTTTAGGTGCAGTTGCTTCTTTATTAATGAGTTCATGGAATTATCGTTGGATGAAACGAGCGTATTTAGAAGCACCCACGCTGATTCAACGTCATTATATTCTTTCTTATGTCATTCGCTTTGTTTTATTTGGAGTCTTGCTTTATATTACAGCAACCAATCCACAATCTTGGAATGTATATTTTACCGCAGTTGGAATTTTAACCTATCGGATTGTTTTAGTACCGGTTGTGTTAATCTTTGGACGCACGGAAGGGGGGGATGATGTTGGTTGATAATTTTAAGCTCATTGCTCAACCGGCCCCAAACCTTGTTTCGTCCGTGATTATCATTTTGGTATTAGGAATAGCGTTTATTTTGATAGGCAAAAGAGTAGATCGGCTTGATCCGAAAGAAACGCCAAAAGGATTTATGTTAGCGATGATTCTCCTTGTGGACACCTTTAATAAGTTCATTAAAGAGCAATTACCGGGAAGTCGATTTAAAGTCTTTGCGCCCTATTTATTCACCATTTTAATTTACTTAGCTTTTGCCAATACGGTATCCTTATTTGGATTGAATCCCCCACTCGCGAACCTCGGGGTTGCCCTCTCCTTTTCGGTGATGTCGTTAGTGATGATTAAGTTCTCTGAAATGAAATACCAAGGACTAAAAAAGAAACTACGTTCCTTGCTCGGACCTGTCCTCGTGATTAGTCCCTTGATGTTACCGATTAATTTGATTGGGGAAATTTCCACACCAGTAACCATGGGAATGCGTTTGTTTGGAAATCTAATGAGTGGTACGATTGTTTCGATTATGGTTTATACGGCTTTACATTGGATTTTAGGAATTTTTGCTGGGATTTTCGTTCATGCCATCTTCGATATTTTCTTTGGTTTGATTCAAGCCTTTGTCTTCTTTATGTTGTCACTTGTCAACATATCGATGGCATCGGATGCATAAAAATATATTAGGAGGAACTACCATGCTATTAAATGTATTAGAAGGTTTTGCCCGTTTTCTCACAGAATATAATGAACACTTTGCTTCTGGGATGGCTTATCTCGGCGCTGGTATTGCTATGATTGCTGGGTTTGGACCTGGAATTGGTCAAGGATTCGCATCTGGGAAAGCCGCTGAAGCTGTTGCTCGTCAACCCGAAGCATCAGGAAAAATTCTGGTTACCACTTTGGTTACTCAAGCGGTTGCGGAAACCACGGGGCTTTACGCATTAATTATTGCCATCTTACTTATTGCGAAGTAATCGATTTTCGACCATCCTAAGGAGGTCTATTTATGACTGGTATTGAAAAAATTACTGCTGCTGTCAATGAAATGTTACAAACGGCACTTGGTGTCAGTTTGCTTGACATGTTCATCCAAATTGCGGCGACCGTCCTTTTAGTTATCATCGTCAAAAAATTCTTCTGGGGAAAGATTACCGCTTTTTTAGATAAACGTGGTGAGATCCTCAACCAAGAATTTGCGACTCTTGAACAAGCAAAAACGAATGCCTTGGATTTAGAACGACTTCGTCAAGAAGAGTATGCAGCTTTACAAAGACAAAAAAGCGATTTACTACTTGAAGCGAAGCGCGTTGCAGAAGCGGAAAAGGCGGGTATTCTTTCTCAAGCAAAAGATGAAGCAACACGTTTAAAAGAGGAAATGCAACGTCAGTTAGATTACGATGTCTTGAAAGCGAAAGAAACTCTTTCTCACGAGGTTGTTGTTCTCGCAGCTGAGTTAGCTAAAAAAATGATTGATAAAGAAATCGATCCCGTCTCTTATACAGAAACGTTAAGTCAAGATTTCGCGAAGAGGAAATCCTAATGAATGGCAAGGCTTTTGAATATGCACTCGCCATTTTTTCACTTGCTTTGGAACGACGAGTCGAACAAGAAATCTTCGATACTTTGGAAGGATTTCAAACATCTTTGTCAGAAGAGTTGCGAAAGTTCTTTCGTCACCCTGCCATGGAAAAGACCGCAAAAAAGCAAGTGATTGAAGGGTGTATCGAGGAACCACTCGTGAAAAACTTTCTCTATTTACTTGTCGATAATCAACGATTTGAACAAATCGACGATATCGTCAAAGAGTATCGCCTATTATTACAAAAACAAAATCGTCAACTAGCACTGAAAGTCTTTTCCAAAGCACCCCTTTCGAAAGAGACTTTACAAGCACTGCAATCCAAGTACACTAGGGATACAGGACGGATTGTTCTGATTGAGAACATTCTTGATTCGTCCATCATAGCAGGGATTCGCTTGGAATTTGACGGGTATGTTCTCGATCAAAGCATCAACCATTATTTAGAAGATTTAACCAAACAATTACAACGCTAATGAGGTGACAATGTGGCGAAAATTAACCCTCTAGAAATTAGTTCGCTTCTTCGGGAGCAAATTAAAAAATACGAAAAGAAAATCCAAACGGAAAAAGTTGGAACCGTCGTCTCAGTCGGAGATGGGATTGCCATTGTCTATGGACTTGACAATGCCATGTCCGGAGAGTTGCTCGAGTTTCCTAACGGCGTTTTTGGTATGGCCCAAAATCTGGAAAAAGAAGATGTTGGGGTCATTTTGTTAAACGATACAGGAACTGTCAAAGAAGGGGATTCTGTGAAAACCACAGGAACCATTCTTGAAGTACCTGTTGGACCCGAGTTAATTGGGCGAGTCGTCAATCCTTTAGGACAAGCGATTGATGGACTCGGTTCGATTACCACAAAAAAACGTCGTCCGATCGAACGAAAAGCAACCGGCGTCATTGATCGTCAATCCGTGAATCAACCAATGCAAACCGGCATTAAAGTATTAGATACCTTGGTTCCGATTGGTAGAGGACAACGGGAGTTAATCATTGGGGACCGTCAAACTGGGAAAACAGCAATTGCTGTGGATACCATCATCAATCAAAAAGGTGGCGACGTGATTTGTATTTACGTGGCCATCGGACAAAAAGAATCAACGGTACTAAATGTTGTGGAAACATTACGGAAGTTTGGGGCGCTCGAGTATTCTATCGTGGTCTCCGCATCCGCTTCTGAACCCGCTCCATTATTATTCTTAGCACCTTACTCTGGAGTTACCATGGCAGAGGAGTTCATGTTTCAAGGAAAGCATGTTTTAATCATTTATGATGACTTAACCAAACATGCGATTGCGTATCGGGAACTTTCCTTACTATTACGGAGACCCCCAGGTCGCGAAGCGTTTCCTGGAGACGTCTTTTATCTTCACTCGCGTTTATTAGAACGAGCAGCGAAGTTATCTGATCGTTTAGGGGGGGGATCCATCACCGCGTTGCCAATTATCGAAACTCAAGAAGGCGACATCTCTGCCTACATCCCAACGAATGTCATTTCGATTACCGATGGTCAAATCTTTTTACAAGCTAATCTATTCCATGCGGGAATCCGCCCTGCGATTAACGCAGGTTTGTCGGTTTCTCGGGTTGGGGGATCAGCGCAGTTTAAAGCGGTGAAAAAGGTATCTGGAACATTGAGATTGGATTTAGCGAGTTATCGTGAATTAGAAGCGTTTACCCAATTTGGTTCGGATTTAGACGATCAAACCAAAGCAAAATTGGACCGTGGAGCCCGTACTGTGGAAATCCTCAAACAAGGACTTCATCAAACAATGCCCTTCGAATTGCAAGCTATCTCCATTTTTGCACTAACGAATGGTCATATCGATACCATTCGACTCAAAGATATTCGCCGCTTCGAACAAGAACTCCATCGATTCATGGAACATGATTCGGAAGCAAAACCATTGTTAGAACACATTCGCACAACGAAAGATTTACCTAGTAAAGATCAACTCAATCAAGTTATGACACGATTTGTCAGCGACTTCATCTAATAAGAAAAAAGGAGGGAACAACATGTCATCCATGCGTGAGATTAAAACGAAAATCACCGCAACACGAAAAACGAGTCAAATTACAAAAGCGATGAACATGGTGTCTGCTTCGAAACTTAGAAAAGCGGATAAACAAGTCAAGATGTTTCGTCCGTTAGTGAAAAAAGTGAAAGATATTGTGGAAACCGTTCTTTCTACGAATCCTGATTTACAACATCCGCTCCTTATCGATCGACCGATTAAAAAAACAGGGTATATCTTAGTCACAAGTGATCGCGGATTAGCAGGACCTTATAATTCCAATGTCTTTAAAACGTTCCTTCGTTTGATTCAAGAGCATCCAAGTTCGGAGGATTATTTTGTTGGGACAATCGGGTATAAAGCATTTTCCTTTTGCAAACGGGGGAAATACCCATTGATTAATCTCGAATCGATTCCCTCTCGGGATGAAGTGCAATTCTTAGATTTTCAAGCGTTGAGTAAGGCTTTTATCCAAATGTATATCAATGGACTAGTCGACAAAATCGTCGTTATTCATAGTCACTATGTCAATACATTAACCCATCAAATCACGGAAACGGTTCTCCTCCCGATTACCGATTTAAAAACTAATGAAAAGCGAGCCGTTAGTGAGTATTTATTTGAACCATCCGCTCAAGAAATCCTTAATGAACTATTACCTATCTATTTAGAAAACACGCTTTATGGCATCATCTTGGATGCAAAAGCGAGTGAACACGCTTCCCGGATGACGGCGATGAAAAATGCATCCGATAACGCCAAAGACATCATTACAAAACTCAATCGCTATTATAATCGTGCTCGACAAAGCGCGATTACCAAAGAACTTACCGATATTATCGGCGGCGCAAACGCTGTCAGTTAGGAGTCTTTATGCCCAATACTGGAAAAATTGTCCAAGTCATGGGGCCAGTTGTTGACGTCATGTTTGATCAACAAATGCCCCAAATCAATCATGCTCTTCATGTCCAAGTGAAAGCGAGTGAAAATCATGGCGTTGCTATTGATTTAGTCTTAGAAACTTCTCTTCATTTAGGGGATGGTGTGGTCCGAACCATTGCAATGGATTCCACCGATGGATTAGTACGCGGTATGCAGGTTATTGATACACAAGCACCGATTTCAGTTCCCGTTGGTGACGTAACACTTGGTAGAATCTTTAATGTCTTAGGCCAAGCAATCGATGGAAAAGAAGCGATTCCGCTCCATGCAAAACGGATGCCCATTCATCGATTAGCCCCGAAATTAGATGAGCTAAATACAAAAGTAGAGATCTTAGAAACCGGGATTAAAGTCGTTGACTTGCTAGCTCCTTACATCAAAGGAGGAAAGATTGGCCTCTTTGGTGGTGCTGGAGTGGGCAAAACGGTCCTGATTCAAGAATTAATCCATAATGTGGCTCAAGAACATGGTGGGATTTCGGTCTTTGCAGGAGTTGGGGAACGGACTCGAGAAGGGAATGACCTTTACAACGAAATGACTGAATCCGGAGTCATCCAAAAAACAGCGATGGTGTTTGGGCAAATGAACGAACCCCCTGGCGCGCGGATGCGAGTTGGATTATCAGGGTTAACGATGGCGGAGTATTTCCGTGATGTCGCTAATCAAGACGTCTTATTATTTATTGATAACATTTTCCGATTTACACAAGCGGGATCAGAAGTGTCAGCTCTTTTAGGACGGATGCCTTCTGCAGTAGGATATCAACCTACTTTAGCGACCGATATGGGAAAACTACAAGAGCGGATTACATCGACGAAAAATGGATCGATTACTTCCATTCAAGCCGTTTATGTTCCGGCGGATGATTACACCGATCCCGCCCCAGCGACAACATTCACCCACTTAGACGCAACCACCAACCTAAGTCGAAAGATTTCTGAAGAAGGAATTTACCCTGCTGTGGATCCTCTTGCTTCTACCTCAAGAGCTTTAACGCCTGAAATCGTCGGAGAAGAGCATTATCGGGTGGCGAGAGAAGTGCAACGGACACTCCAACGATATAACGATTTACTTGATATTATTGCGATTCTAGGGATGGATGAACTCAATGAAGAAGATAAACTACTGGTTCATCGAGCCCGTCGGATTCGGTTGTTCCTCAGTCAAAACTTCCATGTGGCGGAGCAATTTACTGGTCAAGCTGGATCGTTTGTGCCAGTCAAAGAAACCATTCGAGGATTCCGTGAAATCCTCGAAGGGAAATACGATTCCTTCCCAGAAGATGCCTTCCGACTTGTAGGAAGCATCGATGATGTGATTGCAAAAGCGGATCGGATGAAGAAGTAATGCTACATATCTCAATTGTAACCCCGAATGGAGAACTGTATAACGAAACGGTCCAATCGGTGGTCATCGCCTCTGACACGGCGGGGGATTATGGAATCTTACCGAACCACTTACCCATTGTATCTACCATTCATCAAGGCTATATCAAACTAGAACTCGATTCCCTGGTATACTTTGTTGTGATTATCGATGGAATTGTGGAACATCATAACAATCATATCACTGTTATTGCACAGGATGCCTTCATTGGTCAAAGCAAAGAAGAAGCCTTTCAAAACTTAAAAGAATTACGTGAAGAGCGTTTGGAACAAAACAAACGCCGAAACACAGAATTAGCTTTAGCTGAACAAGAACTCAAGCGACAAATCAAGCAAACCGGAGCGGGTTCCTTGTAAGTGAAAAAAGTTGTCATTTATGGCTCAAAATCGCAATTCAATTTGACAATATTACGTCTTTTTGGTATAATGCCATTACTTTATAATTAGATAGAGAGGTCATTCATTCATGCTAATTAAACGAATCCAGAACTCACGACTACTTCAATTAATTACTGCTATCGTTCTTCTTGCAATCGTCTCCTTACTGGTATTTATTATTAACATTATTCCGATTTATAATCCTGTTCGTGTGGATATCAACCACACTGGTTTAATCACGCCTTCAGGTCGTAATATGGCTTTGTTTGAAAATGAGGTCTATTTCTTCTCTCAAGGAAGTGAAGGACGCGGAATCTATGTTTCCAACGTCGACAGTGATGATGCGGAACTAGTCTATGCCGTTGAACGAATTAACGGGTTAGCTGTCAATCAAGACTCTGTGTTCTTTGTGACAGAAGAAGAGGATGATTTTGGCGCTATTGTTCGAATCGACAAGTCAACCAAAGAAGAAGTCACTCGGACGATTCCCCTTCGCTATGTGATGGGCATTGCTTCGGATAATCTCTATGTCTATTTCCAAGCCTGTGTTACCGATGAAAATTCATGTAACTCCGTATCTGGATTATTGTTAAGCAATTTTGTTCAAACTGTCAATGAAGCAGATGAAGTGGTTCCGGTTGACAATTTCCGGATCTTCAAGAGTGATTTGACCAATCATGATAACCCTGCTTTCTTCTTTAGTTCTTTTTTCACAGTTGTTAATATTGATTCCACTAACAACCGTCAAGTAGCGTTCTATTATTCCTCAGAAATTCCTGGGAAAACCATTGTTTACCAAGCAACCAGAAATGATGATACTTCTTCAAATGGACTCTATCCTTACTTAATCGATCAAGTAGATATTTTTGATAACTCAACGGGTCTAAAAGTATTAGCATCCACGAATAATGATTATCAATTCCGGGTTTCCAGTACCCGTTATATCACCCGGTTACGTGATTTCAACAATATCGTGGATAACGTCTTAATCAATGAATTCCGCTTAAATCAAATTTCTGGGTCCACTGAAACAAGATCTTTTGTCAGCGTTCCTTATGTGAATAAGTATCCAGACTTAGTACCTGTTCCTCAGTTCAATCCGATTTATTTCGAGTTCTCTTCCCCAGTGAAACTTTCTGGAACGAGAATCGGATTCATTGCATCTCGTTGGCAAAGACCATCTCAAGGTAGTGTCTTCGAACCCTTACAACGGCTTCATCTAGAAGACTACTTCGTCATTTTAGATTACTCCGCAAATACCCTTGAAGTTGCATTCGCCAGTGACAAGGGCGAACGCATTGTTGGATACCGTGAAGGCATGTTATACCTTTATGATAAGAACAAAATCTATTCTTATGACCTTGTCAGTCAAGAGCGGGAATTAGTCTTAACCGTTCCAGGATTCTCCTTGAATACTACGATTACGATTGATATGATGGGGAAAATCATTTTAATTTCGAACAGCGAAGGTAATAGAACGTATCGTTATGACCTTCCTTAAGAACAACGCCTTAAGAGGGTTTGAGTGTATCACTTTATATCAAAACAGTGGGATTGAACTACCCTCAAGAAAAACGAAAACCTCCGCTGGATATGATTTTCAAGCCGCGGAAACGATTGAAATCCAACCCGGTGAGATTCGCCTCGTGCCAACGGGAATCAAAGCATTTATGCAAGATGATGAAGTCTTAAAACTCTATGCAAGAAGCTCGTTAGCAATCTCGAAGCAGTTAATTCTAGCCAACGGAGTTGGCGTCATTGATCAAGACTATTACAACAATGAAACCAATGAAGGACATATCTTGCTCCCGCTATACAATGCCTCTAAACAAAGTGTTATTGTTCAAAAGGGAGAGCGTGTTGCGCAAGGAATCTTTGAAAAATATCTTGCTTCTGAGATTGAATCAAGACCACAAGCAACCCGAAAAGGTGGATTTGGTAGTACTGGTAAATAACCACTAGAAATAGTGGTTTTTTTCTTGGATTTTGGCGCTTACAAAGAAATTTCACTTGCATTTCAACACAATCTTTGATAGAATAGTTTCGCCGTAAAAAATACACACACCATCTAGCTAAATCGTGTCCGGGAGCCCAATGGGTGGATACAGGCGTTGACCATGGTGGAGGCACACATCAAAAAAACCGTAGGAGGAACAAAAACAAATGGGCGTTATTTCCATGAAAGCCCTGCTTGAAGCAGGCGTTCACTTTGGGCACCAAACACGTCGTTGGAATCCCAAAATGGCAAAGTACATTTACACATCAAGAAACGGAATTCACATCATTGATTTACAAAAAACCAGCGATTTAATCGACATCGCGTACAAAGCGTTGTTTGAAATCGGCGAACAAGACGGCAAGGTATTGTTTGTAGGAACGAAAAAACAATCCACAGAACCTGTTCGTGAAGAAGCTGTTCGTAGCGGCCAATACTACGTTGACAAACGTTGGCTCGGTGGTACTTTAACCAATTTCAAGACCATTAAAAAATCGATTAAGAAATTACAAGACCTTTACAAAATGGAAAAAGATGGCACCTTCGCTGTCTTACCAAAAAAAGAAGTCATTGGACTTCGCAAAGAAATGGATCGATTAGAAAAATTCTTGGGTGGAATCAAGGAAATGAAAAACCTTCCCCAAGCGATCTTTATCATTGACCCTCGCAAAGAACGCAATGCAATCTTAGAAGCTCGCAAATTAAACATTCCAGTATTTGGAATTGTCGATACCAACTGTGATCCAGATGAAGTAGACTACATCATCCCTGCGAATGATGACGCTCTCCGTAGCGTTAAACTAATTGTTTCCAAAATGGCTGATGCTTTATTAGAAGCAAAAGGTGGCTTAAGCGATGCTCCTGCTGAAGGGGAAGAAGAAAAAGTCGTCGAGGAAGTCAAAGTCGTTGAAAGACCAAGACGTCAAGAAAACCGTCCTTACCAAGAAAATCGTCCACAACGGACAGATCGTCCTTATGAAAAGAAAGTCGCTCCAACTCCCCAAGTTACACCTGCTGTTGTAACACCAGCCGCTCCTGTTCAAGAAGCTCCTGTTGTAAAGGAAGTTGTCAAAGAAGTCGTGGTTCAAACTGCTGTAAAAGCAACCCCTGATTACGAAAGCATGACAGTCAAAGAACTACAACAAATTGCCAAGGATTCCAATTTAACCGGGTAT